>Ga0316217_10000259_pt1:15000-78934 | contig 78934 bp, 62 predicted proteins | sample 1anoAmetaG_FD_203633 | JGI IMG/M metagenome (GOLD analysis project Ga0316217, IMG submission 203633) | Freshwater microbial communities from Trout Bog Lake, Wisconsin, USA - 1anoA | ecosystem: Environmental > Aquatic > Freshwater > Lake > Hypolimnion/Profundal zone | place: USA...
GAGCAGTGTCGTCACTACGGTGGCGTTACCGTTCGAAGTCTCTCTCGAAGTGAAGGGATGACGCAGGAAGATACATCAGCGCACGATTGGTTGTGTGCGTCTAAGCTGGTAGGGGGTCTTGTAGGTAAATCCGCAAGGCAACTCCGAGAGGTGAATGCGAGAGGTTTCGGCCTCGAAGTGATGGACTCTACGCTGCCAAGAAAAGTCTCTAGCAAGGATCATAGGTGCCCGTACCGTACACCGACACAGGTAGACTGGCAGAGCATGCTAAGGCGACGGGAGAACCCCTGTTAAGGAACTCGGCAAATTAACCCCGTAACTTAGGGAGAAGGGGTGCCCTTTTGGGACTAGCCTTTACGGCGAAAGCTCAGAGGGGTCGCAGTGAATAGGCCCGAGCGACTGTTTAACAAAAACACAGGTCTCTGCGAACGCGAAAGCGGACGTATAGGGGCTGACTCCTGCCCGGTGCTGGAAGGTTAAAAGGAGAGGTCAGCGCAAGCGAAGCTTTGAATTGAAGCCCCAGTAAACGGCGGCGGTAACTATAACCGTCCTAAGGTAGCGAAATTCCTTGTCGGGTAAGTTCCGACCTGCACGAATGGAGTAACGACTTGGGCACTGTCTCAATGGGGGGCCCGGCGAAATTGCAGTACCAGTGAAGATGCTGGTTACCCGCGGCAGGACGGAAAGACCCCATGAAGCTTTACTGTATCCTGATCTTGGCTCTTGAGATTTTCTGTACAGGATAGGTGGGAGTCTTTGAACCATGAGCGCTAGCTTGTGGGGAGACATCCTTGGGATACCACCCTGAAAATCTCGGGATTCTAACTTGCAGCCGTTATCCGGCTGGAGGACATGGTCAGGTGGGCAGTTTGACTGGGGCGGTCGCCTCCTAAAGAGTAACGGAGGCGCCCAAAGGTTCCCTCAGATCGGTCAGAAACCGATCGTTAGAGTGTAAAGGCAAAAGGGAGCTTGACTGCGAGACGGACAGGTCGAGCAGGTGCGAAAGCAGGGCTTAGTGATCCGGCGGTACCGAATGGAAGGGCCGTCGCTTATCGGATAAAAGCTACTCTGGGGATAACAGGCTTATCTCCCCCAAGAGTCCACATCGACGGGGAGGTTTGGCACCTCGATGTCGGATCGTCGCATCCTGGGGCTGTAGTAGGTCCCAAGGGTTGGGCTGTTCGCCCATTAAAGCGGTACGCGATCTGGGTTCAGAACGTCGTGAGACAGTTCGGTCCCTATCCGCCGTGGGCGTAGGAGACTTGAGGAGATTCGACCCTAGTACGAGAGGACCGGGTTGAACGAACCGCTGGTGAACCGGTTGTTCCGCCAGGAGCATAGCCGGGTAGCTACGTTCGGATCAGATAAACGCTGAAAGCATATAAGCGTGAAACTGACTCCAAGATGAGGTCTCAATCCCGCAAGGGTGAAGGGTCGTGGGAGACTACCACGTTGATAGGCCGTAGGTGGAAGGCGAGTAATCGCTGGAGCTAAACGGTACTAATCGCCCGGAAACTTCTTACGTGAAATTGCGCCGCTACATACCAGGCCATGGAAGTTCTTCTCTGTACAGTTTCTTTCAGGTGAAGCCCTGAGAAAGGTTCCTTTCTCGGATTGAGCTTTACCTGATTGGTCAGATTTCTGGTGCCGATAGCGGTGGAGTCACACCCGTTCCCATCCCGAACACGGCAGTTAAGCCCACCAGCGCCGATGGTAGTCGGACCGCAGGGTCCCTCGAGAGTAGGACAGCGCCAGATTTTTAGCAGAGCCCCGATGGTCGTACGATCGCGGGGCTTTTTGCTATTGAACTTCTCCCTGTTGACGCACTATCCGAGCTTGTGGTATAAGGGACCGATGCTTACTCTGTCGACGACGCTGCGACCGCCGTTCTTGCCCATACGTGTGTGGGGAGGATGGGTCGTCTTCGTGTGTTGAGACCCAGAGATCACCGACACGTATGGGACGCACCGCAAGGGTGCGTTTTTTATTTTCTGCCCATGCATAACGTAGTGAGGATTCACCGATGGATCAAGGCCCCGCTCTCTATCTCTGCGCCGCCGCCGCCTACGATGCGGCCGCTCTCGCGACGTTGCGAGCCGACAGTCTCATGGAGATGGGCTTTTTACGACCGGAGGATCGCGAACGTTTTACGATCGAAGCCCGTGGCGAACTCTATCGTATGTTGCGTACGGAGCAGATTGCGGCGTGGCTCTTGGTCGATCACGAACGAGCCGTCGGCTGTGCCGTCGCGCTCTTCTGGTCTCGCTTGCCTTACCCCAATGGGATGACGCATGCCGAAATCGCCGGCGTCTACGTCAAGCCTGAATACCGCAGGCAAGGATTTGCCCGTGAGTTGATCGAGGAGGCGATCGCGGCGACTCGGGCTCGTGGGGCTCGTTCTACCGTCTTACATGCGCGTCCAGGGACCGAAGATTTCTACCGTCGACTCGGCTTTTTGCCTTCGAACGAGATGATCCTCACCCGAGGCACTTCCGAGCAGAATAGGGAACTAGAGAAGATATGTTCCGTTATCTGACCGCCGGTGAATCGCACGGCCCCGCACTCGTGGGGATTCTGGATGGACTCCCGGCCAATCTCTCACTCGATATCTCGTTGATCGATGCTGCATTACGGGCACGACAGGGTGGCTATGGGCGTGGCAATCGGATGAAAATTGAGACCGATACCGCGCGGTTTCTCGCCGGAGTCCGTGGCTCCAAAACCCTCGGCTCACCGATCGCGGTGATGGTTGAGAATCGTGACTTCGAGAATGTCCGCACCCTGATGGATCCGATTACCGGTGGCGGCAAACCGTTGACGAATCCCCGACCTGGGCACGCCGACTATGCCGGTGCCTTAAAGTACCGCCATCGCGATCTGCGCAATGTCTTAGAGCGTGCTAGCGCCCGTGAGACTGCGATGCGCGTCGCTCTCGGTGCGATCTGTGCGCAATTTCTCGAAGCTCTCGGTATCCGTACTTCGTCTTACGTTTCGCGCATCGGCGACGTCGAAGCACCGCCGATCGATGAACTCGATTCGACGCAGACCGAGTCTAGCGATGTGCGTTGTCCCGATGAGGCAACCTCCCAAGCGATGATCGCCGCGATCGATGCTGCCAAGGCGGCCGGCGATACCCTCGGCGGTGTCTTTACCGTCGTCATCGATGGCTTGCCCGTCGGCATCGGTTCGAATCGGCAACCCGATACCCGACTCGACGGGGTCTTAGCCGGGGCGCTCATGGGGATGCAGACGGTGAAAGCCGTCGAGGTCGGTGCCGGAGCGGCGGTCGCAGCGCTCGCTGGATCGCGGGCTCACGATACCTTCGCCTACGAAGACGGTCGCCTGGTGCGGCCATCGAATCGCGCCGGCGGTATCGAGGGCGGCATCTCGAACGGCCAGCAGATCCTCTTGCGTGTCTCGGTCAAACCGATTCCGACCTTAATGAAGGCACTGCCGTCGGTGAATCTCCACGAGTCGCGAGAGGCACCGGCCTCGATCGTTCGCAGCGATGTCTGCGTCGTCCCGGCGGCGGCCCTCGTCGGCGAAGCGATGGTTCGACTCGCTTTAACCGGACCTGTGCTTGAGAAATTCGGCGGCGACTCGATCGAAGAGACCCGCGAAAACCTTGAGCGTGCGGTGGAGATGGCGAATCGCTTATTTCAACGTGAGTGAAAGAAGCGATTCATAAATCTCCCTTACCTTTTGTGCTTCACTGGGGGTACTTCTGTCTGCGGTGGCATTGGTGGCGGAGTCTCTCCGCGCGGTTGAAGAGTGCCCTCACCAATCCGATGCGTTCCCGGCCATAATCGAACGAAACCAACTTGCCTGCGGGTGCTCGGTCCTTCAGCCGGTGGCGTCGCTCCTTGAGTCTGTGGCGGCTGGTCTCCGTGCGACACTTCCTGAGTATACGTTGTCCGTTGTCGCGTAGATGATGGTTGTACAAGCGAGGTTGAGTCGCCAACATCCGTCGTCGAAGGCCTCTGCACCGGCGTACGCTTTTTTCGAGGAGCCTCTCGTATGCGTGCAAAGATGTCGTCGGAACGTTCTACTGCTGATGGATCCATGGACACTCTCTCCTCGTGGCGGCATGATGGGGTATGTAGTACGTACAAGCGTGGGCTTGCTTACCATCACAGATGTGCCTTCCATGCTCTCTGGCAAGGGTGCGGCCGATAGTTTCGCGTCGATGAACGGGCCGGAAGACCTATCCGACTTGTCAGGATATGGAGGGGGTACATGAGATCAAGTGACCTCACTCTGAGACGGGACGCATGTCAGGGCTATCAGTTGCTCCTGCGGCACTCGCTTGGGGCGCGCCGCAGAGTGCGCAAAACATCTCTGCAGCGACGACCGCCTCGGCGAATACGACCGCGATCACTCAGCAACAGAATACCGTCTCAGCACAGGCGGTCGGCCCACCTATGCAACCTTCGCCTATCGCCGGTCTTCAGCAGTCGGGTACTCCGTTGCCCGCGACCCTCTGGTCCTCGAGTAGACCAAGCGCCTCTCTACCTGTCGCGCTGGTACTCGGTGAGTATCGCGTCGGCGGATACCATCAGAGCAGCAGCGTCGATCAAGCCGAGTCGGAGCTCGATCAGCAGGCGCTAAGCGTCACCGCGCGTGATCCTTCGATTCTTTTTTACACCGAAGAGACGACGAAGTGGCCGATGGGCGATATGACGCTCAGCGGCGCCGGCACGTCGATGCAGACCTACACATACGTCACGCGTCAAGGCAAGGTCGACGGCTTTCAGGCGTCGGCGGCACGAGATATGTCGAAACGGCAAGAGCTCGCCGATTTTGTCGCACACACGCTCGATCTTGCCCAGGCACAGAATGCACCGCAGGTGTGGATCGAGTTGACCGACCATGGTGCCGGTCTCGCCGGCGGTCTGTTCACGGAAAAGTCGCACATGAGCGCCGCCGACATCGCCGGTGCGATCGCCGACGGCATCGCCGAACATGCCCAACGACATCCCGAAGATGCCGGTCGCCGTGTCGACGGCGTTCTCGGACACATGTGCTTCGAGTTGACCGTTGCGAACGCCGCGTTGTTCTCGCGCGTCGGTGTGCGGTATTTCGCTGCAAGTCCTGAGACGACGATCGCGCCCGGCATCCCAAGCTGGGTCGCGCTCGCGATTGCGCGAAATCAAAGCGATCCGACGGCTATGGCGCGGGCCGTCGTCGCGATCGTGATGGCACAGCGGTATACCCATGCCGGAGTCACCTACGCACCGGCGGCGGCGTTCGACGTGCTCGATATCTCGCCCGATAAAATGGACGCCGTTCAGCAGGCAGAGACGGCGTTCAATCTCCAACTCATCGGGACGCTGCGCCAGCAGTCCTCGCTACGTCGTGTGATCTTGCAAGATATCAACGCCGTTCCAGGGATGCAACGCGACGAGCCTACGGCGCTTGTGCCGTGGCACGCCGATCGCCCTGCGATCGAATTGTACACCCGGATCGCCGCCGATCGTCGTCTGCCGGTCGAACTCCGGCAAGCGGCCGATACCGCGAGAGCCGCGGTCGCTCAGACGATTCTCTGGCACGCCGAGATGGGCAAAAACCCGGTGGGATTCGGCGCCATGGGCTATCGTGATGCCGTTGGACCGACGACCAACTTCCCGGGGACGCCCGGCCAGATCGATCCGCTCAATCCGACGATCTCTGCGCAACAGAACCCGTATCAAGTCATCACGTGGCGTAGCTCCGCCATCGCGACACTCTTCCCGGTCGCCTCTTGGGGACTCTTGCCGACGACGTCGTATTTCACCGCGTGGAATACCGTCGCACCGACGATTATGGTCAAAGCATGAGTCGGCACATCACTCTGCTCGGTTTAATGGGCAGCGGAAAAAGTACGATCGGTGCTCGTCTCGCCGCGTATCTGGGCTCTCCTTTTAATGACACCGACACCGTGGTGAGTGCGGCGCACGGCTCGATCGCAACGCTCTTCGCGGAGCACGGCGAGGCGACGTTCCGTCGCTATGAGACCGAGGCGCTCCGTGATCTCTGCGCTCGCGCCCCCCGCGTCATCGCGACCGGCGGCGGTATCGTCACGAGTCCCGAATCACGCCGATTGCTTGCGACGACGCTGCGCATCTTTCTCCGCGTCGATCTCGACGAGCTACTCGAACGCTTGCGCACCTCCTCGACGCAGCGACCGTTGCTCGGTGCTCTGCCTACTCGTGAACGCATCGAGAGGCTGTGGCACGAGCGGCATCGGTGGTATGAAGAGGCGGAGGTGCAGATCGACGGGGGCGGCCTGCTCGAAGCCGTCTTCGAGCGGCTTACCACGGCGCTTGCCGTACGAGGTCTCCATCGCGGCGGTGGCGCGGGAGGCGCGCCGTAACAGCGTCGAACCTTGCCCGTGATGACCACCTCTCCTCAGACCCTCCATCATCGCATCACGAGACTCCCATACCCGATTCTCGTCGGTCGCCATCTCGAGGCGGAGATACCTGCGTTGCTTGCATCCGACCCATCGGAGAGGTCGGTCGTGGTCCTCTGCGATGAACGGGTGAAGCTGCACGCCGAGACCGTCGCCGGGTCTTTGCCGCGATCGACTCGGGTGCTCTCGTTTGCGCTCGGCGAGCCGCGGAAGCGTCTCCGTACGGTCGAGCGCGTCCATGAGGCGTTGCTGGCGGTTGGTGCCGATCGACGTACGCTGATCATCGGCGTCGGCGGCGGCGTCGGCGGCGATCTGTTCGGCTTCGCTGCGGCAACGTATATGCGGGGGGTGCCCTTTCTCAACGTGGCGACGTCACTCGTCGCGCAAGTCGATGCCTCGATCGGCGGCAAGACGGGCGTCGATCTCGCCGCCGGGAAGAATCTCGTCGGTCTTTTCGTCGATCCGATCGCCGTTATCGCCGATGTGGCGATGCTCGAAACCTTGCCGTTGCGTCATCTGCGTGAGGGACTCGGCGAGGTCGTTAAGCATGCCATGCTCGCCGGCCCCGAAGCGTTTGCGCGCCTTGAGGCTCTCGCTGCAACGCCGCTTCGTCGCTGGCCTTGGGCCGATATCGTCGCGGAGTCGTTGGCGATCAAGGCCGGTGTCGTCGCCGGCGACCGCCGTGAGGCCGGCGCGCGTGAGTTACTGAACCTTGGGCACACGTTCGCCCACGGACTCGAGTACGCCAGCGCGTATCGACTCTCGCACGGGAGTGCGGTCGCGATCGGTCTGCGCGCCGCCGGTCTCTTGGCGTTGCGGCACGATCGATTCTCCCGTGAGGAGCATGCGCGTCTCCTCCGACTGCTCGAGCGCCTCGGTCTACCCCTGACGGTCGCCGGACTCGAGCGCGAACAGATCCTGCTCGGTATGCGGGCCGATAAAAAGGCGCGTGCCGGGCATCTGCGTTTTGTGTTGCCGCGTGCACTCGGTGCCGTCGACTTCGGTATCGTCGTCGATGAAGCGACGGTGCTCGACGTGCTCGATGTACTCTTGCTGCCCCCGGCGGAGGCGGAGCGTACGGCGTGACCGATGAGCAGGTTGCTCTCGTCGATGTCTTGCTCCAGGTGAAGAGTCGTCGCTTCAACCCGCAGTTTACCTATCGTCTCCCAGAAGGTCGAGCGATTGCGGTCGGTGAGGTCGTGCAGGTGCCGTTGGGTCCGCGTCTGCATTACGGTTACGTCGTCTCGCCGGTGCGGTATGGCCCCAATACCGCGCGTCTCCGTTCGCTCGAGCGGGTCGACGATGTGCCGCGCGCCTTCAACGAAGAGGGGCTCGCTCTGGCTCAGTGGCTCGCCGAGCGACTCTGTTGCACGCTCGGCGAAGCGGTCGGTGCGATCGTCCCGACGCAGAGTCTGCCGCAGATGGTCGAACGCTTGGTCCCGCTCGATCGCACTCGCGCCGAGGCGACCCGCGCGCCGACGCGTCTGGTCGATCTGCTGTGGGAGACCTTTATCGAAGGGGTCTCGATCGAAGAGGTCCTTCGTCATCCTGAAGCTCGCCGGGCCGCCGATCGTCCGGGTCTGCGACGTGCGTTGACCGCATTGATCGAAGCCGGTGCGGTGCGATGCGAACGCCGGATGCGTCGTGCGACGGTGCGCGAACGTCGTCAACGCCGTCTCCATATCGGCGAGGTCGCTGCACCGTCGCGTTCCGTCCGCTTGCATGAACTCGCCGCGACGCTCCGCGCAACGCCGCAGGGGATGCTCCACGCCGATGCCGTGCTCGCCGGCTTTACGCCCGAGGTCATTCGGCGCGGCGTCACGCAAGGGGTCGTTCGCGAGGAGTGGGTTACCGTGCCCGTCGTATCGCGTTCCGCCGCGGTTGCGGTCGAGCGGATGATGCCGACCGAGGAGCAACGGCAGGCACTCGACGAGATTGAACGACTGCGAGCAGGTCGACGATTCGCCGAAGTGCTGCTGCACGGCGTGACCGGTAGCGGCAAGACGTTGATCTACCTTGAGAGCATCGAACGGATCGTTGCCGAGGGTGGTACGGCGATCGTGTTAGTGCCGGAGATCGCACTGACGCCGCAGACGGCACGGCGTTTTGAGGAGCGCTTCGGTACACGGGTGGTCGTCTTGCACTCGGCGTTGAGCGATCGAGAGCGTTTCGAGAGCTGGCGGGCGATCGAGCGCGGCGAGATCGACGTCGTCGTCGGCGCGCGCAGCGCCGTCTTCGCGCCCGTACCTCGCCTGCGCATGATCGTCGTCGATGAAGCGCATGAGACGAGTTATCACCAGGAGCATACTCCTCGCTATCATGCGGTACATGTCGCCCGTGAACGGATGCGACGCCTCGAAGGGTTGGTCGTGTACGGCAGTGCGACGCCGACGCTCGAGATGTATGCCCAGGCGCGCCTCGGTCGTATGACGCTCTTGACGTTACGGCAGCGGGCGACGCAGATACCGTTGCCGGAGACGACGATCGTCGATCTCGCCGCCGAGGCTCGTGCCGGTGGGAATGGTCTCTTCAGCGGTCGTTTGATTCGGGCGATCGATCTTCGGTTGAAGCGTGGGGAGAAGAGCGTGCTCTTCGTCAACCGTCGCGGTAGTGCGCGTTGCATGCTCTGTCGTGCATGCGGCTACGCTCCATCGTGTCGTCGTTGCAGCATCACGTTGACCTATCATCGCGGTGAAGCGCTTTTACGTTGTCATCTCTGCGACGCGCAACGTCCGGTTGCGACGCTCTGTCCCAAATGTGCCCAGCCGCTCGAGCCGTTCGGTTTCGGAACCGAGCGCATCGCTCACGAGATACAGGAGCTCTTTCCTCACGCACATATCGTGCGGATGGATAGCGACACGACGACGCATGTCGGTGATCATGCGCGACTGTTGCGCGAGTTCGCCGAGCAAGGCGACATTCTCGTCGGTACGCAGATGGTCGCCAAGGGGCTCGATTTTCCGACGGTGACGCTCGCGGCGGTGGTCGCCGCCGATGTCGGACTGCACATCGCCGAGTATCAGGCCGCCGAGCGTACCTTCGCCTTGGTACTTCAAGTCGCCGGTCGCAGTGGTCGCTCGCGAGCCGGTGAGGCGATTATCCAGACCTATCTGCCGGAGCATCCCGCGATTCGTTTCGCCGCCCAACACGATTACGAAGGGTTCGCGCAGCATGAACTCGCCGAACGTCGCTTGTTGCAGTATCCGCCCTTTACCCGACTGAGTTATCTGGGGATTCTCGGCCGCGATCGAGCACGCGTCGCGAGCGTCGTGGAGGCATTGGCCGAGCGGATGCGTGCCTGCGGCGTCGCCGATGTCCTCGGACCTGCCTCGTACCCGATACCACGAGTGAACGATGAGTGGCGCATGCGTATCGCGCTCAAAGCATCGCGCATGGATCCGGTACGCGCAGCGCTGCGAGAGCAGATTCTGCCTTGGGTGCAGCGTGAGTCGGGTGTCCGCATCGTCGTCGAACTCGATCGGTAGTCAAACCTGTTCACGCTCCAACAAATTCTTATTCCTGCGATTCACCTGCGCCGATAGTACAAGAGAGAGAAAGACTCTTTCGCGGCGCCGGTCATGGAGAGGACGGAGGTGGTGGGCTGTGCGCGTGCCGCTTCGTGCCGCTATCGACGTACTCACGCGCGCTGCCGAGATGCTGCGCCCTGCTTCGGCGCGTCTCGTGAGTAGACTTGAGCCGTTCGGTGCGCGGTTACGGCCCTACTACGCTACAGTCGTGCAGATATGTGTCGCGAAGAGTGCGCCGCTCCGTGAGCGGTGGGCCGCATGCCGCATCTGGGCAGAGGGGCCCCGACGCAGAATCTTGGCGTTGTACGAAGTCGTTACCGACCCTCAACGTCTCTCGCAGACGCTGCTCGCCCTGCTGCGTCGTCGTGTCGTCGCCTGGAGTCTTGTCGGTATTCTGCTCGCTTCACCGGTGCTTGGTTATGTGCTGTGGCTCTCGCACTGTCTCGCCGGGAATACCGCGATGGTAACGACGGAGACGACGCAAGAGTTACGTCATCCCATTCTGCGGCATATCGCCGTGGCCAAGTCGGCCGCTGCTCATCATGCTCCGCATGCACATGCGACGAACACCCCCCCCGCCGGTGATGCCAGTGCGCCGGTCACTCCGCCGCCGGTGATGCCTGAGACGCCGTCGTTCTCCGCTCTCCATCTCAGCGACATCGAGGATGCCAGGCAGAACGAGCTACCGCCGAAGGGGCGGCACACAGCTGCGCCATTGGTCTTGCCGAAGGGGCTCCGTCTCGATGGTCCTCTGCAAAAAATCAACCTCCCGCCGGTGATGGAGACGGCGACCAATGCGCCAAGTGAGGCACCGAGCAACGCGCCGCAGTCACCTACGAGCGCGACAGCCGGTAAAGGCAGTGGGAGCGGCTCGGGAGTCGGCGCACCGGGAACGGGATCGTCGGGCAGCGGTGACTCATCGGGCGGCAGTGCATCGGGTAGCAGTTCATCGGGCGGTGGCTCATCAGGTACCGGCTCATCGGGCGGCGGCTCGTCGGGTACGGGATCAGGGGGTGCTACCGCAGGTGGCTCGGGCTCAGCGGCGAGCGCCGCAAAGGATGATGCCGACGAACAAGATGATAGCCAAGATAGCGAAAGCGACGAGCCGGATACGCCGACGGTAGCCGCTTTTGCCCTGAAACACGAAGATAGTGCCTCGAGCGACGATGCGTTTTCGGAGCATCTGCCCGCCGATGCACATCGTCAGCGTCGCGAGATCGAACGAGAGGTCCACGAACTCTGTGCCGTGCACGGTGCGCCGATGCTGCTGTGGCGCTATCAACAAGGGTACCTGCTCTGCGTGAATCGTATCGCCGGCGGCTCGATCACGACCTTGCTGACGGCACAACCGACGGGCTTTCTCTTGATCGGCGCGATTCCGGGTCATGTCTCGGCCGCACAACTTCAGCACCTCGGCGTACCGCCCGTCATCGTGGGGCGCCTCTTACGAACGGCTACCTCGGTTGCCGGAGGCTCCTAACGCGACATCTGTGAGATCGTGTCCGCTGTTGCCGCAAACTCTCTGCTCTTCCAGCAATGGGGAAGAGCAAGCTACCGAAGCGCATCTTTCTCATCGACTGTCCCCGATCGCGTCGAGCCTCGTGCTCTGCAGTCGGCATCGCCGCCATCGGTACGGCGAGCATCTTCGCGTCTGAAGACAATGCGGCGTCACCCCTCGGCGACGGGCGATCCGTATGGCGTAGAACCGAGGCCGATGCCTTCTCCGCTCGATGAGGTCATGCCCAGACTGCCGCCGTCTGCTGGCGACCGAAGCAACGTCGCCTCGCTGCCCTTACCGAACGCCGTCGTCGCCGAAACAGAGACACCGCCTCTCGTGCTTCAACCATTGCGTGAAGAGCACGTTGAAGGACTCTCTCAACTTATTGCAAGTGATACGCCAGAAAATCTGCATTATTATATCAACGGCGGCAAGGTGTTGCATCAAAATCCTGATAGGGCTGCGCAATATCTTCGGACACTGGAGAGGCAGATGCATCATCGACTGCTCGGTGCATACCATACGCATATCGTGCCGTTGACCGACGGCAAACCCGTTGGATTAGTGACGGTCGCACCGTATCGTCAGAAGCGACGGCCGGTAGGCGATGTCTACGTTGCATACTGGTTTACGCAGCAACGACCCAGAAAGAGCGGACTCGCAACGAGGAGCGTCGCGGCGGCAATATCGTCTTTTATCAACAAGGGCGTACCTTGTCAACGCTTTATCGCCTACGTGCTCCGTGAGAATCAACCGAGTCAACGATTGATGGAGCGACTGCGTATCGGAGAAGACGAGGGGTTTCGCCGTGCAACGCCTGAGGATTGGGCTCGTTGTACGGTGGCGAAAGATCGCGAGCACTATGTGTTGTACGTTCTCGACTATGCAGATGCTCGACGTTGCTCTCATGGATCTACGACAGAATGGCCTCCTCGAGTAGTGTGAGAGCCCGTTCGAGTTGGCGTTCGGAGATGGTCAGCGGCGGTGTGAGCGCGATACAATCGCCGTCGACGCCTTGTTGGAGCACGATGAGTCCGCGCTGGAGCGCGGCGTAGACGCTGCGGCGTGCGAGTCTCGCGTCGCCGAGATCGAGCGCCCACATCATGCCGCGTCCACGGACCGTACACGGGCGTTGGAGGCGCTCGGAGAGGTCTCTTGCGAGAGCGTCGAGACGGTCGGCTAGCCATACGCCAAGCTGCGCCGCTCGGGCGGGCAACGCCGCTCGTTCCAATTCGTCGAGCGTCGCGAGAGCGGCGGCGCAGGCGAGGGGGTTGCCGAGGAAGGTGGCCGTATGGAGCGCCTCGCCCTGTGAGCGTGGCCACGCGGCCATCGCCTCGGGTCTGCCGAGCACCGCCGAGAGCGGTAGGCCGCCGCCGAGGGCTTTCCCGAGGCAGAGCAGATCGGGCACGACTCCTTCGGCGCTCGCAACGAACCACGCCCCGGTTCGGCCGAAGCCGGTGTAGATCTCATCGAAGATGAGCAGCACACGATGCGCATCGGCGATGCGCCGCAGTCCGGCGAGAAAACCTGGCGGAGGGATGCGCGTACCGGCGCGACCGGCGATCGGTTCGATACAGATCGCACCGATACGCCGAGAGGCCAGCAGACTCTGCTCGACCGCATCGAGGACGGCCTCGCCGGATGCCTGCCAGCCGGGATACGGGAGCAGCGTCGTGGTCGCGAGTTGTGCGGCGAACGGTGCACGAAAACGCTCGATGCCGCAGAGCTCGAGTGCACCGTACGACAATCCATGATAGGCTCCGTGGAAGGCGATCGTCTCGGGGCGCCCGGTCGCGAGGAACGCCGTTTTGCGTGCAAACTCGATCGCATCGGCACCGTTCGCCCCGAGATAGCCGTGGCCGAGATCGCCCGGCGTCAGATCGGCGAGTCGCTCGAGCAGTCGTGCACGAACCCCGGTCGGATGGACGTCGCCCATGCCGTGCAGCAACGTCTCGGCCTGCCGCCGGACTGCGGCGACGACCTGGGGATTGCCGTGGCCGACCGCCGCGACGCCGAATGCGGCGGTGAGATCGAGGTAGCGATTACCGTCGGCATCGGTGACCGTTGCGCCGCTCGCCGACTCCCAAAAGACGGGATACTCCTCGTCGAGATAGGTGACGCCGCGATTCTCCGATGCCGCCAGAAGCTTCGCGAACTGCTGCGAGGCGGGGCCGGGGATCGGGGTACGACGTGCCTCAAGCGGGTCGTCATCGCGCTGCATCTTCCTCACGTCGTCTGCCAACTTGCAGGGGGATTCGCCAAGCCCCTTCGAAGTGCGGCCAACGTGATACATCTCTTACTGCTCGGTGATATTGTCGGCTCTCCCGGACGCGACGTCGTCGAGCGGTATGTGCCTTTGCTGCGTGAGCAGTATGCGATCGATTGCTGTATTGCGAACGGCGAGAATGTCGCCGGTGGATTCGGATTGACGGCAAGCACGGCGGAGCAACTCTTTCGCGCCGGTGTCGACGTCTTGACCGGCGGTAACCACACCTTCGATAAACGGGAGTTCTTTCCGTATCTCGAGAGCTCGCAGCGCGTTCTGCGGCCTGCTAATTACCCCGAGGCCGCGCCCGGTCAGGGCGTCACGACGATCTCCGTCGGCGAGCACCGAATCGGTGTCGTGAATCTGATGGGTCGCGTCTTTATGCCGCCGGTCGACGATCCGTTCGCTGTCGGTCGGCGCGTGATCGATCGTCTCCGCGAAGAGACGCCGATCATCGTCGTCGATGTGCACGCCGAAGCGAGCTCGGAGAAGCTCGGTCTCGCACGATTCTTCGACGGCGAGGTCTCGGTCGTGGTCGGTACGCATACGCACGTGCAGACGGCCGACGAGCAGATTCTGCCCGGCGGCACCGCCTACCTGACCGATTTAGGCATGACCGGTCCGAGCAACGGTGTGATCGGAATGGAGAGCGCGGCGGTCTTGGCGCGTTTCACCACCGGTCTCTCGGAGCGTTTCTCGGTGGTGAAGAGCGGCCCGTCGCACCTCGGTGCACTCGTCGTCGGGGTCGACCCCTCGACCGGCCGCGCCGACTCCGTCAAGCGCATCACCGTGACTGGTATCCCCGGCCGCTAGCGTTTGAGGTCCCTTCTCTCGGAAGTCGCTCCATTCGCCCGTCAGTCTGGGGTCATGGAAATTTGCTGGTAGCAAATACGTCTTGTCCGAGCATATCAAGGACCGCAGCGAGCAAGTAATGCAGGTTTCGATGTTTGGGATTGGCCTGAGCACGTTTCAGGTCGCGCTTGAAGGCTTTGGTAATCTCAATCCGGCGCATTCAGGTGCTGCATGAGTTCCTTGTCTTTGATGCGCCCGTCGATGCGGGCACGAACAACGTGATTCTCCGACATAGCAATCTTCTGAGCCACATTGTGGCCCAGAAGATTGCTATGTCAAGTCACCTGACAAGAGCACTCCTTGTGACCGGTATCGGCCGCTAACGTTTACGGAGTCACTCCAAAAGGCACACCTAATTGCTTCGCTATGTGTTCAGCCCTCCCACCGACGAGCATGTGCCGATGATCGGGCGTGTTGACCGGAACAATCGCCTCAGGCTTCTTGCCTGACACGCGCACTCCATAGAGCTTAAGACATATCAGAATGCCATGTTTTTTCGCAAAGTTTACTGCTGTCGCAGGATGCTTTGGGATCCACACCGTCGATGCTGGCGGAGGAAGAGGCTTCAACTCATACCCTGCTTGTTTCGCCAACGTCGCAGTATCTTTCGTTTCTGGAGGGAGGTGGAAAATTGCGTCTTCTTTCCGTTTTTGACGACCATTCTGAGCCGTGCTTTGCTCCACTCTGCGAGCGTGTACGAGTGTGATATCATCACTCTTCACCGCCTGCAACGCTTCGGGATTGGGATAATTTCCGCGAATAGCAAAGCCATGTAACGTGAACCCGGGTATCCCAGCTTTTTCCTGTTTTACAACGAGAGCATCGGCATGAGGACTTTCCGGAATATGGTGTTTTGCCGCAAATGTTGATGCCTCTCTATCCGTCGCCGGGACATACACGGTCGATCCTCGCGGAGGAGGAGGTTTCAACTCATACCCTGTTTGTTGCGCCATCGTTGCGGTGTCGTTTGGGTTCCGAGGGACGTAGTAGATCACGTCACTTTTCAATCTTTGACGACCGTTCTGAGGAGTGCTTTGCTCCACTCGGCGAGCATGCGCGACCGTGATATTTTTTCCATCTCCCGCTTGCAAAGCTCCGGGGTTGAGATGTTTGCCGGGAATAACAAAGGCACGCAATGAGTATGCAACATCGGGTGTACCGTTCACCATAATTCTCCATGACGCAACAAGTAGGTTCTCTTCGAGCGTATGCTCCGAAAAGAACGCAAAAAAAAGCGACTACGTCATGACGACGCAGTCGCTAGGGGATCTCAGAGGTAAAGACCTACTGTGCTGTAAAGCAATCCCGCCGACACGACGTCATGGCATGCTTTCGACAGAAGAACATGCAAAGAAAGGTGCAACAGCGTCGACAGCAGCTCGTAAGCATAGCAAGCAAGATATCACACATTTCTCATATAAGTCAAGAAGCCGAATCGCAGCATCTGAGCCCAGCTCTTTTGCATGATGAACGCCGGTATTAAATCAGAGTTGCCTTAAGCTCTCTGATTGATCGAAAGGTGTATCGGAGCGAAGCCTTTTCATCTGCTCCTGCCACTCTCTGGCGGCTTTGCCGAAGTTTCTTACATCGTGTTTTGGTGTGGCGATAAGTGCGGACGTAATGGCATCCCATGGAGCGAAGAAGTCCCAGTCTGACGCGGTTTCTATGAACCAGTCTATCAAAGTGATACGGACTCCTCGGGCATCAACATCCTCCACCGTGCCTACGTAGACGGGTAACGGCGCGGATTCGGGTTTGAGGGTCAATGCAACCCAGTATCCTTTTTGGATCGTTTGATAGTTGCTCTTCGTGGCTGGCATGATGTGAGATCCTTTCCGGTGCGCGCTACGAGCACCCGCTCGTTGTGCCGCAGGTGTCGCATTTGAGGCAGGTGCCGTTGCGTACTAACGTCAGTTGGCCGCAGTCGGTGCATGCATCGCCGCTGTAGCCTTTGGCGACGGCGAGATCGCGGGCTGCGTGGCGTGAGAGTGTCGCGACGGCTCCCGTGGCGCTCGTCTCGGTCGCGGGTGCCGCCGCGATCGTCGCACCGGTGCCGTTGCTTACGGTAGCTGTGGGGCGCACGTGTCGACTCGTCGGATGTAAGCCGCTTTCGACGGCTTTGGCCCGTGGGTCGATGTATTGAACCTCGCCGATCTCTTCGCCGGTGTACTCCGGCTCAGGCCCCATCGCATCGATCGATAACGTCGGTTGCACTTGGGCGAGATCGTATCGGCCGAGATAGCTTACGGCTAACTCGCGGAAGATGTAGTCGATGATCGACGTCGCCATCTTGATATTCGCGTGTCCGTTGACCACACCGTTCGGCTCGAAACGGGTGAAGGTAAAGGCGTCGACATACTCTTCAAGCGGTACACCGTGTTGCAGACCGAGACTGACCGCGATCGCAAAGTTGTTCATCATCGCACGAAAGGCTGCGCCCTCTTTGTGCATGTCGATAAAGATTTCACCGACGGTCCCGTCGTCAAACTCACCGGTACGGAGATAGACCTTGTGCCCGCCGACGACCGCTTTTTGTGTATATCCCGCACGTCTATCGGGCATCCGTCGACGCTTTGCGATGTAGCGATAGATGATGCGCTCTGCGACCTGGAGTGGTTGAGCGAAGGGAGCGAGTTCGGTGCTCTCTTCGTTTGCGTCGCTATCTCCGATATCGTACGAGGCCGCGAGCGGCTGCGAGAGTTTTGAACCATCGCGGTAGAGTGCGACGGCCTTCGTCATGCGCTCCCAACTGTAGCGATAGGCACCCTTCACGTCGGCGATCGTCGCCGACTGCGGCAGATTGATCGTCTTCGAAATGGCACCGCTGATGAACGGTTGCGCGGCAGCCATCATATCGACATGGGCGAGTGGGCGAATGTAGCGACTGCCATGCTTGCCGCAAGGTGTAGCGCAGTCGAAGACGGCGAGATGCTCGTCTTTTAAGAAGGGTGCGCCTTCGAGGGTCATGCGACCGCAGACGACGTCGCTCGCTTCATCGATCTGCTGTTGCGTAAAGCCGAGCACGTCGCGCAGAATCGAACAGCTCCAATCGCCGATCTGTGCATCGCTCATACCGAGCCGTTCGCGGCAGAACGCCTCGCCGAGGGTCGCCGCATTGAAGACGAAGCTCAACTCGAAGGCACTCGGCAGGGCCGCCTCGAGTCGTGAGATGGTGGCTTCATCGAAGTTCTTCGCGCGGAGCGTCGCACGGTTGATGTGCGGCGTCCCTTCGAAACTGCTCGTGCCTTTCGCAAAGCGCTCGATCGCGAGAATATGCTCGTTGCTGTAACCCAATTGACGAAGCGCCGGTGCAACCGAGGCGTTGACGATTTTGAAGTAGCCGCCGCCGGCAAGTTTCTTGAATTTGACCAACGCAAAGTCCGGCTCGATGCCGGTGGTATCGCAATCCATGAGCAGACCGATCGTTCCGGTCGGAGCGATGCAGGTGACTTGAGCGTTGCGGTAGCCGACGACTTCACCGATGGCGAGTGCCTGTCCCCATAACTCCCGTGCCATCGCCCACGTCTCTTGCGTGAAGAGCGTCGGTGCATGGGTCACCGGTGTGACGGAGAGTCCTTCGTAGAGGTGTGCGGGCGAAGCCTCGGCGGCGCGTTTATGATTACGGATGACACGTAGCATGGCGTCGCGATTCCGGGCAAAACCGGCGAAGGCGCCGAGTTGTCGTGCCAGCTCCGCCGAGACGGTGTAGGCGGCGGCGCTCATCAGGGCGCTGATCGCGGCACACCAACCGAAGCCTTCGGCCGAGTCGTAGGGCAATCCGAGGCGCATCAGCATCGTGCCGAGATTGGCGTAGCCTAAACCGAGCGTGCGGAAGTCGTACGATCGTTGCGCGATGGTCGCCGAAGGGAATTGCGCCATCAAGACGCTGATCTCGAGGGTGAACGTCCAGAGACGGCAGGCCTCGGCGAAGCGGCGCGCCTCAAAGACGCCGTCGTCGTTGAGGAATTTGACGAGATTGAGCGAGGCGAGATTACACGCCGTATCGTCGAGGAATAGGTACTCCGAACACGGGTTACTTGCGCGAATGCGTCCGTCGTTCGGACAGGTATGCCATTCGTTGATCGTGGTATCGAACTGCACGCCGGGATCGGCGCATTGCCAAGCCGAAAGCGCGATCCGCTCCCACAGATCTTGAGCGGGGATCTCGCGAGCGACGCCTCCGTCGGTGCGGCGGACGAACTGCCACATAGCGTTGCGATCGAGATGGTCGAAGAAGACGTTCGGTACGCGGACCGAATTATTCGAGTTTTGCCCCGAGACGGTGCCGTACGCCTTCGAATCCCAACCGGTATCGAATGTCTCGATCTCGAGCGACGTATAGCCTTGTCGGGCGAAGTCGAGCACATACTGGACGTTCGCACCGGGGATGCCTGCTTGAAGAGCGGTACGGATCGCGCTCTTTAAACCGCCGTTGAGCGTCGGATCGAGGCGGGAGGCAGCGGGTAGGGTCGTATCGTGAGCGGCGCGCATGATCGCATTGAGATGCTTCTGGCAGAGAAGCGAACCAGCGACCAAATCGGAGACTTTCTGCTCCTCCTTGACCTTCCAGGTGATGAACTCTTCAACGTCGGGGTGGTCGAGATCGACGACGACCATCTTCGCGGCGCGACGTGTCGTGCCGCCGCTCTTGATCGCGCCCGCCGCTCGATCGCCGACACGGAGGTACGACATGAGACCCGAACTCGTCCCCCCGCCGGAGAGACGCTCACCTTCGCCGCGCACGTCGGAGAAATTCGAGCCGGAGCCGCTGCCGAATTTGAATATCCGCGCCTCGCGGACCCAGAGGTCCATGATGCCGCCCTCGTTGACGAGATCGTCGGCGACGCTCTGAATGAAGCAAGCGTGGGGTGCGGGATGTTCGTAGGCGTTGCGTGAGCGGGTTAAGGTGCCGCTCTTCGCATCGACGTAGTAGTGCCCTTGTGCCGGCCCCTCGATGCCGTACGCCCAGTGTAGCCCGGTGTTGAACCACTGCGGACTGTTCGGTGCGCCGATCTGCAGCGCGAGCATGACCTGCATCTCATCGTAGTAGATGCGGGCATCCTCTTCGCTATCGAAGTAGTTGTGGCGGTAGCCCCACCAGGTCCAGGTGCCGGCGAGACGATTGAAGACCTGCCGGGCGTCGCTCTCGCCGCCGAACTGCTCCTCGCGCGGAAGCTCTTTGAGCGCCTGTTCGTCGGGCACCGAGCGCCAGAGCCACGACGGTATCTCGGGATCTTCGACCCGTTTGAGTCGTTGCGGAACCCCGGCTTTGCGAAAATACTTCTGGGCGAGAATGTCGACGGCGACTTGGCTCCAATGCGCGGGGACGAGCACGTCTTTCGCCTCGAAGACGACCTTGCCGTCGGGGTTCACGATACGTGACGTCCGCGGCTCGAAATCGACTCCGGCGTAGGGATTGGTGCGATTGGAGTACTGACGTTGAAACTTCATAAACTCGACAAGCTCCCCATATCTGGTTGGACGGAACGCCACTTGCCACTACTGGTTGTGATGTTCCTGGTGTTTCGGCCAAAATTCTCAGGAGGGCCTCGTCGGTGCAGGCACCCGGCATAATGAACGCGCAGTCAGCTCGACGTGAGCATCCAGAGAGCCTCCGAGGCGGAGCGACGAGGGCCTCATCGCGACGGGCCGCTGATCCCGCGCAACCGCGTGATGCGGCTCGAAGAGATCGCGCTCGATGCCTTATGGAGCCAGGGCGTCCGTGGCTTGATCATCGACCTCGACAACACGCTTTTGCCGTACAGCGCCGACGAGGTGTCGCCGGAACGGTGCCGCTGGATGACGGAGGCGAAGCGCCGCGGCTTCGCGTTGGTGATCCTCTCGAATAACTTCCCGCCGCGCGTCGCACGCATCGCGGCGCAGCTCGGCATCGTCGGCATCTCGAGCGCCTTGAAACCGCTGCCGTTTGCCTTTTTGCGGGCTTTGGCCGCTCTCGGTACGCCGCCTCGTGCGACGCGGGTGATCGGCGATCAAGTCTTGACCGATATACTCGGAGGACGGCTCGTCGGCGTCGCCGGTATTTTGACCGATCCGCTTGAGCCGCGCGACTTTCTACTGACGCGCGTGATGCGTTGGGTCGAAGAGCATCTCTTGCTGCGGCGTCCCCTCCAAGCGCCGCCGACGCGGATGCGCTGATCGATGGAGTGCGCTCGGCCTCCACTGCGTCTTGCCGTGCTTGGTGATCCGATTGTGCATAGTCGGAGCCCGGAGTTGCATCGTGGTTTCTTGGCCGAGGCGCAGCGGGCGGGCAGCTACGAAGCGATTCGGGTCGCCGTCGGCTCGGCAGTCGCGGAGGCACGTCGTCTCGCTCTCGCCGGCTACCACGGCCTCAATATCACGACGCCGCTGAAAGAAGAAGTGCTCGGAGTTCTCGAAAGTGCCGACGACGACGTCGCCATGATCGGTGCCGCGAATACCTTGATTCGGACCACGAAAGGTGGTTGGCACGGTGCTAACACCGACGGGATCGGTGCCGTCGAGGCGCTGGAGGAGGCGCTCGGCGTGCCCGTGAGCGGGCGACGGATTCTGCTGCTCGGCACCGGGGCGACGACGCGTGCCGCGTGGGTCGCACTCCATCGCGCGGGTGCACGGCTGCGTCTCTGGGCACGTCGTGAAGAGCGTGCCCGCGACATGCTGCGGCGTCTCGATGCCGCCGTCGCCCACGGTATCTGGCACCCCGGCGATGCGGCCGAAGAGTCGTTCGATGCGGTCTTCGCCGCTTTGCCGCCCGATGCGCTGCTCCCGGCGACGGTCCTCGAAGGACTGCGCGCGACGCCGTGCATTCTCGATGCGAATTACGGCGAGCGAGCCCGGCTCGGGGCGCTCCTCGGTCGCGCAGTGACCGATGGGCAAGGCATGCTCATCGCACAGGCGCGTGCGTCATTTCTGCGGTGGCAAGCGATCGACTTTGGAGAGGGGGAGATTTGAACTCCCGAGACCTTTAAGGGGTCTGCTCGCTTTCCAAGCGAGTGCATTCAGCCGCTCTGCCACCTCTCCGCGCCGACGAGCCTGGTTCTCGTCTGCGCCGCCGAGGCCTCTTCGTCAACCGGCCCGGACTTGATAGGCGAGGAAGAGCGCGGCCGTCTCTTTCGCCGACGGCGCTTTGCGACTGCGCACGTATGTTGCAAAGGTGCGTAGTAAGGCGTACTCCCGTGCAGTCAAGCTCATCGGCATGCCGTCGAGGCGTCCGTCTTGGACGAAGTCATCCAATTCAAGCTCGGTTTGGTGGAGTTCGAGCTCGGGAACATAACGCATACCAGTAAGCCCCTTGTCGTCATGTGACAGAGAAAAAAGGCGAAGAGTAACCCACCTCTTCGCCCAAGAACCCACGAATGTATAACCACGTTAAGAGTCTGGAAGACGTATGCAAAAACATGGAACACGCGAATACATAACAAATCGGTGGTAATTAAAAAGGGATACGTGAAAGAAAAACCGGTTAAAAAAACTTCCAGAGAATATTTTGTTTTATTGACTGGGGAGTGCGCGATTATCGAAGAGAAGCGTAGCGGCACGAATTCAACGATTGAGACGAGGTTTCGTGTCGGTTACGATACTGCTTCGATGGACCAAGCGTATCGCAAAGGAATGGTCATGACAATGAGACTTTTGTCTCTGTTACCATGCGGGCTGTCGATGCATACCATAGAGAGAGTTGGAGCAACGACATCATTGGTATGAAAAATTCACGACAACTCGGGATGCTGCTATTTGCGGTTGCGGCACTCCTCGCCGTGCTCGAAGGCGTCTTGCCGAAGATGCCGACACTCTTTGGCTCGGTGCCCGTTCCTTCGCCGACATTCGGAGGAGTAGCGCGCTTCGCTCAGGCACCGGTCAGCTTCGACGCGCCGATCGTCGCCGATCCTTTGCCGGATCATGCCGGTATCGCCGATGAGAGCTCCGTCTCACCTCAACAGAAGAAGAAGCCTCTGCGGCCGCATCCGAAAACGACTGCGCTTGCTCCCGAGCGCCCGCTGACTGGACCGACGCTGCTGCCGGAGCCTGCGACTCCGTCGCCTCGGCCTCAATCGGAGGCGCATCCTGTCCAGGTGCTCGTCGGTACCGAACCTCTCCAATCGATCGTCGTGAGTACGCAGCCGCGCTCTCGTCCGCTTCCGGCACCGACCGTTCGTCCGACGCCGCAGCCAACGCCGACTGCTCCTCCCCTCAAGCCTGAAGATCTCGCACGGCTCAATGCCTTGCGCCGTCTCGCTCGTCTCGACGCTGTACGTCGGGCGGCCACGCAGCAGGCGCTGCGTGGCGAGGTGGGGATGCACGTGATCTCCAGCGATATTCAGAACGAATCGGGCGGCTATGCGGTGATCGTCGTTGAGCAGCGGTTGAACGGCGGAACGATGGTCGAAGTTATGCACTTCCGCGATGGGACGACAGGGCTACGCCTCGCCGGTCGCCATCTGCTCTCTGAAACAGCCCCGACGCCGTGGAAAACGCATCCCGCGCCGTGACAGGGCGGCGGCGCTTCGTCCCGAACCGGTTGGACTGTGAAAGAGACGAATTATCTCCACCTGCCTATCGGTGAGCATGCACCCGACGAGATTCATGTCGTCGTCGAAATCAATGAAGGCTCGCGTAACAAGTACGAATACGACAAAGAGTTACGCATCTTTCGTCTCGACCGGTCACTCCATTCTTCGGTATTCTATCCCGGCGATTACGGTTTCGTTCCCAGTACGCTCGCCGAGGATAACGATCCACTCGATGTCATCATGCTGGTCGCGGAGCCGACCTTTCCGGGTTGCCTCGTGCTCGCTCGACCGATCGGCGTCTTGAAGATGATCGATCAGGGCGAAGTCGACGATAAGATTCTCGCGGTTCCGCTCGGCGAGCCGTCGTTCCGTGAGGTCCACGAGTACACGCAGGTATTTCCGCATACCTTACGTGAGATTGCGCACTTCTTCGAGACATACAAGGCGCTCGAAGGGAAGCAGACGAGTACGGCCGGTTGGGAAGATGCCGCTTCGGCGAAGCGGATTATCGGCGAGGCTGCGGCACGATACGCCGGACAACGCGCGACGGGCTGCGGCTCTCACTGCGGATGCGCCGCCTGATTCATCGATGAGCAGCGCTGCGGAGTCGTTTCGCTCGGTCAACCCTGCGACGGGTGAGACTCTTGCTCAGTATCGAGCGACCGATCCACAGCAGCTCTCCGTCTTGCTCTCCGCCGCTGAGCGGGCATCGCATGCATGGCCGACGACGACGGTCGCCCATCGTGCCGCCGCGCTGCTCCGCCTCGCCGAACTCTTCGATCTGCATCTCGACTCTCTCGCCGCATTGATCACCGATGAGATGGGCAAGCCTATCCTCGAAGCGCGTGCCGAGGTCGCCAAATGCGCCGCCTGCTGCCGCTACTATGCCTCGCAAGCCGAGAGCTTGTTGGCACCGGTCGCCTTGAGCATCGATAGCGGCCGCGCCTCCTACACGTATCGCCCTCTCGGTATCTTGCTCGGCATTATGCCCTGGAATTATCCATTTTGGCAGGCGATGCGTTTCGCTGTCCCAGCACTGATCGGCGGCAACGTCGCGTTGCTCAAGCCGGCGTCGAATGTCGTTGGTTGCGCGCAGGCGCTGGAGCGCCTCTTTCAGGAGGCCGGATTCCCCGCCGGTGCCTTTACCGTCATCCTCGTGCCGTCGTCGGAGATCGAAACGGTGATCGCCGATCCGCGCGTTCGCGGAGTCAGTCTCACCGGGAGTGAGCGAGCCGGCTCCGCCGTCGCCGCGATCGCCGGTCGCTACCTGAAGAAGACGGTGCTCGAACTCGGCGGATCCGATCCGTTCATCGTCTGCGAGGATGCGCATCTCGACGCCGCTATCGAAGGAGCGGTCAAAGGACGCTTTCAAAACGCCGGTCAGAGTTGTATCGCCGCGAAGCGTTTTTTGATCGATCGTCGGGTCTATGAGCCGTTTCTTGAAGGGTATATCGCCGCAGTACGGCGTCTCGTGATCGGCGACCCGCGCCGCGAGGCGACGACGCTCGGCCCGCTCGCTCGCCACGATTTTCGCGCGGTGCTTCAGGATCAAGTCGATCGATCGATCGCGATGGGTGCCGAGGTCGCACTCGCCGGTGGTGTCGTCGATCCGGCGGCGCTGCCCGTTGCTTGTGCCGCCGGTGCCTACTTTGCGCCGATCATTCTTCGCGACGTGAGCACGGCGATGCCGGTCATGCGTGAAGAAGTCTTCGGGCCGGTCGCCGCAGTCCGAGCCGTCGTCGACATCGAAGAGGCGATCGCCGTCGCGAACGATTCCCCGTACGGCTTGAGCGCGAGTCTCTGGAGTCGCGATCTCGACCGAACGCAGCGGCTCGCTGCGCGGATAGAGAGCGGTGCGCTCTTTATCAACCAGAGTACCGCCTCCGATCCACGCTTGCCGTTCGGTGGAGTCAAACGCAGCGGCTACGGTCGTGAGTTGGCGATGATCGGACCGACAGAATTTCTCAATTGTCAGACGCTTGTTGAAAAGGATGGACCATGATAGCGACAACCCCTCGGCAGAAAACGACGATCACCGTTGCGCACGGCGATGGAATCGGTCCCGAAATTATGACTGCAACGTTGCGTATTCTGGACGCTGCCGGTGCCGCCATCGAGCAAGAGACGATTGAGATCGGCGAACGGTGCTACCTCAAAGGCGTCAGCAACGGTATCGAACCCGATGCGTGGGAGTCTTTGCGTCGGACGCGCGTCTTTCTCAAAGCGCCGATTACGACGCCGCAGGGTGGCGGTTTCAAGAGTCTCAACGTCACCGTACGCAAGACGCTCGGTCTCTACGCGAATGTCCGCCCCTGCGTCGCCTATATGCCGTTTGTCGCCTCGAAACACCCCGATATGGACGTTGTGATCGTCCGCGAGAATGAAGAAGATGTCTACGGCGGTATCGAGCATCGTCAGACCCAAGACGTCTATCAGTGTTTGAAATTGATCACGCGTCCCGGTTGCGAGCGCATCGTTCGTTACGCATTTGAGTATGCCCGACGTCACGGACGTAAGCGCGTCACCTGCTTTACCAAAGATAATATTATGAAGTTGACCGATGGGCTCTTCCATCGCGTCTTCGATGAGATCGGTGCCGAGTATCCCGAACTGGAGCGCGAGCATTGGATCGTCGATATCGGCGCGGCCAAGCTCGCCGATACGCCCGAGGTCTTCGATGTGATCGTCATGCCGAATCTCTACGGCGACGTGCTCTCCGACGTTGCGGCGCAGATCGCCGGATCCGTTGGGCTCGCCGGTTCGGCGAATATCGGCGATCAGGTCGCGATGTTCGAAGCGATTCACGGCTCCGCGCCTCGTCGCGCCGGACAAAACCTCGCCAATCCATCGGGCTTATTGATGGGGGCGGTTATGATGTTGGTGCACATCGGTCAGCCCGACGTCGCGGAACGCGTCCATAATGCATGGCTGCGTACCATCGAAGACGGTATTCATACGTACGATATGTACAAAGAAGGCACCAGTCGGGAGCGCGTCGGTACGCGTGAGTTCGCCGATGCCGTCATTGCGCGGCTCGGCCAAGTGCCCGAGCGTCTCAAGCCGGTGACGTACGCCGCCGCCGAGGCACTGCCGCAAGAGACCTCACGTGCCGCAACCGCTCAAGCGGTTCACGAAGAGAAGCGCCTCGTGGGGGTCGACGTCTTCGTCGACTGGCACGGCGTCGATGCCGAGGTGCTTGCTAAGCGGCTCCAAGAGCTGACCTCTCAGTCGTTGCCGTTGACGACGATTGCGAACCGAGGCACGAAGGTGTGGCCGCAGGGGCAGCCCGATACGCTCTGCGTCGATCAGTGGAGCTGCCGCTTCGGCGGCCGTGACGGCGGTGCTCCCATCGAGCACGGTGCGGTTATCGCGCTCCTCCAACGTCTCGCCGATGCGGGTATCGACTTCGTGAAGACGGAGAATCTCTACACGTTTAACGGTGAGCGTGGCTACTCACTCGCCCAAGGCCAGTAGACGAGGCTTTTCAGTCGGCGACCAGGCCTGCGTGCAGGGCCTCGGCGAGGGTCGTGACTGCGAAGGCGACGGGCGGCTGCGTTGGGTTATGCGGGCGTAGGACGTTCGCAAAGCCGAGTCGTTGCGCCTCGATGATCCGTCGAGGCGTCGCCCCGACCGGGCGTACCTCACCCGACAATCCCAGCTCGCCGAATGCCGCCAGCCCTGGAATGACTGGGCGATTCTGGAGTGAAGAGGCGATAGCGAGCGCGAGTGCTAGATCGGCGGCCGGTTCGTTGACGCGTAGGCCGCCGGCCACCGACGCATAGATATCGAAGCCGCCGAGTCGTAGCCCCGCCCGTCGTTCGAGAATCGCAACGATCATCGCCAGCCGTGAGGGGTCGAGGTTGGCGGCTAAACGCCGTGGGTTCCCCGCCGCGCTTTCGCCGACCAGCGCCTCGATTTCGACTAAAACCGGCCGTGAGCCGACGATGCACGGAAAGATACAGGCGCCGCTGGGGCGATGTCGGCGCGTCAGCGGGTCGCCGCCGAGAAAGAGCTCGGAGGGATTGGCGATCTCGCGTAAACCCGCCGCCTCCATCGCAAGAACGCAGATTTCGTCGACGCTGCCGAAGCGGTTTTTTGAGGCACGGACGATACGATGCTCGCTGCTCGGTTCGCCTTCGAAAGCGAGCACGACGTCGACGAGATGCTCGAGGAGACGTGGCCCGGCGAGTTGCCCATCTTTGGTGACGTGCCCGACGAGAAAGGTCGCACAGGCGCTCCGCTTCGCGTAACTCATCAACGCCGCCGTACACTCACGGACCTGCGCGACGCTGCCCGCGATCGACTCGACTTCGGGGAGCGCGACGGTCTGAATCGAGTCGACGATGAGCACGTCGGGTGCGATACGGTCGACCGCCTCAAGAATGGCGCGAAGGTCGGTCTGGGCGAAGAGCAAGATCTCGCCGTGTACACCGAGACGTTCGGCTCGCAGGCGTGTCTGACTCGCCGACTCTTCGGCGCTGACGTAGACGACGCGTGCGCCGCGTTGGCTGAGCAGATCGGCGAGCTGTAAGAGCAGGGTCGACTTGCCGGTACCGGGTGGGCCGCCGACGAGGACGAGGCTCCCCGGCACGAGCCCGCCGCCGAGCAGGCGATCGAACTCACTCATCCCGGTCGCTCTGCGTGGCTCTTCGCCGACGACGACATCGGCGAGGCGTATCGGCTCGAGCGTCGGCCCACGCTTCGTTCGCTGGGTGGCGATACGCCCTGGGGGCGGCGGTGCCGATTCAACGAGCGAGTTCCACGCCTCGCAGTGTGGGCAGCGCCCGAGCCAGCGTGCCGCAACGAAACCGCAGATCGTGCAAGAAAAGGATGTTTTTACAGAAGGCATTCTCGAGCAGATTCGTGGCGGCTTCTCCGAGGTCCCAGTCGCCTCGGTCGCTCGCCTCTTTCTATATCACCAAACAATGATTTGTTGATATAGAGGGAAGGGGCTGAGAGAAGGGGATCGAGTGGGGCCAGAGGCCTAAAAGCGAGCCTGTGGCCTTTCCGTTGTATGGTCGACGTCACAATCAAGATGGTGAAAGGCTTGTGCACGGTGCAGCCTTGGTCCATAAAATAGCTCTTTAAAATCGTTGTATGAGGATACTCCAATGGGCGGCGACGACCTGATGGTTTCTGCGACTAGAAATCCCCTTGAACAGATCGACGACTTGCAAGAGCGTGCTTATTTACCGCGCAACTTTCGCGTTGTTCCACCGATTCAGATGCGTCTGCATCGCATCGTTCAAGAGGCTCGCGAGCGTGCTGCATACCTCTCGGCGGTCACGGAATCCGAGCGTATCGAAGTGGTGAATGCGTAGGGTCTGTTCACCGTTACAGGGCGTAATCGAGGCCGAAGATGGTGCGTCGGGTAATACGATTCGCTTCATCTTCACCGGCAAAAAGCGTGATGTGATCCGATGCAAAGTAGTTGCCTTCGATATCGACCGCGCCGCGCTCCGGGTCATAGAGGCGAGTGGTGAGTCCAAAGCGGCCCCCTGAGAGATCGCCGAGAAGGCCGAGGCGCGATTTGACGATACCGCCGCCGTAGCGCAGATTCCCACGATGAGTCGCCGCCGCTGCGGTGACCGTGGTAATGCCGCCGATATCGTTCGCACCGAGCAGCAGGTTGGTGCGGCCGTACGGTAAGAGTGTCAGCGTGACGTCGCTGATAGGGCCGCGACCCGTTGAGAGCAGCGGCGATCGGAACGGCATGCCGTGCGCATCGGTTGCGGGCGCGGAGCGACCACTGAGACGAATATCGATACCGGCAAGCGGCGACACCGCGTGGTGCGGCGTCGCCATCGTCGCCCCGCCGCCCGCCGCCGTCCCGCCGCCCGCCGCCGTCCCGCTACCGCCACCCCCTCCACCTAAGATCGACCGCGTCTGGATGCTCGCCGCGTCGAGGTTGGCGACCGTGTCGCGAAGCTGGGCCTGCGTCGTGGGGTTGCCGGTTACTTGGCGGAAATCGCCGATGAGGCTCGCGAGCGTCTTCGTCGTGTCGGCGAGTGAGCGTGCCGCCGCGATAATGTGGGTATGGAGATCGGGGTCGGCCGCGATCTGATGGAGACTCGAGACCGTCGCGGCCAGCTCTTGTGAGGTCGCGTCGAGACGAGCGAGCGCCGTGTCGATATGGGGCTTGCCTGCGTGCATGCTGCTATCGAGTTGCGCCGTCGTTTCGGCGAGGTTCGCGCTCGCGGCGACGAGATTCGCCGATAAACGGGTCAAGAGCATGTCGGCGTCGGTATCGAGATGCCCGATGGCATGGTTGGCGTTGATCGTCAGGGCGTTGGCATTGACGAGCGTCGCTTCGAGACTATCGAGCAAGCGCGGCGTGCGGCTCTGCAAATCATCGAGGAGATGATTGACGCGAATAATCTGCTCCTCGCCGTGATTGACAAACTCGGCGAGGCCGACGCTGTTGGCACCGTGTGGTTGTTCTGCGAGGGGCAACACGCGGTGAGCGAGCGGCGGTGAGTCCGACGTCGAAGTGCCTGGGAGATGCTCGTGTCGCGGCTCGATCGAGAGGTGTGGGTCGCCGGTGAGCGGCTGAACGATCATAAAACGCGCGTCGGCGGGGATCTCAACCGTCGGTTTGACGGCGACCACGACCTCGGCGGTGTAATCGGGTAAGAGTTTGACGGAGTCGACACTGCCGACCATGACGCCGCTCTCTTCGACGGGAGCCCCGGGATTGAGACCGCTCGCCGAGGCGAAGTGAATGCCGACGCGATACCCAGCGGCCTTGGTGCCGAAATCATTCAGCGTTGCGAACAAAACAAAGAGCGCGCCGAGCGCGAGCAAGGTAAAGCTTCCGAGAAGTGCTCTGCGACTCATGGGTGAGATCCCACTTCCCGTTTCATTTACTCCTCCCTTTTCGCAAGAGCCGACCTACTCGGTGCCAAACAGCACGTCTATGACGTGGATCATTCGTTCTTCACGGTACGTGGTCGATGGACCGCACCTACGGCTACGAGCCGACACCGTCGAGTTGCCCGATGGAGCGGTCGTCGATTCGTATTACGTACGTGAGAGTCGAGGCTACTCTATCGTCTGTGCCGTAACGCCTGAGCATCGTCTGCTGCTCGTGCGGCAGTATAAGCATGGTATCGGCGAAATCGTATTGGAATTGCCTGCAGGCGGTATCGATGAGGGCGAACTCCCGAGTACGTGTGCGACTCGTGAACTCGCCGAAGAGACCGGGTACCGTGGCGATCCGCCGGAGTTCATCGCCGAATTTATCAGCGAACCTACGGCATCGAATGCGCGTTTTTATCTCTATGTTATTCGGAATGCCAGGCTCTGCGGACCTCAGCAACTCGATCCAACCGAGCATATCGAGGTCGAGACGACCGATGTCGCGGGATTGCACGAACTCGTTCGTAGCGGTGCTATTCGAGCCGGTTCGCAAGTAGCATCGATTCTCTATCTGCTCGATGCCGTCGCGACCGGTCGAATCGCTGCATTGTAACGTTGCAGATCCTCTCGAAAGAGTGTTGACCGACGGTAAAGCTGCCGATGGATGGTGCAGGGTACGGTCGTTGTCGCTGACATGATGTGCGTGACGCGAGGCCCGTGTACGGATAGGAAACCGAGGGAAGGATCTCTATGCTGCGTGATGATGTCTGTGTTTTTCTGCGTGCTGAAGGGCATGAACCCATCCTCACTCTTTCAGGGAATCAAGGCGAGTACGGACATATCCGTTTTCGCGCACGTGGCAATCGCTATGTCGCACATACGATCGAAGATGATCCTCAATTTTTGCATCTGACATTGAGCGTCGATTTCCCCTTATGGCGCGTCGATGTACAAGAGTTGGCGGCGACGGTGATCGAGGCGCAACGTCGTCTCAAAGTCATCAAATTCTCGTACGTTGCCAACGGCGAAACGCTCACCGCTCACGCAGAGCAATTCACCGCTCATCCGCCGACGGCGCTCGGCTACCGCGTAGTGTTCTGGCGTGCCGTCGATGCACTCGACGAGGCCTTCGGCTCGATTCTGCCGCGCTTACGGCTTCTCGATAGCCCGCGCATCGCCGCGCAACGCTTCATCGAAGAGTTCGGCCACCACGCATCGATCCATCAAGACGATTAAAGGATCCGCGAGAACGTCGCGAGGATGCGTTCGATGCGCTCCGATGAGATGTCGCCTCCTTCTCCTCCTCGCGCACGGAGCCACGCCGCGATCGCGGCACTCGCCGTCGCCGCCTCTGGCTCATCGTGTTCTTGAGCCAACAGCGCGATCGTACGTGCAACGGCGCGATCGAGGCCCGGAAATTCGAGGCGTAAGGTATCGAGCGCCTCGCGCACGAGGTTGCGGCGATATCGCCGGTCGGTATTGGTCGGGTCGATCACATACGGTAAGTGGGCGCGTTCACAGCAGCGGCGTAGCGTCTCGCGGTCGAGTCGCAACAGAGGACGAACCACCGTGCAGTCCGGCGTCAGCGCACGCTGACGGGGAATCCCGGCGAGACCCCGCCGACCGCTGCCGCGAAAAAGCGCGAGGAGCAACGTCTCGGTTTGATCGCTCGCTGTATGCCCAGTCATGAGGTACGGCGTACGTATCCGCGACATCACCTCGCAGATTGCCGCGTAGCGTGCTTCGCGCAGACTCGCTTCGTCGTCACGCGATATGGTGAGGCGACGTGTGTAGAGCGGCAGACCGAGACGTGCGGCGACGGCGACGGCGACGGCTTCATCTTGATCGGCCGAGGCTCGTCGTCCATGGTTGATGTGAATGAGCGTGATCTCGCCGTTGCGTTGATGCGTATATCGATAGGCCAACCAGGCGAGTGCGACGCTGTCGGAGCCGCCCGAGAGAGCGACTGCCATGCGGCAGGGCGGCAGCGTCGCGAGAGCGACGGCGACATGACGATCGAGTGCTCGATCGGGGCGTGCGCCGCGCAAGATGCGTTAGCCTCGGGCGTAGCGCGCGATATCGCCTTTTGCGCTCCGTTCGGCGATCGCGCGCCGTTTATCCCACATCTTCTTCCCTTTGCCGACGCCGAGCACAATCTTGGCCATACTCCGTCGGAAGACGAGGCGTAACGGCACGAGAGCGAGGCCTTCTTCTTTGATCCGAATGCCGAGACGGATCAACTCATTGCGATGCAGGAGCAATTTTCGGTCACGGCGCGGTTCATGGCCGAAGAGCGCGGCGGCGCGATAGGCCGGAATGTGCAGATTGACGAGCCAGAGCTCGCCGTCGCGAAAACGGGCATACGCTTCGCGCAGGCTGACGTTGCCGGCGCGAATGCTCTTGATCTCGCTGCCCATCAAGACGATCCCCGCCTCGATTGTATCGAGAATCTCATAGGAGTACCGTGCTTTGCGGTTCTCGATCTGAGGCTCGGGGGCACGAGGAGTGCGCGGTTTCTGGCGTTGCTCCGTCGGAACAGGGGGCTTCGGCGTCATAGTTGGGGCTACCGTCCTTGTAGAAGGCGTTGTCCTAACGCGATGGGCAGACCTGCGCTTGCGATCTGAGCGATCGTCTCCTCGATCGGGTAGGCACGACGATGCCAGACGACCCGTCGCTCTGCGGCATAGTACGACACGTACGATGCCTCCGGGTTGAGATCGCGCGGCTGCCCGACGCTCCCGACGTTGATAAGATAACGGCGTGTCGGATCGAGTTGCAGCTCGCCGCCGTACTGCATATGATGCTGTTCGATCTCATCGGAGGCATCGAGGGAGAAGTATCCGGCGATGTGCGTGTGGCCGACGAAGATGATCGGTGCATCGGTGTTGAGAAAAGCCTGCCGTGCCGCTTCGCGATCGCGACAATAGGCAAAGTAGTGCACCGGTGAGCCGTGGACGAAGAGTTCGTTGGGTAGACGCAGTTCGTAGGGAAGTCCATCGAGCCAGCGTCGATTCTCGTCGGTCAACATACGCTGCGTCCACGCGATGACGGTACGAGCGTCTCCACCGAAAGCGGCGAGACCGAAGTCATCGATCGCCGCGACATCGTGATTGCCTAAGACGCCGAACGATCGCCGCGCACGTAGCTCGTCGAGACAGGCGTTCGGCGCCGGGCCGTAGCCGATCGTGTCGCCGAGGCAGAGCAGAGGCTCATCGTCGGCGCACTTCGCAAGCACCGCCTGAAGCGCCTCGATATTGCCGTGAATGTCGGAGAGGATGGTGTAGTGACCTCGCTCCGTTACTGCGCGCAGGCGCTCGAGCGGCGCATCGTCTACCATGTCGCCTCTTTTCTTGAGCTGCACTCCGTCGGCCCCCTACGGCAGAGGAGTGCGTTCATTCTCGCCGATATGGGAAGCACGATGCTTGATGTGACTTTGATTCGTCGCGACCCCGATGCCGTACGTGCTATCGCTGCGCGTCGTGGCGCCGACACCGCTTTTGTCGACGAAGTGCTCGCACTCGATCGTGAGGCTCGTGCCGCGCTGACCGAATGGGAGGGGCTGAAGGCCGAGAAAAATGCCCTGACCGCGACCATCGCTCAGGCGAGTGATCGCCGAGCCGAGGCCGAGCGGCTGCGCCCGCTGATCGCCGATCTCGATCGACGTATCGCCGCCACTGCGGAGCGCCCGGTTGAATTGGAGGAGCGCATCACGCGTCGCCTTGCCGAGATTCCCAACTTGGTCGATGCAACGGTGCCCGATGGACTCGATGAAGAGGCGAATGTCGTGGTGCGGCGCTTCGGTGAGCCGCAGACGTTGTCGTTCACGGCGCGACCGCATTGGGAGCTTGGTGAGGCCTTGGGTATCATCGATGTGGAGCGTGCGACGAAACTCTCAGGGAGTCGTTTCGCGCTGCTTCGCGGTGCGGGGGCGCGCCTCGCTCGCGGGATTTCGAGCTTCTTCCTCGATCGTGCTGCGGCGCGCGGCTACACCGAGATCGCCCCGCCGGTCTTGGTCAGTCGTGAGACCATGTGGTCGACGGGGCAACTCTCCAAATTTGCCGACGCCATGTTTACCGATACCGAGAGCGATCTTTTCCTCGTACCGACGGCCGAGGTGCCGTTGACGGCGATGCATCGCAACGAAATTCTCGCGCCTGGCACGTTGCCGTTGCAGTACGTCGCGCTCTCCTCGTGCTTCCGCAAAGAGGCGGGAGCCGCCGGGCGAGATACGCGTGGTTTGATTCGGCTCCACCAGTTTGAGAAGGTCGAGTTGGTGTGGTTCACTGAGCCGCAGCATTCGGCGGAGATGCTCGAACGACTGACTCAGGATGCTGCCGCGCTTCTCGAAGAACTCGGCCTGGTCTATCGGGTCGTCGCCCTCTGCGCGGGCGATATCGGTTTCGCTGCCGCGAAGACCTACGATCTTGAGGTGTGGCTGCCTTCACAGAATTGCTACCGCGAGATTAGCTCTTGCTCGAATTGCACCGATTTCCAAGCGCGTCGAGCCGGTATCCGCTATCGGACGGCGGCGCAAGCAAAACCGACCTTGGTGCATACGCTCAACGGTTCGGGCTTACCGATCGGCCGGACGATCGTCGCGTTGCTCGAGCAGGGCCAGCAAGCCGATGGTTCGGTACGTATCCCGCCGGCGTTGATCCCCTACGTCGGCTTCGATCGCATCGAGGCCGTTCTGTAAGCCAATCGTCGATCGGTGAGGCTCATCGGTGATTATGCCGATACTTCTTCGGAGTGCTTCTCTCCGAAAGGTACGCTATGCTCGCGCTTGCGTCATGGTCGTTGATCGCTTCTGCGCTCTCTCTCGGCGTTGCGAGTGGCGTAGCATGCAGCCGGATCTTCACACTTAGGAACAACGACAAACAGCGTGTTTCGCTGATGTCGTCTGCCTTGCATCATCTGCCCATCATCTACTGGCAAACCGATGATATGCTTCGTCTCTCTTCTGTCGAAGGTGCGGAGCGAAACCCTTTGAGCGGATCGTTGCACGAGTCGCTCGGTATTCCGATCGAAGACGTCTTCCCCCTAACGCATCGTGACGAACTCCGTCGTCTGCATGAAGCGGCGTTGCGAGGCGAAGTCTCCCACCGCGAGATTACCTGCTTCGATCATTTGCAACGAATAACGATCGAGCCTCTGCGCGATACGACCCAACGCATTATTGGTACCTGCGGCAGCGCGTTTATTTGCGATGAGATTCAAGACTTACGAGAGAAACTGTTACGAGAGCGACACATCGATGAATTGACGGGCTTGGCAACGCGGATACGCTGCTACGACCGGTTGGCACAAGCATTACATATCACTGCACGTAATAAGAAAAAAGTCGGCGTCCTTTTTGTCGATATCGATCGTTTCCGTATGATGAATGATGCGAATGGGAGTACGATCGGCGATGCACTGCTGCGTGCGGTCGCCCAACGTCTGCAGCGTGTCGTTCGCCGAGCCGATACCGTGGCACGAATTCAAAGCGATGAGTTCGCGATCGTCATCGTCGATATCGGAGGAGCCGACGGTGCCGCGATCGTCGCGCAGAAAATCCTTGAAGCCTTCCATGAGCCATTCGAGATCGAGGGCCTCTCGTTATTCATCACCGTCAGTATCGGCATCGCTTTGTCGCCGTTCGACGGAAATAACGAGGGATTGTTACTCGGCAACGCCGAGACGGCCTCCGTCTCGGCCAAACTTAAGGGTGGGAATTGCTTCTATTTCTATACTGCGGATATGCATCATCATATCGCCGATCGTCTCGCTCTCGAAGGGGCTTTGCGGGCCGCTTTAAGTACGAAGAACAGCGAGATTGAAGTCTACTATCAACCGATGATCGGCCGAACCGGCTCGATCATCGCCCTTGAAGCCTTGGTTCGTTGGCAACATCCGACAATGGGCTTCCTCGCACCCGACAAGTTTATCCCCTTGGCAGAAGAGACCGGTTTGATCGTACAGCTCGGTGAAGAGGTCTTGCGTATCGCCTGTCGTGACTTGAGCGATATTACCGAGGCATATGGCGGCCCGATTCAAATGTCGATTAATCTGTCGCCGCGCCAATTCGATGATGAGCAATTGCTCCAAAAGATTCGGAATATTTTCGATGAAAGTCCGCACATCAATCACAGTCTCATCGAACTCGAGCTGACCGAGAGTACCCTCATGCGCGATATGGAGCGCGCGATCGTCATCTTGCAAGAGCTGCGTTCTACCGGTATGCACATTGCTATCGACGATTTCGGGACGGGGTATAGCTCGCTCGCCTATCTGAAAAAACTCCCCATCGATACCTTGAAGATCGATCGGAGTTTTGTCCGTGAACTACCGAGCGATCACCATGCGACGGCCATTATCTCTGCCGTCAGCACCTTGGCAAAGGCGTTAAAATTGGAAGTTGTCGCCGAGGGTGTTGAGACGCCGGAGCAGATGGTCAAACTCCTTGAAGTCGGCTGCGATCGTCTCCAAGGGTATCTCTTCAGTCGACCTGTCCCCTTAGCGACGCTTCTTCCGCTGTTGAGAAAACCACAACTCGCGATGCTCGAAGAATTCGCTCTCGCGCAGTCTCCGCTAGACCCAATGCCATAGGGGCGACCACGTCCAGAGACGGCTGTACCAGGCATTATAGGAGAGCGGCATGCCGGCCGTGATGGGGTACCAGTACCAAAAAGCGAGTGGAACGAGAGCGACCAGAATGACGACGAGCGTATGGCGATAGTCGTCGAAGAGATGCCGGAGATCGGTCGGCGGTGCGAGACGCCAAAGCCGTACGAGCAGTATGGCATCACAGGCGCAGATCAGTGCGAGGTTCGGAAAGAAATGATAGGCGAAAGTGATCCGTGGTGAGGTGATCCACGGTAGCCACTGGGCGAGATAGAGCGTGACCAGCAAGGCGTAGTCGCGCCGTCGCTCCTTCCAAGCCAACCATCCGACGAGGGGGACGCTGATCAAACCACCCCACCACACAACCGGGTTCGGTAGTGCGAGAATCTCGGCGACGCAACACGCATCGCCGTTGTTCGTTGCCGCGCCGAGGCGAAAATCGTGATAGTAGTACGAGATCGGTCGCTCCAACAGCGGCCACTGCCACCAAGCCGATTGATACGGATGCGTCGCGCGTAAATCGTAGTGATAGGCGTACATCGCGTGTTGGAGAGCGAGCAGATCGATAACGTCATGACCTAAGAACAGATACGGAATGTAGCTAAGGCCGTAGATGCTCATGACCACGAAGGCGAGCATGCTCAACGTGATGTCCCACGGCAGACCGAAGCGGTCTAGCAGGCGGTAGCGCGTGATCAGCGGGGCGGCTGCTAGAGTAACGTAGCCGACGATGACGATCAGGTCGAAGAGGCCGTTCCACTTCGAGGCTGCCAGCAGACCGCACGAGATGCTCAAGATGACGAGGCGTCGCATGCCGGTGCCGAAATCGCTGCTTTGCGTCGCCGTCGTGGTGAGTACGCCCGTGGCTAGGAGAGTGAGTCGGACTGCGAGGTAGCCGCCCAGTTCAAGATAGAGCAGAATAACGGCCGCAGCGAACCACCAGGGAACGACGTTGCTCGCATGTGTCGCGACGCGGGTCGCTATCGCCAGCGCGCACGGTATGAGCGCGATCGCGGCGATACCGTGCGCCAGGATGATGACGCGTCGCGTCGGCGATACGGCGTTACGAACGAGCCTTATCGCCGGAGTCGCGAGGTACTCGGCAAAGCAGAGGATGGTCAGCAGTGCGAAAAAGGCGACACCGATCTCGGGGGTTGCGATGCGTGACTGAGCGAGGCGAAAGCCGTCGCAGGTGAGCAACGCTGCACCCAACGTCGCCGTCTTCGTCGAGTCGGTGAGCCGTTTTAAAAAGACGAAGAGTACTCCGACGAAGAGCGCCCCGATGACCACATTGAGAAAACGCCAGCCGGCGCTTGTATCGCCACCGTGGAGACCGCCGAAGAGCAGCATCGAGCAGGCGATGATGAGCTTCGTCAGCGGAGGATGCGTCCACTCATACTGTTCGATGTGACGGAGATACTCATTGCCGGCACGAGCATAGTAGATTTCGTCGAAGATACGCTCGTGCGGTATCGCGTAGTGGTACCACGATATCGCAAAGGCAAGAGCGACGAAGCCGCCGCAGAGCAGCCAATCGTACCAACGCAGTACCCCGCCGCGCCACGAGAACGGCTGCGATGCTCGCTGGAGGAGCGTCTTGCCGAATCGGCGGAGCCGCCGGCGCCAGTCGCTCGTCTCATTCGCTTCAAGCGCTGCCGGCCACCAACCGAGTTCACGGCTTGCGAGCGCGAGAAAGAGCGCGACGTTGACGAGCGCGCAGCCGTGTGTGGTGAGCGGTGCCAAGTCGAAGAGGTTCGGGCCGTTGCTGGTTGGGTGAGTCTGTTGCGCCGTCGCCGCCGCAACGTAGGCGAGCGAGTAGAGGGCGTTGAGCCAGAGTGTCCCGGTCAGTGCGACGGCACCGAGAGCGTACGGCCACCCGAGCGCGGCGGTGGGGATAAAGAGCAGGAGCGCATCGAAGACGTAGCGCTCGTGCATGCGGGTGGCGAAGATAAACGTCGCCAACAGCGTCAGCGCCGCCGTCGGCAACCAGCGCGTCGTATCGCGCCGCTGAAGCAGGCGCACGAGCAGGGCGACGTTGCACAGCAGAGTACAGATGAGCCCCCAGGTGCCCCGTGTTAGACCCATGGTGAGCGTGGTATCGGATTGCCAAAACGGCGACGGTGTGAGGGCGTACAGATTGAAGGCGTTGATCGACGTATAGGGATAGACGCCGGCGCCGAGTCGATACCGTTCGAAGAGCCACGACAGCGTGGCGACCGGGTCGTGATGCGGCGCGAAAGGGAGCGAGAGCAGATAGGCGACGAGCACCGCTGCAAACGCCCCACCGAGTGTCGCGATCACACGGCTTCGCCGAAGCACGGGCGAGGTGGCAAGAAAGGGGACGACACAGAAGAGCGGCGTGAGGACGAGCGGCATCGGCTTCATCAGAACGGCGACGGCGAGGAGGATCCACGCACCGAGTAGAGCGAGAGTCGCGCCTCGTTCGCTGCGTAGTACCACGTCGATGAGGAGGACGGCTCCGAGCAGCGGAGTCGCGGCGACCGCGTCGACTTGCCCCCAGTTCGCCGAGAGAAAGAGCATCGCCGGATTGAAGAGGACCCCTGCGGCTGCGGCTAGCGACCAGCGCGGCGTGATCCGACGTACGAGCAGTGCGACCAAGACCCCGTTGAGAAGGTCGGCCAGAATCGCGGGCCACTTGATCATGGCATAGAGCAGATCGTTCATCGCGAGCGGATGGAGATGGACTGCGATCGTATCGAGCAGCGCGAGAATGTAGAGATACCCCGGCGGATAGTCGACGAAGCTCGTCGTCGCGTAGAACGTCGCGAAGCTCCCGTGGGCGAGTTGGAGCGCCCAGGCTTCGAAGCTGCCGATATCGCTGGCGAAACCGACGCTACCGAGCCAAGGGAGATGCGCAAGCAGGCTGAGCACGATCAGTGCGACGAGGCTCAGCGACCATGACCATATCGATCGTTTATCTGCCATCAAAAATCTCTCGACAACAGCGGGCAACCGGCCCGTCGAGCGAGAGCGTCGCCTCGCCGATGAGTCGCTCGATTCGCTGCCAGGTGCTCTCTCGGGCCGTCGTCAGCGCCTCCTCTGCATGTAGCTCGGTGAATGCCGCTTCGATGCTCGTGAGGTCGGCCGAGGCGAGTCGCTCGTGCGATCGGTAGGCGGCGGCGATGCGCTGTTGTGCCGTCGAAGGCGGTTGTGCCAACGCCCATACGACCGGATAGGTCCACTTGCGGCGGCGTAGATCGGCGCCGTCCGGCTTGCCCGTCGTCGCGGTTCGCCCCCAGAGTCCGGCGGCGTCGTCGGCGATTTGAAAGGCGTGGCCGACGGCGAATCCCACCTCGGCGCACGCCGCAATCCGGGCCTCATCGGCTCCGGCGGCGATCGCGCCTAACTCGGCGGCGGCGGCGAACATCGCCGCGGTCTTGCCCGCAATCATCGCTTCGTATGCGGTGAGATCGACGCTGGTAGCCTCTTCGAACGAGAGATCGAGAGCTTGGCCGCGGCACATCGCGAGATGGGCTTCGTGAACGACCGTCATCATACGCGCGACGGTTGCGGCATCGTCGCATCCTCGGGAGTGGAGCAAGGCGAGCGAGGCGCTGGCGCACAGCGCATCGCCGGCGTTGAGTGCCTGCGCGACGCCGTGACGCGCCCAGAGTGTCGGGCGACCGTGGCGTAACTCGTCGCCGTCCTCGATATCATCGTGAATCAACGAGTAGTTGTGGAGCATTTCGATCGCGACGGCCGCAGCGAGGGCGTGCTCTTCGTTGTGCGTCCGTAGCGTGCCGAACCCCATCTTCGCGGTAAACTCGGTGACGACGCTAAAGAGCAGGCGTGGTCGTACACGCTTGCCGCGACGGTGAGTCGGATCATGGTAGCCGAGATGGTAGTCGAGCATCGCCGCTATCGGCGATGCGACGCCGACGCGGTCGTACGGTCTGCGTTGCAGAACGTTGCTCGCGCAAGCCTCTCTGAGTCGCTCTTCGAAACGATCGAGGAGCGAGGCGGAGAGGCTCGAGAGAAGGGCGTCGGTCATGCCGTTGCAGGAGCGAACCAATGCTCCAAGAGCGAGACCGTCTCATCGACGAGAAAACCCGGCGTACTCGCGCCCGAGGCGATGCCGACGCGTTCGTCGCCGGTAAACCACGAGCGTTCGAGCTCCTCGGGGCGCTCAATGTGAAAGGCTCGCGCGCCGTGCATCTCGGCGAGTTCGGCGAGATGCTTCGTATTCGCGGATGTCCGTCCGCCGATGACGACCATCACGTCGACCTCTTCGGCGAGAACGGCGACTTCGGCTTGGCGGTTACGCGTATCGGTGCAGATGGTGTTGATGCTGCGGACATCGTAGTATTTTGCGACCAGCGCCGCGATGATTTCGGCGTAGCGTGTCCCCGAGTAGGTCGATTGTACGACAACGCCGACGCGACTCGCTCGCGGCAAGGCCGCGACATCGGCGACGTGCTCGATACACCATGCACCCGGGACATGACTCATGGTGCCGCGCACCTCGGGATGATTCGGATCGCCGACGACGAGAATTTTATAGCCGTCGTCGCGTAGACGAATCGCTTGACGATGAATCTTGGTGACCATCGGACAGGTCGCATCGACGACTTCGAGCCCCTTCTCTTTCGCCGCCTCGAAGACCGAGATCGGCAGGCCGTGAGCACGTACGAAGAGCGCGCCTTCCTTCACGTCGTCGATCGAGTGGGCATTGCGCAGGCCCTGCTGCTCGAGTGAGGCGACCATTTGCGGATTGTGCACGATATGGCCGAGCGTGGTCACTTCACCACCGGCGGCGAGTCGCTCCTCGGCTTTTTTGACCGTGATCGCGACGCCGAAGCAGAATCCCTGAGTGCGTAGTCGACGAATCTCCACGTTGTGCCTTATCTCTCGGGCGTACGATGCCCCAGGCGAGTGATCTTCTCCATCAGCGCCGAGCTCCACTCCGCCATCGCTTCGGAGGAGGAGCCGCCGTCGTAGGGCTCCGGCTCGCCGAAGGTCACCGTGATCGGGTGCCTCAGACGAGCGCGCTCCGTCCCATCGATGTGGACCGGCACCACGGGAGCGCCGGAGAGTCGAGCGAGGAGCGCGACGCCGCCCTTCGCCTGCTTCGAACCGTCGCGATTCCGTCCGCCTTCGGGGAAGAGCAATAAGGCGTGACCCGTCTTCAGCAAGTGGAGGGCGCGTCGGATCGCCGCGACGTCGCCGTGAGAGCGATCGACCGGAAAGGCGCCCAACGCCGAGATGAGACGACCGAAGGGGGCGAAGCGAAAGAGATCTTGCTTCGCCAAAAAGGTGAGATCGCGCGGTATCGCACCGATCGCGACCGCCGGTGGGTCGAGATAGGCGCGATGATTCGCGGCGAGAATCACGCCGCCGCTCATCGGTAGATGCTCATGACCGCGCCGTCGTACACCCCAGAGGAGTCGATAGACGTTGGCGACGGTTCCCAACGCAAGCCAATAGAAACTCATGGGCGGCCGGCGTACTCGCGTTGGATGCGGTCGACCTCGGTGCGAATACGCGCGACAACCTCTTCGGGAGTCAGGTCGCTGGAGTCGATGGTGATCGCATCGGGTGCGGCGCGCAGAGGCGCCACGAGACGAGAACGATCGACGCGGTCGCGTTCCTCAATCTGCTCGGCGAGATGCGCACGATCGAGGTGATGGCCGTAGCTCGCAAACTCCGAGAGTCGGCGCTCGACGCGAGCCGCAGTCGACGCGGTGAGGAAAATCTTTACCGGTGCATCGGGCAGCACGACGGTGCCGATATCGCGTCCGGCCATCACGACCGGCCCGCGGCGCGCGATCGCGCGTTGCTGGCGAGTCAGTTCATCACGGATCGCCGGATGAGCGGCGACCGTCGAAACGACCGCCGCGACTTCGTTGGTGAAGAGCTCATCGCCGAGTCGATGCGTACCGGCGAAGATGCGATATCCGCGTTCTTCGTGGGCATCGGCCTCGATGTGGACCGCATTCTCTCGCAGCAGTTCGAGAAGCAGAGCCTCATTATCGAGATCGATACCATGCTGCAACGCGATAAACGCGACTGCACGGTACATCGCGCCGGTATCGAGATACAACACATCGAGGTCACGTGCTAAGAGTCGTGCGACGGTCGTCTTCCCGCTGGCGACGGGTCCGTCGATAGCAACATGCAGATAGAGGCTCATGGAGGCGGCTCTTCGCGTCGATACGACGTGAGCCCGCCTCTCTGCGATCCTCTAGCGTTGCCAGGCGATGAGGGGTGCTTCGAGAGACGAGATGAGACCCGCCGGTGCCGGGAAGACGCGTGCGGTGAATTCCTCCAGTGGACGCTCATCGTCGATCGTCGCGCCGAACTCGCCGTCGTGTCGATGGGTCAGAGCGATCACCGTTCGCGGGCTCTCGGCGTAGAGTTCAACGCGAACGTCGCTGGGCGAGATGTCGCCGAGGTGTATCGCTACCGCGACCTCGCGTCGACCATCCTGGCGGCGTTCTTGCAAGGGAGAGAAACCGATGCCCGACCACTCCGTCGCTAGGCGTGTCAGAGCATGTTCGAGTTCGGCCGCCTTGCCGGCACGGTCGGCGAGACGTTGGCGTTGTGCGAGCGCCGCCGGAAGGTAGAAGCGCTCCGTATACTCACGCACCATGCGATCGGAGGAGAATCGATCGGTGAGCTGCTCCATGCTGGCCTTCATCATGGTGAGCCAGTCGTGAGGGATACCGGCGGCGTCACGATTGTAGAAGCGTGGCAGAAGATCGTTTTCGATCGTCTGGTAGAGCTGCTCTGCTTCGAGGCGATCCCAGACCTCCGCGTCGTCATCGTGCATCGCGCCGTCGCCGAGTGCCCACCCGACCTCCGGCGTCGCAGCTTCGGCCCACCAGCCGTCGATCTCGCTGAGGTTGAGTCCGCCGTTGACGAGCACTTTCATCCCGCTCGTGCCGCTCGCTTCCCACGGTCGGCGCGGGGTGTTCAGCCAGACATCGCAGCCCCGCACGAGCTCCTCGGCGACGGAGAGGTCGTAATCGTCGATGAAGACGATGCGGTGGCGAACATCGGGGCGCTCGGCGAAGGCGAGCCAGGCGCGGATGAGAGCCTTGCCGGGGATGTCGTGCGGATGCGCCTTACCGGCGACCAAAAGCTGGAGAGGTCGCTCCGTATTGAGGAGCAGACGCGCGAGACGATCGGGATCGCTCAGCAGTAAAGTCGGACGTTTGTAGGTCGCGAAGCGGCGGGCGAAACCGATGGTGCAGATCGTCGGATCGAGGGCACGGCTCGCCTCGGCGATGCGCTCCTCGGATGCTCCGTGGGAGAGCAAACGGCGTGTGAGTCGCTCACGAGCCGCCCCGACGAGTCGTTCTCGACCGGCGTTACGCATAGCAAGCAAGGTCGCATCGCTCGGCGGGGTCTTGTTGCTCCGAATCGCCTCTGCCTCAGGTGATGCCCACGACGGTATATGAACGCCGTTGGTGACGTACTCGACTGGTACGTCGTCGATCGGGAAACGGGGGAAGAGCTTGGCGAAGAGATCGCGACTGACTTCACCGTGCAGTCGACTGACGGCGTTGATGCGGCTCGCTCCGCGCAGCGCGAGAAAGGCCATCGTGAACGGCTCGTCGTGGTCGCCGTAGAGTCGACCGAGAGCGATCAGACGCTCGATATCGATCTGGAGACGACCGGCGTAGACGGTCAGATACTTGCGGACGAGATCGGGAGAGAAGCGATCGAAGGCGGCTTCGACCGAGGTATGCGTCGTAAAGATCGTGCCCGCGCGCGTTGCACGCAGCGCAACCGAGAAGTCGCAACCGGTCGTTGCCATAATCTCGCGAGCGTGCTCGAGAACGGCGAAGGCGGCGTGCCCTTCGTTGAGGTGGCAGAGGTCCGGCTGCAGGCCGAGGTGACCGAGCAGTCGCCGTCCACCGACGCCGAGCACCAGCTCCTGCTGGAGACGTTGTTCGACGTCGCCGCCGTAGAGACGGTTGGTGATCGCGCGATCGGCCGGGTGATTCGCCGGATCGTTGCAGTCGAGCAGCAACAGGCGTGTCCGTCCGACACGCGCCTCCCACGCACGAATGTAGAGCGTGCGGCCGGGGAAGATCAACGGCAGGCGGATACGTGCGCCGCTCGCATCGCGCAGCGGCTCGATGGGGAGTTGATCGGAGTCGTTGCGCGGGTAGAGTTCGGCCTGTCCGCCGCTCTCATCGAGGATCTGGCGAAAGTACCCGTCGCTGTAGAGCAGGCCGATGCCGAGTACAGGGACGCCCAGGTCGCTCGCCGATTTGAGATGGTCGCCGGCGAGGACGCCGAGGCCGCCGGAGTAGATCGGCAGCGCCTCGTTGAGCCCAAACTCCATACTAAAGTACGCGATCAGCTGCAGCGCCGATGCCTGCGGATGCCGCGAGAACCAGCTTGCGCCCGAGATGCTCGCTCGTTGCTCACGGCGGCATGTTTCGAGCCGTTCGACGAAGCTTTCGTCGGCGCCGAGCGTCGCAAGATGCTCCTTGCCGACGGCTTGTACGACCACCCAAGGGCTATACGTCGCGCGCCAGAGGTCGGCATCGATACGCTCCCAGAGTTGTTGAGCCGTGTTTGACCAAGCCCAACGAAGATCGAGGGCAAGGGGCTTGAGCGCTCGGAGTAGGGCGTCAGCTTGCACGAAGAGACCTCTTCTTTTATTCGGCGATGCAGAGGGGTCGAAGGTGATGTTTCTTTACGTCGGCATTTCGCCTGCGGAAGTTGAATCGAGGTCGGCGCGAGGAGAGGTCGGAGCACGAAGCCTCCTTGACAAGAGCTTGCTTTTCCCTTGACTAGGGGAGAACAAGTCTTTTTGCAAAATCTTACGTCCAAAAGGCCCACGCGAGACAAAGGCTTGCTCATTAGACTAAGAGGCATAATGAAATACTTTACACGACTGCTCTCCTCACTGATGCTCCTCTCGTTGGCCGCCTGTGGCGGTGGAGCGAGTAGCGGCACCCCTAATCCCCTGCCTTCACTGACGCCGAGCCCGGCACCGAGCTCGGGCCCTGGGGCCGGCTCCGTCCTGGTCGAAGTGATCACGCCCAAACGGGTCGCCGCCGCCGGTACCTCACTCCCTCAGCTGACCGAGCTGGTTGCGACGATTACGCAGTACAATGGCGGGACGACTCTGCCGAGCGGAGTCAACCCGACGACCGTCGCGACGCTCCCGAGCGGATCGTTGTGTACCGCCGGGGCGCTCTGTACGTTTACGATGCCTGCACCCTCCGGCTCGTTGACCGTGACGATCACTGCGTACGCCGGTAGTCATGCCGTCTCGACCCTGACCAAGAGCTTTGTCTCGAGTGGCGCCGCCGCTCAGACGCTGCCGGTGACGTTGGATGGTATCGTGCAGAATGTGAGCTTTACGATCCCGACGTTGACGTTCGGTGCGGTGTCGAGTCAATCACTCGGTACTCTCATCACCGACCCGAGCGGAGCGGTCCTCGCCGCGACCGATGCGACGCCGTTCGCCAATCCTCTGACCTTCACGGATCACGATACATCGGGCTCAACGACACTGCAAAGCGGCAGTACGATCGGTGCGAGCGTCCCCGACAACAACGCCGCGACGCAGGTCTTATTGCGCTACAACGGTGGCGGCTACACATCGTTCTCGATTACATGGAGTAGCAACGGTAGTCCGGCAATCGCTGTTCCGTAAGTTTGCGGTAGAAGAATCATACGCTCTTGATGGGCACGAAGGCAGTCGCCTCCGTGCCCATCGCTTTGCCGCGAGGTGGGCCGAGAATCAGGGCGTCTTCGGTGCCCGCACGGCTTTTAGATAGATATACCATTCTGCGAGCGTAGGTACCGACGAAACGTATGCCCCGTTCTGCTTCGAGGTTGCGCGGAGATACGGGTGTAGTGCGTAGCGAAACTTTGATTGCTCGGTGCCATCTGCTTGATCGGATCGATAGGCATCGAGGTTCCGTTGTAATCTGTCGGCATGCTCTTCAGGAGTGTAGCCTTGCAGTTTCGAGTCTCGTCCTGATGAGTTCGGTCGTCCCGTAAACGTTGTTGAGTCTTCTTTATACCGTCCTCGGCGCACGTTCGCTTTTCTTGTGTTTATCGCGGCATCGGTAGCAACATCGGTGTTCGGCGGCAAGAAATACTTCGATGCCGTCACCATCGTACGACGACCGGGGGCGATCCTCAGGAATGCCATGGAATATCTTCGCTCTCCATCTCTCAGAAAAGGTTGCCTGAACAACGGTCAGGCATGTGTACTTGGCTGTGTACCCGGTTTCGGCCTGGATCTGTCGGGAGAGTAGCCGGTGAGACGTTGACATGCCGCATCCAAGCCCTTTTTGAGGGCTCTGTTTGTCGGTGTGGAAGGGGTGTGCAAGAGGGGCCAGATGTAGAACATGAGCGTTGCGTATACCTCGCGCTGTTGAGGATCATTGAGTTTTGCAACGCTGGCCAGGTAGGCCTCGGCGAATTGCGGGCTACGATGAGCCCACGTTTGTGGATGTGCGCCGATGTTTTTGAGAGGTGTTGTGACGTCTTTTGCATGAAGCAATGACGTAAGGAGCGCCTGTTCATTTTCCGGTGTAAGGCTTTGTGCCGGCGTTTGTATCAACAGGTTTTGTCGAATTTGTTGTGTCTGGTTGCTCTCTGGTGACTTTTCCGTTGATGCAATGCAGAGATCGATGATGTGTTGTGTCATCTGGGTCTGTCGTTCCGCAAAATCTCTTTGGAGGCGTTGCACCATTTGTTGCGTTCGTTGCTCTTCACCCGATAGCCGTCGTAGTGTCTTGCCGACGTTACGAAATATTATGTTGTCTGAAGGAGGAGAGATGGCGCTACGGATGGGCGCCACAGATACGTGTACCGGAGTGGCAACCGATTTTGTACTCAGCCTTTGAGGTCGTAGAGACGTACTCGGAGGCGATCCAAAAAATCCGGTATGATGGAGAGAACGGGTAAGCATCGGAACATCGGCCATGGTGTAACCTCACTGCTTCGTGCGAAGCTCGATATGCATCGTATTGAGAAAAACTGTCGAGCTGTTACGCGTGGTCGTCATCAAGACCCGTATGTCGTTTGGTACATCCGTATGAACGTCCGCGTCTCATCGGTACTTGACAAAAGCTTTTTTGATGGCATGGGTCTTCTCTGCTCAAGCACCGAACGTGCTTTTCGATGAGTGCTCCGTCGGTATCCCGTTTCGAAATGGTGCCTAATATCTCCGAAGGGCGCGACGCGGCGCTGATCGATCGCTGTGCGGCGTCGATCGCCGCATATGCTCACCTGGCTCATCGTACCAGCGATGCGGTGCATCATCGGAGCGTCTTCACCGCTTTCGGCGATGCTGAGCAGATACTCGCTGCCTCCAAGGCGCTCGCACTGGTCGTTCGTGATGCGATCGATCTGCGGGTGCATCGCGGGGCTCATCCACGTATCGGTGCGCTCGATGTGTTGCCGATTATTCCGCTCGGTATGACGCCGATGACCGAGGCCGTCGCTCTGGCGCACCGCATCGGCGCGATGCTCTGGAATGACGTCGGTATCCCGGTCTTCTTCTATGGGGAGGCGGCGCTCCGTCCCGAACGGCGGCTCCTGGCCGATGTACGGCGCGGCGAGTACGAAGGATTGGCGCAGCGTGCTGCAAGCGATGCCTATCCCGATCACGGCGATATCTGGAGACATGAACAGGCGGGGGCCGTCGCAGTCGGGGCTCGTCCTCCGTTGGTCGCCTTCAACCTCGAACTGGCCACCGATGATCTCGTGTTAGGACGACGCATCGCCCGTACGATTCGTGAACGAGATGGCGGTCTACGAACGTTGCGAGCGATAGCCGTACGCTTGGATGAGGGGCGAGTGCAGATTTCGTGCAACGTCACCGATAGTGAAAGCGTGCCGCTTCCACGTCTGCTCGCCTTGGTTCGTCGTCTCGCCGCCTCTGCCGGTGTCGTTGTCTTGCGCTGTGAACTGATCGGACTCGTTCCGCGCCTTGCCGTACAGACAACCGCCGAGACGCTGCTCGGACTCTCGCCATTGCCAGGACGTTTGCCGAGCTATCGGTAAAGGGACCCTGTTATGGCTTTACCGGGAGACTGGCAACCACTCTGGCAGCGGCGCGAACTTTTGGAGCAGGAGCATCGTACCGAGGGAGTCGCTCCGGAGGATGAGGCCGTCGAGCCTCGTCGCAAGCGGCGCCTTCCCTGGATGACGACACTCTTTGTGGTGATCGTTGCCGCTGCGCTCTTACGGAGTCTCTTCTCTCTCTTTGGCGGGACGAGCGTCGCTGCGCCCTTCTCGCTCGACCTCTGCGTCTCAACGACGGCGGGCTTGCCGCTCGCCGCCGACTTGGCGCGTGGCTTTCTGCGGCATGTCGGCGGCCAACAGATCAGGGTCGAGACCGTTGCGACGGGGCTCCGAGTGACGGCTCAATTGCCGGGTAGCCTGAGTCCGACGGTGATCGATTTGGCCGCGAGCGACTCGACGCAAGCCTTTCTTTCGCTGGCCGACGGCGACTGTCGCGTTGCGTTGGTCACGCGTGACGTGAATCCGCTCGAGGCTTCTCGCTTCCATGCCCCCCCGGCGGCGAATCTCGTCGGTCTCGACGGAGCGGTGGTGATCGTTCACCCTAGTAGTCCGCTCCGTCGCATCACGCTCGAGCAACTGCAGCGCCTCTTCGCCGGCACGACGACCTCGTGGTCGTCGATCGATCATCAACGGTTGCCGGTTCGCGTCTTTCTCCCGCCGACTCATGCCGATGAACTGTCGATGCTGATCGACAAAGCACTCGACGGTCGTCTCCCAACCGCCTCGGTGCAACGGGTCGCCACTCCGGCCGATGCCGTCTCCGCGCCCAAGATGTACGGTGCTCTCGGGTTGACGACATTCCATGCAAGCGATCCGGCGCGTATGCTCGGTATCGTCGATTGGCGTGGGCACCTCTTCTCACCGAGCGCGCTCTCGATCGCGCGCAAAACGTATCCTTTGACGATGCCTCTCTACGCCTACCACGACGAATCGTCGATGACGAATGCTGCCTATCAGTTTCTTTCGTTCCTTACCTCAAATGATGGGCAGAGTCTGATCGTCAAAAACGGCTATATCAGTCCGTTCCCTTTTTAGAGGTACGCTGTGTCTCGACTCTCTCGTCTGTTGCTCTCGCTCGTTGCCGTGTTCGCCCTGCTCCATGTGCAGCCGGTGATTGCACGGGTCGCGCCGTCGCTGCCGATCGGTGTCGTGCTCTCGCTGAGCGGCGATCGTGCGGTTGAGGGTGAACTGCAACGCGAGGGATATCTCTTTTGGAGCGAATGGGTCAATGCGCACGGCGGCGTGATCATCGCCGGGAGACCGTATCGCATCGCCCTCGCATTCCGAGACGACGGGTCGAATCCGCGTACCACGGCCTCGCTCGCGGCGTTGCTGGTCGATGAAGAGCATGTGCCGTTCTTGCTCGGTCCGTCGAGTTCGGCGACTACCCTCAGTGAAGCCGCCATCGCCGAGCAGAAAGGCATCCCTCTGATTGCGCCCGCCGCGACATCGGAGAAAATCTTTGATCAGGGGTATCACCTGACATTCGGCGTCACGCCTTCGGCGCGGCATACGTTCGACGCGACGATTCTCTGGCTGCGGCGTTACCGACCGCATCTCCATCGTATCGCGATCGTCGCCTCGACCGACTCGGATGCGCTCGAGGCGCAGCAGGCGGCTATCGCGCTCGCTCTGGCACATAATCTGCGCGTTGTCGCCGCCGATCGCTACCTCGCCGGACTCGATACGCCGGAGTTGATCGCAGGACGTATCGCCGCCGCTCATGCCGAGATCGTGCTCAACGCCGGATCGTATCGCGAGAGTGTGGCGTTGCGTCGGGCGCTTGCAACGGCACTGCCGCATCTGCCGATCTTCGGAGCGAGTTGCGGGCCGACGATCCCCGCCTATCGTCGCGTTCTCGGTTCGCTCGCCGAAGGCAATCTTTCGGCCGCTTTTTGGGCACCGGTGATCCGCGATACGGGCTTTGCACCGTTCCCGTCGACGGCGAAGGCGTACGCTGCGGCGTTCGCTCATCGCTTTCACCATCAACCCGATCAGCTTTCGGCGGCCGCGACGGTCGCTGGGCTTACCCTGCAGCGAGCGATCGAACGAGCCGATTCGACCGATCCCGCTTTAGTCGCCGCGAGTATCTCGCGTCTCAATGAATCGAGCTTCTTCGGCGAGGTACGCTTCGACGCGCAAGGGATGACGACGAGCACCCGCAGCATGGTCGATCGCCTCGTTCGTGGTCGCGTGCTCACGTTGCGTCTCGCGCCTGCGCCGCATACGCTTCATGCCAAGCATGCCGCTCACGCGGTGCACCGTGTCTCGCACTCGAAAAAGCGAGTCCCGATCGTGCATCCTACCCCTGAGGACACCATCTAAGTCGATCCCGATTGCGGGAGGTCGGCATTCCAACGCGAAGCGGCCAGAATGCATCGATGGTTCGCTTCGTTCTTTGTCGTTCTGTTGCTTATCGCCGGCATGACGATGCCTGCGGCCCTCTCTGCCGTGAGCGATCCCGTTCATCAGCGTGTCCTGGCGAATGGTCTGCAGGTCGTCGTCGTTGAGGATCATGCCGCGCCGGTGGTGCAGGTGGCGATGTGGTACCGTTTCGGTGCGCTCGATGAGTTGCCGGGCAAGACGGGTCTCGCGCATGGACTCGAACACATGATGTTTCGCGGAACGCCCTCTCTCTCGGAGGGCGGGCTCGACGACGTGACTGCGCTACTCGGCGCCGAAGCGAATGCCAATACCGCGAATACCTACACCCATTTCTACACCGTTGCGCCGGCGAGTCGACTCAATCTGCTGCTACGTATCGAAGCCGATCGGATGCGTAATCTCTCGTTGAAGGAGCATGATTGGCGACTTGAGCGCGGTGCCGTGCTCTCGGAGTACGACGGTGACCTTGGCTCGCCGAGTACGCGCCTCTACGATGATGTCTGTAAAACCGCGATCGCACTCCCGCTCTGCAGTCTCGGGGCGCTCGGTGTACGTCACGATATCGTCGCCTCGAATGCGCAAGATCTCCGTTCGTACTACGAGCAATACTATCGTCCCAACAATGCAACGCTGGTTATCACCGGCGATGTGACGCCGGACGAGGCGTTTTCGTTGGCCGATGGAGCCTTCGCGACGATCGCACCGGCACCGATTCCGGCTCGTCGCGACCGTGCGCTGCATTTCGCACACGATCGTCGGATCGTCGAACATGGAGATGAGCCGTACGCCCTGATCGACCTTGCCTATCCGATCCCCGGCGATCTCGAAGCCGGCAGTGGTGAAGCCTCGATTTTTGACGGTGTTCTCGGGAATCCACGTTCACCGCTCTATCGTGCATTGATTCTCAGCGGCCTTTCGTTGGGCTACGAAACCTCGTCGGCGACGAATCTCATCGGCGGTCTCGAGCATATCTTCATCACGGTCGCGCCCGGGCAATCGCCCGATCGTGTCGCGAGCGTCTTCCGTACCACGCTCCAGCGCATGCTGCTCGATGGCATCTCGCCCGAGTTGATCGGTGCCGCAAAACGCGCCGCCGCCGTCAATGTGATTTCGAGTCGTGATGCAATGACGAGTATCGCCGATCGATACGGATATACGATCGGCGTTGAACGCCGTCACGATCCAACCGAAGACGATGCTTTGATCTTCGGCGCAACCGATGCATCGGTCAACGCCTTCGCCCGCGAGCACTTTGCGACGCCGAGCGTCGTCGGATTCCTCTTGCCGATGCATCCTAAACCGGGTGTCTCCACCGCTCCGAGCGAGGGAGGCGTCAGCGACCGTTTCGGCGATCGGGCTCCCTCGGGGCCGGTCGTTGAGGCGCCTTGGGTGCGTATGCTCCTCGCGCAGCCGATGCCGCTCGATAGTCATATCTTGCCTACGATCTTTACGTTGCCGAACGGGCTTCGTTGTTTGGTCCAGCCGTTGCACGAGAACCCGACGGTCTTTATCTCCGGACAGATCGATAGCGATCAGCGATTCGATCCGCCGGGTAAAGAGGGCACCGGTCTCTTCGCTGCGTCGTTGCTCGCCTACGGTGGGACGCGGTACGATTTCGCCGCGCAGCATGCGCTCGCCGATCGACTCGGTGCCTCGCTTGAATACGGCGATGAGTTCGCGGCGCACGGTTTAAGTCATGACCTCCCGCAGTTGCTCGATATTCTCGCCGATGCGGAGACGTCGCCGCGCGATGATGCTCCGTACATCGGCCTGGTGCGTCGTTCGTTACGTGCCGATGTCGCGACGCGTGAGCAGAATCCCGATGCTCGCGCCGGACGTGCTCTCGAAGAGATGCTGCTACCGCCGCATGATCCCGAGTTGCGTCGCCCGACGCTCTCTTCTCTGGCCGCTATTACGTTGACGGATATTCGGGCGTATGCCCATCGGTATTTCCGCCCCGATCTGACGACGTTGACGATCGTCGGTGACGTCGACCCCGCCGACGTGCGTCGCGAGGTAGAGCGGAGCTTCGGGAGATGGCGTAACAACGGCCCGCGTCCCGATCTGCGTCTCGCTCTTCTCCCGTTGCCGCATCCGGCGATTCGCTCTGTTCAAGCGACGCGACGTCTCGTCGGCGTGACGATAGCTCAACCGAGTGTGCCGCGCAGCTCGCCCGACTTCGTCGCGCTCAATCTGCTCAACGAGATGCTCGGCGGCGGTGGAAGTTTCGATACGCGACTGATGCATGAGCTGCGTGAAGAGCGTGGTCTTGTCTACGGTGTAAGCAGTAGTTATGCACCCGGTCGGTATCGCGGCACGTTGAGTATCTCGTTGCGCGCTGCCCCCGAGCATGTCGCGGCGGCGATCGCTTTGACGAAGAGTGAACTCCGTCGTTTCTTGACCGTCGCTCCGTCGCAACGCGAGCTTGATCGCGCTCGAGCCCGCTTGATCAATGGGACGCTCGTCGCCGAACAGGCAACCGACGTCATCGCGCATCATGTGTCGACGATCGGTTTCTACCACCTGCCGTTGACGTATTATCGCGATCTCCGACGACACTATGCCCGTATCACTCCGGCGGATATTCTCGCCGTTGCCAAGCGCCAACTCCATCCCGATCATTTGGTGATCGTCCAGGAAGGGCCGGTGCACTAAGCAGATGTTCGCGTTGCGCGAAGCACTCAGTGCGGGACTCTTTCATCCCCGACAGATTGCTCGCAATGTGCTCGCCGGTCTCGTCGTTGGATCGGTCGCGCTGCCGCTTGCGATGGCCTTTGCGATCGCAAGCGGCGCAAAGCCCGAGCAAGGCATCTATACCGCGTTGATCGGTGCCGCGATCGTCTCCATCTTCGGCGGCAGTCGCGTCCAAATCGCAGGGCCTACCGGCGCGTTCATCGTGATTCTTTCAGGGATTACCGCGAAGTATGGCCTCGCCGGCTTAGAGGTGTCGACCCTGTTGGCCGGCGTTTTTTTGGTTCTGCTCGGCCTTGCTCGTTTGGGCTCGCTCATCGCCTTTATCCCGGCTCCCGTTATTACCGGTTTTACGACGGGGATCGGAGCGTTGATTTGGATCGGCCAATGGAAAGACTTCTTCGGTCTCCATGTGCCTTCGACGACCACGTTTCTCGCAAAGTTGCTGGTGCTGTGCCGTGCATTACCGCATCTTCATGCGTCGACGACGCTGCTCGGTATCGCGAGTTTGTTGGTCGTCATCGCTACCCCGAACATTCCGTTTGCTAAGCGTATCCCTGGGCCATTGCTTGCGTTGTTGCTCGCAACGCTGGCGAACGCGATCTTCCACTTCTCGGGAGTAGCGACGATTGGGAGTGCCTTCGGCGGGTTGCCGAAAGGCTTGCCGATGTTCCATCTGCCGGATCTGCGGCCGGTCGCGATAATGCCGCTTTTGGGGCCTGCTTGTGCCATCGCGCTCCTCGGTGCCATCGAGTCGTTGCTCTCGGCGACGGTCGCCGATAGTATGGCGGGGACGAGGCATCGTCCGAATCAAGAATTGATCGGCCAGGGGCTCGCCAATATCGTCTCACCCTTTTTCGGCGGCTTTGCCGTCACCGGCGCCATCGCACGGACGGCAACCAATATCAAGAACGGTGGTACCAGTCCGCTCGCCGGCATCGTTCACTCGCTGTTTCTGCTCATGGTGCTGCTCTTCTTAACGCCGTTTGCGCGTGAAGTGCCGTTATGTACTCTCTCGGCGATTCTCTTTGTCGTCGCTTTTCACATGAGCGAAGTCGGGCACTTTATCGACATGATGAGGCGAGCGCCGCGTGCCGATACCGTTATTTTGCTGACGACGTTTCTCTTAACGTTATGCACCGATTTAGTTATCGCCGTCAACGTCGGTGTCGTTTTAGCGATCTTGCAGTTTATGCGGCGCATGACCGCAAGCGTTGAGATCGAGCAGGTGAGTGAGCAGCGGATATTCGCAGAGCACGCGCTTCGTATCCCGCAGAACGTGCTGGTCTACTCTATCAAAGGCCCCTTCTTCTTCGGTGCCGTGCAGAGTTTTGAGCAAGCCGTCGCTGCGGCTCAGATCGAGGCGAGTTTTCTGATCATTCGTTTGCATCACGTGCCGTTCGCCGATATTACGGGTTTGCAGGCGCTCGAGAGAGCGATACAGAGCTTCGAGCAACGGCATATCAAGGTTATGCTCTGCGAAGCGAATAAACGCGTGCAGCGCAAACTGGAGCGCGCCGGCATTACCCACATCGGCGACTCGATCCACCCCTGCTTCACGACGTTGTCGGAGGCACTGCTCTCCTGCGACGTTGAGATGACGCCCAGCGACGAAGGCTTCGCGTTCGATTCCTAGCCGGATACGGCATGAGGTCGCAGGGCGATCTCCTCGCGGCCTTTTCTCGCTCCAAGAGGCGTCCCGAAGGCGATCTGCCGACGCTGCCACCTTGCATGTTGCACGAGGAAAGGCTGCTTTTAGTCGTCGCTCCAAGGAAATTTAGGATAGACTTAGTGAATAGTGAGCCGTGGCTGATTCGTCGGTTCTCGATCTCTCTCGTCGGTATGTGCTCGACTCATGCACCTATCCTTGACCGAGCGCTCTTCGTATGCCTGATGCGATCGGTCGTATGCCTCCGGTCTTCTTTCAACCTCGCTTTACCGATGAACTAGCCAAAGGCGAGCCTGAGGGCAATCCCTGCGCCCTCGGGCTCGATGTCGACGAAGCGGCTCATGCCGGCTTTGCCCTCATGAAGAACGGTGGAGTGGGGACGTTCCGGCAGCATGCTCATCATCAACTCTCTCTTGCCGCCCATCATCACGTGGCGAGGGCGTTGGCATGTGAGCCGTTGGCCAGAGGCGGTGTCGGTCTAGGCGGTGTGCTCGCCGGTACGGCTCTCGTTGGTCCTGCAGCCGGCTTTGCGTTGCACGCGGGATGGCATGAATGGCGAGAATCTGCTCAGCTTGCCAAAAAATTTGCAGAGCGAAAACAACATTTGCTCGATGAAGCCAAGCGTACCCAGTCTCTCTCGTCGACCAGTCGAAAACATCTCGGTCGATTGACGGCATCGTTCGACAATGCTCTGACCGGACGCATCGCCGACAATGCTACCTTTGCCAAGGCGAGTGCATATAGCGGTCTCATCGGTAAATACTCTTGTCTCTCCGGCGCTGCGATTCTCGCTCGTATCGCAGTCGAGGTCGTGCGCAATCTCGGCGGCGCAGCAGCCGTCGGTACGACGCACGTCGCCAAAGCCGCTGCAAACGGCACGCTCTCGCCGTCGTTTCTGTTAAGCACCGGTCTTACATCTCAAGCATTAGCTATCTTCGCGTCGGGTTGTGCGGTCATGCTCGGCGTGAATTTTGTACGCAAAACCGATGCAGCGCTGAAGATCTGGCAATCAGATGCACCATATATTCTCAGCAAGCGTTCTCTCCTAAAAAACCCCGTGTCGGCGTATGGTCTGTTTCTTGAAGCGAAGAGTAGGCATCGTCTCGATTTTATCAAGAATTTCCATTGGAAAAATAAAATGTTCTTGGCCGGTTCAGGTTTGTATGCCCTAGGGACTCTCTTGCCTAGTTGCATCAAGATGCTTGCCGCCGTTGGTGTTCTATCCTCCAAAAAAGTCGGAACACAGATCATCCTTGCTCTGTTTGCTGCGGGTCTCTCCGGTGCCGTCATCATGGGATTGTTCTCTCATCAATTTTTCTACGGTCATCCAAACGTAGAGCGATATGAGCAGTATGCTTTTAAAGATACTAAAGAGATCGATCGACTTTTTCTGACGAATATCGATACCTTCATTTTTACTGATAAACATGGCAAGGAGCTTGGTACAGATTATGCCGCTCGGCAGGGCGTCGCTATGCGTGAAGCCGCTTTCAATGCCATCCACAAGAGAGAGAAAATCAGAGAAGCGTTTCTACAACATGTTGCTGCAAGTATGCATCGCACCTATAGACATCTCGCCCATGTCGGAGATGCCGACTATAATGTGCAGCGTCCGTTTATAACAAAAATAAAAACGATGCTGGATCCTGATCGTCTTCGAAGCAAGGATATCGCGCAGTGGCTGCAATCTCGGGATAATAAGCGGCATCTTCTGCAAACGTTTGGGGATATGTTGGCCGAGACACAGTCTTTTCTTGCGCAAAAAGAAAACGTACATAAACGGATGCACGATCGTATTCTCGAAGGAGCGAAACGCCGCAACGATATGCAGCAACAGGGAGAGTATGGAGAAGCCATGTTCGGATCGTATAACGATACGGTTGCTCTTCACAAAGCACATCGTGATCTGATGCACCGCATCGTTACCGCAGAGTCTCATGCAGATGTTGTCGAAGGTCTCAACGCCGTGCTCGCATTACAGGCGCGTGACGATGCCGAGAGCGATGAGCATGCCTCGTTGGAGCAGAAATTAGCCGACCATATGCTCAAGCACCTTGCCGCCCGCTACAATCATGATCGCGGCATCTTGCTCGATATAGAGTCTCGCGCGGGCAAGAGGCATACCAGAATGTTGCGGATCTTGTGAACCCAGCACCGTTGCTGAGCAGTCTCGGGAAAACAGGGTCTTGCCGAGGCCGAGAACTCGTTTGCCCCATCGGCGATTATGAGGTTCGGTATTCTTCGAGATGCCCTTAACTCCGTGTCACCCAACGGAGCCACTCCGCTTTGCCACTGAGCTATAAGCATACATGCTATCAAAGGCTTCTACGAATAGTATGCTTTCGCAGAAAAGCTTCTAGCTGTGTTTCGTCAATGTGCTTCGCGGCAAACGAATCGATGACGAACGCCGTTGCATCTTGTGGCGCTTGGAAGCGAAAGTCATTGATTTCCATATTGGACTCTCCCTTTGTTCTAAAGGACAATCCGTCGAATCCCTGGAGCCCCCGACGCGGATTGAACGCGTGACCTCGTCCTTACCAAGGACGTGCTCTGCCACTGAGCTACGAGGGCGTGTTAAGGAAGGGCGTATCGGGTGGAGCGGGCGGCGAGAATCGAACTCGCGACTTCTGCTTGGAAGGCAGAGGCATTACCACTATGCAACGCCCGCGAGACTCTGGGCAGGGCTGGATTCGAACCAGCGTAGCGCTTTCGCGCGACGGATTTACAGTCCGTTGCCTTTAACCACTCGACCACCTACCCATTGTGGCGCAACCGCGTCGCTGCGGCGCCCTCTCACGTTAGGTCTGTACGTTACGGGATCCTCCGCTGTGCGGCAAGGCGAGGTGCAATTTCTTTGAGCGCATCGATACTTATACGGAGATCTTCTTCACGGAGACGATGGTTGAGGCAGGCGAAGCGCAACACCACCTCGCCTCCGACGCGTGTCGTCGACGGTACAAGCAGGCCCGACTCTTGGCAAGCAACCGCGATTGCTTCGTTGAGCGTATCGCATGCCTCGGTTGAGAAATTCGGCGGGGCGTAGCGAGCACAGACAATGTTGAGCCGCACCGGGGCCGCGAGGCGCCATGTCGGTAGTTCGGCGATGCCCGCTCCGAGACGTTCGGCGAAATCGCATGCCGCCTCGATCGTGGCTCCGAGTCGGTCGAGGCCGAACTCGTGCATCGTCAGCCAGATCGGGAGTGCGAGGAAGCCGCGCGAGAGTTCTGGGCCGAAGTCGCAGGGCCACGGCTCGCCACCGGCCGTCCCCGCCGTTGCATGGACGAGGTAGTCGGCCTGACCGGCGAAGGTGGCATGATGCAGCTCGGGCCAGCGCGTGAGAATCATGCCCGCGCCGTACGGTGCATGCAGCCATTTATGGAAATCGAAGGCGATGGAGTCGGCTCGTTCGATCCCACGGAGTCGGGCCCGTCGCCGAGGAGCGAGCATCGTCAGCGCTCCAAAGGCGCCGTCGACATGGAACCACAGCCCCTCTTCTGCCGCGACTCGGGCGCAGGCTTCGAGATCGTCGCTGGCACCGGTATCGACCGTGCCGGCGGTACCGACGAGCAGAAACGGCTCTGCACCGGCGGCACGATCCTCGGCGATCGCTCGGTGGAGGGCATCGATGGCGATGCCGCCGCTCTCGTCGCAAGGAATGCGTCGCAGGGCTCGCTCACCGAGTCCGGCGATACCGCAGGCTTTGGCGAGCGCGTGGTGGACGCTCTCCGCCGCATAGCCGATGAGGCGTTGCCCCTCGCCGAGGCCCTGGTGCCGTATCTCGACCCCAAGTGCCCGACTGCGCGCGATGAGGATCGCGATCAGACTCGCGATCGAGGTGCCGCTGGTGACGAGGCCGCTGCTCTCGGGAGGCAGGCCGAAGATCTGGGCCCACCACGCGATGAGGGCGCGCTCGACGTAGAGCGCCGCGTGGTCGCGTCCGCCCGTGTTGATATTCAGCGCGGCGGTGAGGAGTGCGCCGAGCATCCCGCTCGGTGTGCCTCCGCCCATCACCCAGCCGAAGAAACGGGGATGGCGATTGCCGAGCGCATAAGGGGCGATCAGCTCGCGATACCGCGCCAGCACTGCCTCGATGCTCTCGCCGTTGCGTGGGAGCGGAGCCTCGGCGAGTGCGCGCTGCACCTCGTCGGGAATGGGTTGCCAGACGGGGCCGTCGCGGATCGTAGCGATGCCGTCGATCGCCTCATCGAGCATGCGATGTGCGGTACGGCGAAAAGCCGACCAATCGCTTGGATCGAGCGACGTGGGGGATTGCTCACTCATCGTGCGTAGTTTCGCTCGTGACTTCGCGATTCTTCCGCTGTCGATCGTGCTCTTCAGAGACGTTGGATGAGTCGACGGATGAAAAACGTATCGAGTGCTTCAACGATGCGAGGCATCGCGCGATGCTTGTAGGGGAAGGCTTCGATCGAGTCGGCTTGATGCACCAACATCGCGGTGTCGGCTTCGAAGAGTACGATACGACCTTCGCGATCGATACTGCAGTCGATCGCGAAGTACTCAAACGGCAGCCGCATCGCGATCTCTTCGAGTGCTTCGGCGCGTTCGTTGTTGAAGACGCTGCCGAGATCGTCGAGAAAATCTTCTTCCTCTGCACGCATCCACGCGTGTTCGCTCATGGGGGCATTGTAATAATGGATCATCCATCGCGGTGAAATGGCGAGATGGACCGGATATGCTTTGCCGTCGAGAAAGAGAATGCGGTACTTGCGATAGAGTCCGTCGTTGCTGCGATAATCGATGAAGGTTGAAAGATAGAACGTTGCGACATCGGCATGCATCGTCAGATAGCGATCACGCTCGCTCGGCGTGGCGATCCGTTCGAGTCCTTCACCTGCCTGAGAGGTGAGTGGACGGAGCAGGAGCGGGGTGTCGATCGTTCTTCTCGCGAGTGCCTCACGCGTGATTCGTTGTGTCGCCGGTACGACGACGCGTTCTGAGGTAGCAAATTGGGTCGCGACGTGATCGCGAGCGAGATCGGTGATGCGTCGAGGGTGATTGACGACCGGACGATCCTGACTTGCAACGAATGCGCAGGCGCGTTCGAGAGCGGGCTGTGGGTCGGGGCTGTGCCCAATTGCCGTAAAGACGATATCGTACGGCGGCAGAGCGGGTGTCGGCCCATCGGTGAGATACCACTTCGAGAGTCGGAGCGTGTTGCCGTTGGCGATATACTCGAGCGGCGTGTTCGCTTGGAACATGCCGGGTTGGCAGAGCATCAGAACCTCGATCGGTCGACTGAGCCGTTGCGGTGATGCTTGTCGGATCATCGTCGCAACGTGCACGATCGCTTGGAGCGCCAGCGCGCGTTGCTGGGCCTCTCGCGCCGCCGAGGGATTGCCGAGTGCCTGCTCGACTTCGTAGAGCCCCCAGAGTGCACCGAGATGCGTGGGGTCTGCGGCGACGAGATGGTAGAGCAACTCGCGAGCCTCGTCGAGGCGACCGTGTGCGACATGATCGTGGATATCGCTGAGCATCGGTTGCGCTGCCGTCGTGAATGCCATACCTCACAATATCGGCAGCGGCGCTTCGTTGGTGCAGGCACAGGCGCTCGAATATCGCAGAAAATCCGTTGAGGGGAGATGCGAGATGCGAGCAGCGCAGTCCGGCCCCTGAACGACGTTGGTCGGGCCTTCACCTGCCGCATTCTTCTGTCTCTCACGAACATCACATTCACCACATGATGGACGTCTTTTGCTGCATGATCGAGAAAAGCTCGTTCTATCAATGTGCCGATAAGGAGTATGGTTTGGGCGGAATAGAGTCGGGCTTGCAAGGGCGCGTCGTGGTGCCTTCTCCAGTCAGGAAAGCTGATTTGAAAGCCCTTAAAAGCCTTGCAAGCAGTGATGGTGCGGTTCAGAGGGCTGAGCATGCGAAGATGGTGCAAACAGCGAAAACAAGCAGTACTGGTGCGGTTCAGAGTGGTTTTCTGAAGGAGGCTCGCCGCGAAATCCGCCGATCGCAGCTCAATCCTAACGCGAAGCCATGGGTTCCCTCAAAGCAACGGCTACCGACATTCGAATCGGAGCAACCACCTCTCGCTCCAGAGCGACGGGAGGCAATTCTTAACCAAATCGTCTTTGCTGACTTTGCTCGCCCGAAAAAAGCCACACAACTGAAGAGACAACATACGCCGATGAAACAAAAGTCGGATCACCAAGAGGCGCGCGTTGGAGCGGATGTAAAGGGGCAGTCCCAACCTGCCGTTCCACCTGTAACGCGGCAGGAGGCCTTCCGTATCTTGGTTACGCCGATGAATCGCCAACAAGGGAAAGCACCGTAAAAGAGGCGATGCGTGAGCATGGGTTTGCAGATCCGAATCGATTTCTTGGCGGGTCGCTTTCATGCGCCGCCGTGGGGGCAGGATCGAAAGACCGATGAGATCGAGTGGCCGCCTGCACCATGGCGACTACTCCGTGCTCTTGTCGCAGAGATGAAACAAAACAAGCACTCATTTGCATCACGCGATGCATCTGTTTTCAATCTACGCCCGCCCCATTGCTGGCGGGCGAAACCGCGAAAATGTAGGCGGTGTGATCTTTCGTCGTTGGGTTTCAATCCACGCCCGCCATTGCTGGCGGGCGAAACCCGATCCGATCCCGGAGTCGTCGAGGGCGTTGTCAGTTTCAATCCACGCCCGCCATTGCTGGCGGGCGAAACTCGCATTAAATGCAGCGCCGAGCGGAGCGCGGCTGTTTCAATCCACGCCCGCCATTGCTGGCGGGCGAAACATCACTCGCCGATCAACGTCGGCGGCAAACAGGAGTTTCAATCCACGCCCGCCATTGCTGGCGGGCGAAACACCACCAAAGCGCAACTCCGGCAGCAACGATGATGTTTCAATCCACGCCCGCCATTGCTGGCGGGCGAAACCGATTTGCGACGAGTTTGTCGCGGCGATGGCCGCCGTTTCAATCCACGCCCGCCATTGCTGGCGGGCGAAACCTCGACGTGCTGTGAGAGCGCGTGTAGGAATAGCGTTTCAATCCACGCCCGCCATTGCTGGCGGGCGAAACGTGCGGTCGTCGTAAACCCCACGAACGTATCAACGTGTTTCAATCCACGCCCGCCATTGCTGGCGGGCGAAACGATTTGCGACGAGTTTGTCGCGGCGATGGCACCGGTTTCAATCCACGCCCGCCATTGCTGGCGGGCGAAACCTTGGGATTGGAAACTCGACATGGGCACAGGTTCAGTTTCAATCCACGCCCGCCATTGCTGGCGGGCGAAACGTGGAGGCGTTTGAACTTTGGGTCGCAGTGTTCTTTGATGTTTCAATCCACGCCCGCCATTGCTGGCGGGCGAAACATGCGGCGAAATCAGTGGCGAGCGGTGCGACTGGGTTTCAATCCACGCCCGCCATTGCTGGCGGGCGAAACGGTCGAACTCGAACTGAATGACGCAATGAGCTACGTTTCAATCCACGCCCGCCATTGCTGGCGGGCGAAACTAGCGGTTGCACTGCGGGTCGCAGTATTTTCGAATGTTTCAATCCACGCCCGCCATTGCTGGCGGGCGAAACCATCCCCGGCTGGACCGTGTACTGCTAGCAAAAAGTTTCAATCCACGCCCGCCATTGCTGGCGGGCGAAACCAGATTGCTCAAGGAGCAGGGACTTTGACGACCGAAGTTTCAATCCACGCCCGCCATTGCTGGCGGGCGAAACATGCGGCGAAATCAGTGGTGAGCAGTGCGACTGGGTTTCAATCCACGCCCGCCATTGCTGGCGGGCGAAACGGTTGACCAAGCACCGTCCCATCGAGCCCTGGCAGTTTCAATCCACGCCCGCCATTGCTGGCGGGCGAAACGTCGGGAGTTTGCGCTTGCGACGGGTCGACGAGCTCGTTTCAATCCACGCCCGCCATTGCTGGCGGGCGAAACCACCGATACAACAGCCGCAACATAGCGGCGAGCGGTTTCAATCCACGCCCGCCATTGCTGGCGGGCGAAACAATCGGCGGGATACGTCGCCGTGCCGATGCGCGCGTTTCAATCCACGCCCGCCATTGCTGGCGGGCGAAACAGGCGACGCTTAGTCGCCGATTAAGCAAAAAGGAGTTTCAATCCACGCCCGCCATTGCTGGCGGGCGAAACTACGATCGGCGCGTTTATCGGGCAGCGAGCTTTTGTTTCAATCCACGCCCGCCATTGCTGGCGGGCGAAACAGAGGCAACGAAAAAATACGGTGCTACTTGGGTTGTTTCAATCCACGCCCGCCATTGCTGGCGGGCGAAACCGCCAGCGAAAGATCCTATCGCGGAGGATGCCGCGTTTCAATCCACGCCCGCCATTGCTGGCGGGCGAAACCCTATGCTTTTTGTGCGACTCGGCGATATGTTCCAGTTTCAATCCACGCCCGCCATTGCTGGCGGGCGAAACGCCAAAGCGCGGCCTGGCAGCGACTTTTGCCGGAGTTTCAATCCACGCCCGCCATTGCTGGCGGGCGAAACCACTGTCGTTATCGAGCATCATTTTAACGATAGGGTTTCAATCCACGCCCGCCATTGCTGGCGGGCTGGGAACGCTCGTGAGAGATTGAACCCCTGCGCTCCTGAAAATTGAACCCCCTCCAGCAGTTCAGAGGCCTCCTCTCGAAGGGTGTGGTTGTCTACACCGACCCGAACAAGAGGAGGCCCACGAGG
>Ga0316217_10000260_pt1 | contig 78752 bp, 65 predicted proteins | sample 1anoAmetaG_FD_203633 | JGI IMG/M metagenome (GOLD analysis project Ga0316217, IMG submission 203633) | Freshwater microbial communities from Trout Bog Lake, Wisconsin, USA - 1anoA | ecosystem: Environmental > Aquatic > Freshwater > Lake > Hypolimnion/Profundal zone | place: USA: Wisconsin...
GCTGGCGCCCCGTGGAACCGAGACGCCAGCCTATTTTCAGCCCTCGGGGTGCCCGCCAGGGCACCCCGTCTGTGCTTCCATGCTTGTGGCCGCATGAACCTGGATGCCTGAGGCGTTCGCGATTTCCGGACCTTCACCGCCCCCGTAAGGCAGGGCGAGATAGTTCCGGTAATCCGATGGACCGACACTAGTGATCCACCTCGACCCTGCAATCGTACCGCTTATCCGGTTCGGCCACCAGCTGGTATCCTCCGGCGAGCTGGATCGACAACCGGGTCCCCGGGTCCAGAAACGAAGGCGCGATCTCGACCACGTTGGCCCAGATGGCCACTTCCTGGCGGCCTCCCAGGAAGGTGTTGACCCGCACCAGATCGTTCAGCTTCAACTGGTCGACCCGGACAGACGTGGGTGCTGCGTAACTGGTCATGGTCATCCCGTTCATCGTGGCGCCGGATGGTGGGCATCCCGCCACCTGCAATCTTTGTCCATTGGCGAAGGGTGTAGTGTAACTTCCGTGGGAATTTCGCCGGCTAGGCGGCTCCCGCCACGACCCGGTTGCGGCCCTGCCCCTTGGCGGCGTAAAGACTGGCGTCACCCCGGGCTAGGAGCTGGGCGAAGGTTTCCTGACCCTCTGCGAGCGCCACGCCGATGCTGACCGTGATGTAGATGGGCTCCGGGCCGGACATGGGGTAGCCGGCCAGCACCAGGCGGATCTTCTCGGCAATCCGGGTGCCCTCCTCCAGGCTGGTCTCGGGCAGCAGGATCGCGAACTCCTCGCCCCCGATCCGGCCTATGGAATCCATGGCGCGCAGGTTGTTCTTGCAGACACCGGCGAAGCGCCGGAGCACCTCGTCGCCGGCGGCGTGGCCGTGCTCGTCGTTGACCCGCTTGAAATGGTCGAGGTCCAGGACCAGGAGGGCCAGGCCCCTTCGGTTCCGCTGCTCGCGCTGGATCTCGTATTCCCCCAGTTCCAGGAACCGCCGCCGGTTGTAGAGGCCCGTCAGGGGATCCGTCGTGGCCAGCACCCGCAGCTCCACCTCAAGGCTCTTGCGGACCTCGATCTCGTGGGCGAGTTCGGTATTGAGCACCAGCAGGTGCCGGGACTGTTCCTCCAGGATCCGGTTCTTCTCCTTCAGCTGGGCGCCAACGCGCCGGAGCTGCTCCTGCAGGCGGTCACCGAGGCGGATCAGCCGCTGCTTTTCCGAGACACTCTCCCGGTAGGCAGGCTCTTGTTGAAAGGGACGAGGCCCTCGACGCCGAAGCCTACACCCTGTTCATCGACGGCCTGGGCGAAACCTCACTGCCGGGGTCCGGGTTCGAGGTTCAGCTCAAGTGGACCGGAACCCACCTTTCGCTCTATTGCAAATGCGGCTTCGAGTTCACCGACCCGGCCACGGCCCGGGCTTGTGTCGAGCACTTGAGGCACGAGGTCATGGCCGGGACTTCGTGGGTCCGCTGCGAACTGGTGGCCGGACCGCCTGTAGCCTGACCAGGCCGGCCCTGGGCCACGCTCAGCTGTCCAGCCCGAGCACGCCCAGCATCTCGTCCATGATCGCATCGGCCCGGTAGTGCTCCGCTGTCACCCGGGCCTGGCGCCGGTAGGCGTCCCGATCGGCGGCAGGCAGCCGCACAAAACGTGCGGCACGCAGGCCCATGTCCAACGCGTCCTCGCAGACCAGGCCATTGGACCCCTCCTGGACCAGATCGGCGGGCCCTTTGACGGGATAGCAGGCCACCGGCAGGCCGCAGCTCAGTGCCTCCAGGACCGCGCAGCCGAACGTATCGAAGCGGGAAGGGAAGAGCAGCAGGGTGCTGGCCCGGTACCACCCGGCCAGGGTCTGCCGGTCCACCCAGCCCGGGAAGTGGGCCTCCGGAACCAGGCTGCGCAGCTTGGGCTCGGCCGGTCCCCGGCCGGCCATCACCAGCTGCGCTTCCGGTACTTCACGCTGGATGATGCGCCAGGCGTCGACCACCTCAAGCACGCCCTTCTCCTCGGAAAGGCGGCCGGCATAAAGCAGGATGGGGCGCCGGGGATCCACCTGGGACGGCAGGACCCGGACTCCCGAGGGGTCGGCCCGGTACTCGGGGGCCGCCCAATGGGCCGTGAGGTGGAGCCGTTCCCGGGGGATGGCCATGGCGCTGCCCGCGAGCCAGGCCACGTGCTGGCGGTTGAGGACGAACAGGCCATCCCACTGGTGGTAGAACCACCGCAGAAGCCGGCGCGTCCGGTCCAGGCCGCGCTGGTCGAGCCGTGAGTTGTGGACGAGGAATTCCAGCCAGTCCGTGTGCATGAAGAAGTGCGCCGGGAGGCGCAGCGCGTGTTTGAGGAAGAGGCCCACCCAGCCCATGATGCCCTCGGTGGAGATGACCAGACGGTCGTAGCCCCCGGCCTCCACCAGCCGCAAGACTTCCAGGAGGTCCGGAATCCGGTTGGGCTGCTCGCCGAAGCCGGGCAGGGTGAAGGACTCCAGGGGCCGCACGACGCACAGGTGATCCTCCGGCGCCTGCTCCCCGTGGCAGATGAGGAAGTCCACGGGCAGGTTCCGGCGCCGGACCTCGGCCAGGACGGCTTGCAGGGAGCTGGAGACACCATTGGCGTCGAAGAAGGTATCGGTCAGCCAGAGGACGCGCCGGGGATGTTCCGTTCCGCCGATGCTGGCGGCCAGCTGGTTCATCAGGTCCCGGCCGCCGTGCAGGGTGTGGGCGGCAATGCCGGAAGCCCCGGCCAGCATGGAGGTCATGAGGCTGGGGAAGGTCAGGTCGTCCAGGACCTCCGCCATCTGCACGGCGCTCATGGACCGGGGTTCCTTGAGCTTTTCATAGCCCAGGAGGACCCGGAAATGGGTCGGGACTTCCAGATGGTCGATCCAGTCCTCGAAGCTCAGCTGGCGGCCGCCTTCCTCCGCTTCCCAGCGCGCCACGATGGGGGCCAGGCCCTTGCGGGCCCGGGCCAGCATCAGCTTCATCATCCCGCGGAACAGTTCTCCCAGGAGCTCGCGCAGGGTCTCGGGCAGATCCTCGGGATGCTTGCGCGCGACCTTGGCCAGGTGGCCGAGGTGCTCCAGGAAGGCCTTGTAGTCCTCCTTGACCGTGAGTTTGAGCAGAACGCCGGGTTTCTCGCCCTGGAGGCTGCCGTGCCAGGCCTTCAGGAAACGCATGGTGTAGGTGTGGCGGCGCAGTTCGGCCAACCCGTTGGCCACCCCCAGGCACCAGGCCTTGTCGGCGGGTTCCCCCTTGTGCAGCAGGATGCGCAGCAGGCCCGGATCCTCGAAGGTGATGGCGGCCTGGGAGAAGAAGTCCAGGATGGCTCCGGTGAGGTTCTCCTGGTCCACGGCCCGGCCGAAGGGTCGCATCCGCTTGGCCCGGAGGGCCTCCAGGGCCAGCCTGGAAGGGGCTTCCCCGGCCTCCAGGCGCAGCGCCAGGTCCGGTACTTCCAGGCAGGTGCCGGTCAGGCCCGCGAAGACGCCGAAGTGGTCGTCGGACCCGCCTGCGATGGCCTTGCGCCAGGGGTCGGCACCGAACTCGTAGGGGTCCAGACCGTGCTTGCGGGCATAGCCCTGCAGCCGTTCCGGAGACAGGGCGGCGACCCACTCCCAGGCCAGGAGGTTCTGCCAGGGGTCGCGCTGGCCGTTGAAGACCTCGAAACGCTCGAACAGCAGGGCGAATTTCTCGAAGACCTCCGGCGGCGGCTGGTGGTTCCGGGTATAGAAGTAGAGGGGGTGCGGCTGGATGACCGGCAGGTCATGCTTGCGGCAGTAGCGCAGGAACGCATAGATATCCGGACGCCGGCGCTCCAGTTCCGGTTCCTGCTCGGGCGTGAAGCCGTAGACCAGGACATGGATGGCGAGGTCCCACTCGGGGAACTGGCAGGTCCACTCCGCGGCGCTGAGGACGTCCTTGCCCAGTTCCGCCAGTTCCCAGCAGGAGCGGGCGTTGTTGTGGTTGGTGACGGTCCAGGCGGTGGTGCCCCGCTTGCGGAGCACCTTGTGCAGCCGGCGCGGTTCCAGCCAGGACTCGGGCAGGCGCAGGATCCGTCCCCACAGTTCGTCCGGCACATCGGAGTGCTTGTCGTGGCAGTGCAGGTCGATGCGCAGGCTGTGCGCCCCGGGGGCGCTGGCATCGAGCAGACCCGACAACCTCTGCAGAAGGCTTGCGCGGAAGGAGGGGTCAGGGAAGGAGGCGGGGGCTGACACGCCCTTATAATTGTGCAGGGCTGGTTCCTGCCGGTTATGGGTTGGTAAATATTGAGTTAACAAAGCAGTGCGAGCTGCCCGCTGTCCGCCAGCCGGAGAGCCGGGGTGCCCCAGGGGGAAACGGTGGCTTCGAGATCCTCCTCCGTTCGCCAACCCTCCGGAAGCACCAGCACCAGCGGCCAGTTGGCGTGGAGCCCCGCCCGGTCCAGGTCCCAGCGCAGTTCGACCTTGTCCGGGCCGGCCGGGCGCAGGTCGAAGGTCAAGCGGCCCGCGGGCGTGGGGGCGGCGGTCAAGCCAAGGGGCCCGGTGGACCACCAGCCTTCCGGCGTGTTGGGCAGCAGGAGGAGCTGCCCCCCCTGCTCCCGCACCAGGGCCAGACGGATCAGTGCCAGCACCTCGGCGCAGGCCCAGCCGTGGTCCCCATCCCCCATGCAGCCTCCGCCCGTGCGGGGGTGGCAGGCTTCGGGCCAGGCCAGGGTGGCCGTGGCATGGGCGCGGATCCCCTCCAGGAGTTCCAGCCAGCGCCGGTCGCCCAGGCATTGCAGGGCCCGGGCCAGCTGCACGGTCAGGTAGGCATTGCCGCCAGTGTGGATGATGGGCTGGAAGAAGAAACCGTCCGGGGCCCAATGCGCCACCAGGAAATCGGCGTTGGCCTGGGCCCAGCCCGGGTTGCCCACTTCCAGGTCCAGGGGGCTGAGGGCCGCCAGGGTGCCGATGCAGGCGGCATCCGGGTGCCGGTAGGGGGAGGAGGGCAGCAGGCCGGCCTCGCGCAGGGTGAGCCGCGCCAGGTGGGCTTCCAGATCGAGCCGGTAGGCCTCGGCCTCGGTCGCCAGCCATGTTGCCAGATGACGCGCCCCGGCGGGGGCCCCGGGCCAGCAGGCCAGGGCCAGGCGGAACCGGTCCAGTCCGGCCAGACTCCAGAAGTTGTCCCACAGGTAGTGGTCGTTCGGGCCGAAGTGCTCGGCGGAGAGCCCGGCCGGGAGCAGTCCGGCGGTGGCCGGGGTGCGTTCCTTGCGCCGCGTCCTGGCGATCCACCGGGCGCAGCGCCCAAGCCGCCGCCAGTTCCTTTCGAGGAACCCGGATGAACCCGTCATCAGGACATGGGTGCACCAGGTGAACAGGGTCTCGCCCGAGCCGTCCCACTCGCCGGAGTGGGACCGGAAGTCCCCCGCCCAGGTCTGGGTCCGCAGCCAGGCCTTCTCCTTGCCGGCCACCGCCCCGTGCAGGCCCCACAGATCGTGGGCCAGGGCGAGGAAGGCGCTGTCCCGCAGCCAGGCGTGGTTGTAGAAGAAGGCCCCCGGGGCGAAGTGGCCGCCGTTGTCGAAGACCGGCAGACGGTGGGCCAGGGCCGTGACCAGAGTCTGGATGCCCGCGTCGGCCACCCGCAGGCCCAGGGGCGCACGGCGCTCCGCCCAGGCCTCCTCCTCGGCCTGGGCGGCGGCCTTCAGCCCCTCCGAGTCCTGGAGGTCCAGGCTGCTCCAGCGCAGCCGCAGGTCGTCGGCGGGCACCAGGAGGAAGGTTTCCAGGTCCCAGGACTGGCCGGGCTCCAGGCGCAGGTTCCAGCGGGCGGCACCCCCCAGCCAGCCATGCCGGCTGCGGCCCCGGGGCACCGTCTCGGCGGGAGCCTCATCCAGGAGCGGATCTGTGCGGTCGCGGCCGAACAGGACCGAATCCGGCTCCCGCCCAAGCACCAGGGCGGCCTGGCGGTTGACGCTCCAGAGTCCCCGCTTGACCCGGCTGCGGAACACGGGGCCCAGCGTCAGGGCGTTGTAGGGGCGCAGGCCCAGCATGAAGGTCAACGCCAGGGGCTCCGGCCCCGTCCAGGCCAGCCGGTGGGTCCAGTGCACCCAGTCCCGGCCGCCCTGGCGGAAGGCCATGGCCTCCACGTGCCAGGCAAGGCCCGCGAGCACCTTGAAGCGGGTGATGACCCGGTTCTGCCAGCCATCGCGGAGCTCCTGCTCGACCTGGGCCGCGTCCAGCCTGGACGGGACCCAGGTGCGGCCGCCGCAGGCCACCGCCGGCAGCCAGGAGGGGGCGAAGGCTTTCGCGGTCAGCATGCCGCAGGGATCCACCATGGCCTTCCAGGGAGCCCCGGCCAGGGCCAGGGACGTCCAGTTCCGGTTGGTGAGGTTCACCGTGAGGACGTTCACGCCCGTGGGAATGAAAGCGGCGGAGGTGGGGCGCAGCTGCTGCTCGGCCCACCAGGGCAGGGCCCAGCCTGCGTGGCCCTGGAAACCGAAGGTGTTCGTGATGCCCGTGAGGGCGAAGCTGAGGCCCTGGTCGATCAGCTCGGGGGGGAAGAACACGGGTGACGGCCGCCCCTGGTTGGACAGGGCCTTCAGGAAGGGGCTCCAGTGGCCCTTTCCGAACAGCCTGAGCAGGAGCGTGAGACCTCGGCGCCACATGCAGGCAAAGCTACCTGAAGGACGTAAACCCGATGTTACGCCCTGGCCCGGGACGGGAATGTTACAGGTTCGCCGCGCCTTGCCACGGGAGGGTCCGGATGGTTTCGCCGCAGCTCATGAATTATTTCGCTTTACTTCCGGCTTGTTGCACGACAAAGCATTTCTAAACTTGTGAGTGGCCCTCAGTGGAACAAAATGGATTGAAGTGGCAATTATTGGCCCTCCTCTTCACTCCCCATTATGCTTGGCAATTTGCAGAAAGGTACAATCGTGCTGCGACTCCGCGGCAATGCCCCGGCTACGGTGGACGAAAAGGGACGCCTCAAGCTCCCCACCACCTTCAAGGCTGACCTCGAGGCTTTCGCCACCAGCGAAGGTCAGGGGGGCATGCGCGGGTACCTCACTTCGCTGGACGGCAAGGGGGCCCGGCTCTACCCACTGCCCGTGTGGGAGGCCATCGAGGCCCGGCTCGCGGCGGTCCCCGGCACCAACCCCGCCAAGCGGCGCTTCCTGGAAGTGACCGCCTACTACGGTTCCGAAGTGGAACCCGACGCCCAGGGGCGTTTCGTCATTCCCCCCATCCTCCGGGAAGCCGCCAACCTCGTGGGCGAAGTGGCCATCCTGGGCCAGATGGACCACCTGGCCGTCTGGAACCGCGAGGCCTTCGCCGGCCGGCTCGCCTCCGACCCCCTCACCACCGATGATCTCGCGGCCCTCGCGGAGCTGGGGATATGAGCCCGGCGGCCCCCATCACCCACGTGCCCGTGCTCCTCGCCGAGGTGCTGGAGAACCTCCCGGTTCCCGCCGGCGGCCGGGTGGTGGACCTCACCCTGGGCCTGGGCGGGCACGCCGCGGCCATCCTGGCCCGGTGCGATGCCGGCACGCGCTACCTGGGCGTGGATCGCGACCCCGAGGCCCGGATCCTGGCCAAGGCCCGCATGGGCGGCGACGCCCGGCTCACCATCCTGGCCGACACCTACGAGGACGTCTGGGAGCACCCCTCCTTCCAGGCCTGGATGCACCTGCAGTCGCCCGACGGCGTGGACCTGATCCTCCTGGACCTGGGCGTGTCCAGCCTGCAGCTCCGGGATGCCCGGCGCGGCTTCAGCTTCATGGAGGAAGGCCCTCTTGACATGCGCATGGATCCCGATTCCGGGGCCACCGCCCTCCAGTGGATCGCCGAGCAGACCGAGGAGTCCCTGGCCAACGCACTCTTTGCCTTCGGCGAGGAGCGGGCCTCGCGGCCCATCGCCCGGAACATCCTCCGGATGTTCAACGACGGTCGCCTGCACTCCACCTTCGACCTGGCCCAGGCCATCTACAAGGTCCTGCCCCGGGACGTGGCCCGCAGGAAGAAGCAGATCGACCCCGCCACCCGCACCTTCCAGGCCATCCGCATCGCGGTCAACGGCGAACTCTCCCGCCTCGCCACGACCCTGGAGCACGCCGTGGCCGGCCTCAAGGTCGGCGGCCGCCTGGGCGTCATCTCCTTCCACAGCCTCGAGGACCGCATCGCCAAGCAGACCCTCCGGCGCCTGGCCGGCGTGTATGACGGCCCCGGTCGCACCTCCCCGGTCGAACTGCCCAGGCTCATCAAGCTGGTGCACCCCGGCGGGCTCAAGCCCACCGAGGCCGAATGTGCCGCGAACCCCCCCTCCCGTTCCGCCCGGCTGCGGATCGGGGAACGCCTCTGTGAACCGGACACCGAAACCGCGAGGCCACACCGATGAAGCGATTCGACCAGCGCACCCCCTACCAGCACGGCTCCCGCCAGGTCGAGGGGGAGGGCGTGCTCCGCATGCTCCTCCTCGTCTTCGCCCTGGCCATGCCCCTGGCCTCCATGGCCTACCTGAAGATCCAGCACACCCGCATGAGCTACGAGATGAGCGACCTGCGGGGCAAGATCCACCAGGAGGAGGAGGCCCGCCGGACCCTGCTCCTGGAACGCTCCCGCTTCCAGCGGGACGAGGAGGTCCAGGCCTTCGCCGCCCAGACCGGGCTGCTGCCGCGCAAGCAGAGCCACCTGGTGCCCAAGGCCTTCACCCAGGAGGACCAGAAGCTGGCCAGGCTGCTGCCTCCGGCGCCGCCGCTGGGGTTATAGGGTCGGTACGATAGACTTGGGTGAGCCCAGGTGGGCGTGAAAGTGGATTTCATTGGCGATCGGCGGCATTCTCAGCGGCTCCACCTCGCCCCGGCGCCTCCTGGGGAGGCCCGAGGCGCAGGATCTGGTGGCCTCCAGGCTCCCCTGGGTCCTGGGGGGGACGCTCCTGTGGGTCCTGGCCATCACCTTGCGCCTGGTGTGGCTGCAGGTGGTGGAACACAAATACTACCGCCTGCGGGCCGAGCGCCAGCACACCACCGTGGTGCCCATCCTCCCCATCCGTGGGGAACTGAGGGACCGCCGGGGGGGCTCCCTGGCCATCTCCCTGAAGGTGGAGAGCCTGTTCGCGACCCCGCAGGCCTTCTACCCCGACTACCATGCCGGCAAGGGTGAGCAGAACTGGGGCGAGCCGGACCGGGAGAACGCCCTGAAGGTCGCCGCCCTGCTGGCGCCCATCCTGGAGGCGCCCAAGGCTTCCGTGCTCGAGAAGCTCCTGCGTAAAAAGCCCTTCGTCTGGGTCGAGCGCCAGCTGCCCGCGGGCAAGGTCGCGGCCATCCGGGCCCTCAAGGCCGACGGCGTGGACTTCCTGCCGGAGAGCAAGCGCCACTACCCGCGGGGCAGCCTGGCCTGCCAGATCGTGGGCTTCATCAACATCGACGGGGTGGGTCAGCTGGGCATCGAGCGCACCTTCGACGAGCAGCTCGCCGGCAAGGCCGGGGAGCTCATCGCCCCGCGGGACGCCAAGGGCAGGCTGCTCATCGAACAGGAGAACTTCGCCAAGGTCCCGGTGAACGGCTCCACGCTCCAGCTCACCATCGACGCCACCATCCAGCACCTGGTGGAGGACGCCCTGGAGGAGGGCGTCAAGCGCAGCCGCCCCGCCACCGCCTACGCCGTGGTGGTGGACCCCCAGACCGGGGAGATCCTGGCCATGGCCGGCACCCCCACCTTCGATCCGAACCACATCATGCCCAAGCGCTTCATGAACCGCAGCGAATCCGAATGGACCGGCGCGGACCGGGAGGACTACCGCAGGGAGATGGAGCGCCAGAAGGCCGCGCGCAAGGTGCATCCGGTGGAGGACAGCTACGAGCCCGGCTCCACCATGAAGATCTTCACGGCGGCCATGGCCCTGGAGGAGCGCAAGGTGCATCTGGGCGAGGTCATCAACTGCGAGATGGGCCGGTGGAAGTACGCGGACGCGGTGGTCACCGACACCCACCGTCACGGCGGCCTCACCTTCGAGGAGGTGCTCTGGCACAGCTCCAACATCGGCGCGGCCAAGATCGGCCTGCGCCTGGACCCGGCGGTGCACTACCAGTACCTGCGCAAGTTCGGCTTTGGCGAGCCCACGGGCCTCAATTTCCCCGGCGAGACCGGCGGCCGCCTCCAGGCCCCGGACCGGTGGAGCCGGACCAGCCAGCTCACCATGTCCTACGGCTACGGCCTGTCGGCCTCACCGCTGCAGATCCTCATGGCCGGCTGCGCCCTGGCCAACGGGGGCAAGCTCATGCAGCCTTTCATCGTCCAGAAGATCTTCAACGACCAGGGCGTCATGCTCACGGAATTCAAGCCCAGGGTGAAGGACCAGGTCCTCAGCGAGGAGACCTCCGCCCTCATGCGCGAGACCCTCAAGGGCGTCATCACGAACGGCACCGGGAAGCTGGCCAAGCTGGACGGCAACGTGGAGGCCTTCGGCAAGACCGGCACCTCCCGGAAGTTGATCAATGGGAAGTATGAACTCAGGCGGCATTACGCCTCCTTCATGGGGTTCTTCCCGGCGGACAAGCCCCAGTACGGCATCATGTTCATGCTGGACGACCCCGCGGGGGACGTGGACGGCGGCAGCGTGGCCGCGCCCCTGTTCAAGAAGGTGGGCGACGCGGTCATGCGCTACCGCCTGTCCCTGCCGGATTCCGGCCAGGAGGCCGACCTGAAGCTCGGCCTGCGCGACTGGCCCGTGAGCGAGAACGATGATGCGGTGGTGCACGTGGAGATCGGCAAGGCGCCCGACCTCACGGGGCTCACCCTGAAATCCGCCATCCACCGGGTCGTCATGTCCGGGGGGGTGCCCAAGGTGGAAGGCCTGGAGGATCCCCGCGCCCAGGCCTACCGCGTGGCCGGGCAGGACCCGGCTCCGGGCACGGCCCTGGAGCCCAACGCGCCGGTGAAGATCAAGTTGAGGATGCCATGAAGTTCAGCACCTGGATCCAGGACCTGGAGGTCACCCCGGATGGGCGGGGCCTCGACGCCGAGGTGGCCGACGTCACCTGCGACAGCCGGGAGGCCGGCCCCGGCTGGGCCTTCGTGGCCCTCAGGGGCGAGACCCGGGACGGCGCCGCCTTCGTGGACGCGGCCCTGGCCCAGGGGGCCGCCGTGATCCTCGCGGACCGCGACCTGGACGCGGGGGTGCCCCCGCCTGTGCCCCCACCGGTACCATTCGGACGGTTGGGGCAGGGCCGGCGCACCATGGCCCACCTGGCCCGCAAGCTCTACGGCGCCCCCGACCAGGCCCTGGCCCTCATCGGTGTGACCGGCACCAACGGCAAGACCACCACCACCACCCTCATCCGCCAGCTCCTGCGGGGCGCCGGGCTCGGCTGCGGGATGATCGGCACCGTGCTCAACGCCGCGGGGGACCTGGAGGAGGAGGCCGTGCGCACCACCCCCGAGAGTCCGGCCTTCTACCGGTGGCTGGCCCGCAGCGTGGCGGCGGGGGACGCCGCCTCGGCCGTGGAGGTGTCCAGCCACAGCCTGATGCTGGACCGGGTCCTGGGGGCGCGCTTCAAGGTGGGGGTCTTCACCAACCTCACCCAGGACCACCTGGACTTCCACGGCGACATGGAGACCTACTTCCAGGCCAAGGCGCGGTTGTGCGGGCAGTGCTCCCGGTTCCTCGCCAACGGGGACGACCCCTACGGCCGCAGGCTTGTTGAGGCGGAAGGCGCGCTGGGCTATGCCATCGACGGCCCCGGGGCCTACCGGGCCGAAGACCTGATGCTCACGCCCACGGGCACCCGCTTCCGCCTGGCGGCGCCCGGCGGCGCCTGGGAGGTGGAGAGCCCCCTCCTGGGCCGGTTCAACGCGTACAACCTCCTGGCGGCCCTGGCGGCCCTGGCCGAGGCCGGGTTCGCCCTGGAGACCGTCCTGCCCGCGGTGGGGGGCATCACCGGGGCCCCGGGCCGGCTCGACCGGGTGGACTGCGGCCAGGCCTTCGGCGTGATGGTGGACTACGCGCACACCCCCGACGCCCTGGAAAAGCTGCTGGCCGAGGGCCGGCGCCTCCTGCCCCCCGGCGGCAGGCTCCATGCCCTCTTCGGCTGCGGCGGTGACCGGGACCGCACCAAGCGGCCCATCATGGCCCGGGCCGTGGCCGCGGGGGCCGACGTGCTCTGGCACACCTCCGACAACACCCGCTCCGAGGAGCCCGGGCGCATCCTGGACGACGCGGCCGCGGGGATCCCCGAGGCCATCCGCACGGATCCCGACCGGTACCACCGGGTGGCGGACCGGGCCCTGGCCGTGGCCCAGGCCATCGCCGCCTGCCGTCCCGGCGACCTCCTGCTGCTGGCGGGCAAGGGGCACGAACCCTACCAGGACGTGCTGGGCGTCAAGCATCCCTACAGCGACCGGGCCGCGGCCGAGGCCGCGCTGCGCGGGGAGACCGTGCCCCGTCCCTGGGCGGTGGCGCGATGAGCGCGATGAGCGGAATGTGCGGCCTCTGGAGTCTCGAACAAGCCTGCCGGGCCGTGGGCGGCGCCCTCAAGGGCGACGGCGGGGTGAAGCCGTCCGCCCTCTCCATGGACACCCGCACCCTCCAGCCCGGCAGCTGCTTCGTGGCCCTCCGGGGCGACCGGGACGGGCACGCCTTCGCTCCTCAGGCGGTGGCCGGCGGCTGCGGGTCCCTCCTGGTCGACCACGAGCTGCCCCTGGCGGTGCCCCAGCTCATCGTGGCCGACACCCTCGCCGCCCTGCAGCGCTGGGGCCAGGCCCGCCTGGAAGCCGTCAGGCCGGCCCGGGTGATGGCCGTCACCGGCTCGGTGGGCAAGACCAGCACCAAGGAGCTCCTGGCCGCGGCCACCGGCGCCTGGAAGACGCCCGGCAACCGCAACAACACCCTCGGCCTCCCCGAGGCCCTGGCGACCCTCCCCGAAGGTCTGAGTGCCGTGGTCCTGGAAATGGGCATGAGCACGCCCGGGGAGATCCGCCGCCTCACGGAGATCGCCCCCCCGGACCTGGGGCTGATCACGAACATCGGCCAGGTGCACATGGAGAACTTCAAGGACGGGCAGGAGGGCATCGCCCGGGCCAAGGGCGAGCTGGTGGCGGCCCTGCCTCCTGCCGGGGCCTGGGTGCACCTGGCCGACGATCCCTGGTGCGGCTGGGTGGCCCGCCAGCCCTGGGCCCGCGCCCGCGCGCTACCGGTCGGTCCGGGCGCCAGCTACGGCTGGGAGGACGCGGTCTCACTCGGCCTCCAGGGCGAGCGTTTCACCCTGCGCACGCCCGCGGGCCTCCAGCCGGTCCATCTGCGCCTCCGGGGCGCACACCATGTGCGCAACGCGGCCCTGGCCGGAGCCCTGGCGGTGTTCGCCGGTTTCGACGCGGCCGCCGTGGCCGCGGGCCTGGGCACGGTCGACGCCGGTCCCGGCCGGGGCCGCCTCCACGCCCTGGGGGCCGGGGGCTGGCTCCTGGACGAAAGCTACAACGCCATCCAGGAATCCATCCTGGCCTGCGCCGAGTCCCTCCTGACCCTCCAGGGTGGCGAGACCGTGGCGGTGCTGGGCTGCATGCGTGAACTGGGGGCCGGGGCCGGCCCGGTGCACCGGGCGACGGGCCTGGGCCTGCGGGTCCTGGGCTTCGACCGGGTCCTGGTCTACGGTGACCATGCCAGGGCGCTGGCCGAGGGCTTCGGCGCCGGCGCCCATCCCTTCCCCGATTTCGAAGCCCTGCGGGACGACCCCGCCGGGCTCGGCGCCATCCCCCGCGATGCCCGCGTCCTCGTCAAGGGCAGCCGCTTCTGGCGGTCCGAACGGGCCGTGGCCTGGCTTCTCGAGCACCTTCCACCCACCCTTTTTTCCGGAACATCATGATCCCCTGGCTCCTCTACCCCTTCCGCGATGCCCTGCCGGGCATCTCCGTCTTCAGGTACATCACCTTCCGCGCGGCCATGGCCATGGCCACGGCGATGGCGCTGTCCCTGCTCTTCGGGCCCCTGGTGATCCGCACCTTGACCCGCCTCAAGATGGGCCAGCACATCCTCACCGACAGCCCGGACAGCCACCAGGCCAAGGCCGGGACCCCCACCATGGGGGGCCTGCTGATCGTGGGCGCGATCCTGGTCTCCACGGTGTTCTGGTGCGAATTGCGCAGCGGCGTCATCTGGGTGGCCCTGGTGTCCCTGCTGGGTTTCTGCGCCGTGGGCGCCTTCGACGACACCAAGAAGCTGCTGCGCAAGCAGAACCTGGGCCTGCGCAGCTGGCAGAAGATGCTGCTCCTCACCGCCATCACGCTGCTGGTGGCCTGGCTCATCCTCCACTTCAACCTCCGGGGGAGCCAGACCAGCCAGCTCTCCGTGCCCTTCTTCAAGAAGTTCCGGCCCGACGTGGGCATCTTCCTGGTGCCCTGGATCTGGCTGGTCATGGTGGGCACCAGCAACGCCGTGAACCTCACGGACGGCCTGGACGGCCTGGCCATCGGCGGCACCCTCATCGTGGCCACCACCTTCGCCGTGCTCGCCTACGTGGCAGGCCACGCCAAGATCGCCGCCTACCTGATGGTCCCCCATGTGCCCGGCGGCGGCGAATTGGCCGTGTTCCTGGGCGCCATGGCCGGGGCCTCCCTGGGCTTCCTGTGGTACAACGCCCATCCCGCCGAGGTCTTCATGGGCGACACCGGCTCCCTGGCCCTGGGCGGCGCTCTCGGCACCGCCGCCATCATGATCAAGCAGGAGCTGCTCCTGGTCATCGCCGGCGGCCTGTTCGTGCTGGAAGCCGTGAGCGTCATCCTCCAGGTGGGCAGCTTCAAGCTCCGCGGCGGCAAGCGCATCTTCCGCATGGCCCCCTTCCACCATCACATGGAGCTGGGAGGCCTGAAGGAGACCAAGGTGGTGATCCGCCTGTGGATCACCGCGATCCTCTGCTCGATCCTGGCGCTGAGTTCCCTGAAGCTGCGGTAGGCAATGCTGCGTTCAATGGAGCTGATGAGTCGGATCAGATCCGGCGGTACAGGATCCAGTCCCAGCCCGATAGGCCCCCATGGGGGAAGACCTTCTCCAGACGATAGGCCTGGCCTCCGGGAATGCGGACCTTCAGGGGATGGGGACCACCGGTCTTCGCGAAATCGATCTGCAGGAACCAGAAGGGCGCCTGGCCCGTCCCATAGGGGAAAGACAGGTATCTTATCTGTCCGGTTGCAGGATACCTCGGGAGGTAGTAGGCCAGCAGGGTCAGGTTCATGAAGTCCTGGTCGCTGTCCAGGGTGGCCTCCCCCGGTGGCGAATGGCTCCCGAGGTAGGCCACCGCGTCCCGGTAGGAGCCACGGTGATACGTGAGCAAGTCTGCATTGGCGGCGCTTGTGCAGAGGAGGAAGGCCAGGCCGGCCACCAGCTTGATCGCGACGCGGCCCCGGGTTGCGTGGCTCAAGGCCCGGCTGGCCAGGAGGAGAAGGAAGGGCACCGCAACCATGAAGTGTCGAGGAGCCAGGGACCTGGGCTGGGCTGCCACGAGGACCAGCATGGGCGCCAGGCACAGGATCGTGGCGAAGAACAGCCATTCCGGTTTGCGCTGGCTTGCCAGGCGAAGGACGGCCACCCCCGCGGCCACGGCCAGCAGGGGGCAAAGCCAGGGCACAAGCCCATGCGGAAGGCCGAAGGCATATTCGGGAATGGCACTCAGCACGGTCCATAAAAGGTAGCCAGGGCCTCCGCCGAGGGTCATGTGCCTCAGGTCCAGGCCCCAAAGCATGACCAGCAGCGCGCAGGGCGCCATGAAGGCGGCCATCAGGCCCCAGGGCCTGAAGTCGGGGGTCCGCTGCCGCCACCAGGAGGCTGAAGCCCAGGCCAGGGCGCCCATCAAGGCAAAGATGAACGTAAGGTGGGCGAGGAGTCCGGCGCAGGCGACCAGCCCGATCCCGAGGAGCCAGGCGCGGCGGCGGGCATCCAGATAGCGTCCCACCATCCAGACCATGGAAACCGAACTGGCCACGGCGAGGCCATACCCCCGGGCTTCGGAGTCATATTGGATCATCAGCGGCGAGAACGCCGTGAGGAACAGCCAGACGATGGCTTCACGTCGAGCGATGCCCATGGGCCGGAGCAGAATGACCGTCATGGTCACGGCACCGCCGGCCAGGGAGGGAAGCCGGAGCATTCGTTCGCTGGCGGTGCCCCCAGACGCGTGCATCCAGAGGGTGGTGAGGTAATGATTGTTGTCGATGTGGAGGGAGGTGAATACTTCATGCCACGCACCAACCCGGCTCGCCAGGTTCATGGACCAGATCTCGTCCAGCCAGAGATCGCCCCGTGCCGCGAGAACTCTGAGCAGCATGCCGGCCACGATCAGGGTCACGCCGACGATCCAGTAGCTCCATGGTCTGGTTTCCGCCTGGCTTCCTTCCGGGCTCGGCAGGCTCCGGGTCACGGGCACCGCTTCTCCACGTTCCCTCATGCCTCCTTCCCAAGCAGCCGGAAGGCGTAGAACCCGAGCAGGACCACCACCAGGGCCGCCGCCCATGGCAGCCAGGGGCGGGTCCGTTCGGCGCCCGGCACGACCCGTGGCAGGCCGTTGGGGTCGGCCCCGGCCGCGCCCAGCTTGAGGGGGTCCGTGGCATAGACGGTGCGGCTGGAGGCGGGCAGGGCCCCCAGGCTGCCCGGCGCGTGCTTGACGAGGCCTCCCGTATGCAGGTAATACGCGCGCCCCGCCTCGGCGGGGAAGATGAGCACCTCGCGGCGCACCAGGAGTTTCACCTCGTCCAGGCGCGCGCCCTCGGGCAGCGAGAGCTCCAGCCGGTCCGTCACGATGGGGCCCCAGGCGAGGCGGGTGGAGCGGCTGCCGAGGGCGGGGAGGTTCCACACCAGGCCCTGGACCGGCAGGAGGGCCGGGGTCGCGTCCGGCCCGGAGCCCGGGCTCCCGCCCCGGGGAGGGGCTGGCACCCGCAGCTCGGGCAGCACCGGCGCCACGGGCGGCTTCAGGACCACATCCGCGCCCACGATGCGCTCGGGCGCCTCCAGCCTGAGGAGCCAGACCGCCCTGGGGCCGTCACCCTTGGGTTCGAGGCGGGGCGTCAGCACCTCGTCCGCCCGCAGTTCCTCGGGCCGGGTGCAGGCGGTGAGGGCGATGCCCTTGAGCCGGGGGCCTTCGCCCTGGGTGGGCGCCAGGGTGAGGCGATAGGTCCGGGCATCCCAGGGCAGGTAGAAGGAACGCCGCCCGCCTGCTTCGCCCAGGTCGAACACGTGCAGCGGCGCATCCCGCTCAAGGCTGAGGAAGGCGCCGCCCTCCAGGCGCCGCTGCACCTCCACGCGGCAGACCCAGGGGGCCTTGCCTTCCAGGTCCAGGTCCACGCGGAGGTGCTCCCGTTCGCGCACCTGCCAGCCTTCCGGAAACCGGAGGGTGAACTCGGCCGTGGCTTTCCCTGCGGGGTCGCGGCCCAGGAGGACGTGTTCCAGGTCCAGGGCGCGGGGCTGCCAGAGCCCCTCCCGCTCCACTTCGAAGGGGATGGCCACGCCTTCGGCATCACTGAGCCACAATTCGGGCCAGGCGCGCTGGGCGGGGCCGTCCAGGGGCAGGCGGGCCCAGCCGCTCGCGGCCGCCGGGGTGAGCGCGCGCCGCTGGAGGCCGCCGCGGTCCGGGCTGGGGGCACAGGCGAGGAGGGCCAGCAGCGCGAAAACCGTCAACCCTCTCACAGCTCCACCTCCTTGCGCTTCTGGCGCGCCCGGTTCGCCACGAGGGCGGCCGTGAGGAAGATGGCGCCCACGCCCAGGAAGGCCAGGGCCCGCTTCGGGGTATCCGCTCCGGACAGGTCCACCAGCAGCAGCTTGCAGCTGGCGATGCCCAGCCAGGCATAGCCCGCGACGGCCAGCATCCGCTGGACCTTGGTACGTTCGCCCGACAGGCTCCCCAGCCACTGCAAGGCTCCGCCGAGGGCCCAGGCCAAGGTCACGACGATGGAGGCCATGCGTGCTTCTCCGCCCGCATATCGCACGATCCGTCCCAGTTCCATGGCCAGGACGACGTTCCCCACGATCTCCAGGCAGATGAAGGACTCCAGGGCCGTGCCCTTGCCCCGCCGCACCAGGAGCGCCCAGGCGCCCGCGGCCAGGAGGCCTTCCAGGAAGTTGGCGTTGAACAGCGGGGCAGGGTGGCCTCCGAAGCCCAGCCAGTCGACGGCATGGAAGGCCCAGCGCAGGGTGGCCAAGGCGGCCATGCCCAGGGCCAGGATCAGGAGGGCCCGGAGCTCGTCGTCCTCCCAGTCGGTGGCCTCTTCCGCATGATTCACGGCCCAGGCCGAGGCCAGCGCGAACAGGCCCCACAGGGGGCCGACCCAGGCCCAGTCCAGGGCGATGGGCACCGCCAGGGCGAGGTGGCCGGCGGCCAGGATCAGCAGGCCCAGATCCGCCTGGCGACTGCCCAGGTGCCTGCGCAGCGGCTTCACCATCAGCAGGTTCAACGCGGCCAGGAGGAGCACGGGCGCGGCAAACCACGGCGTGGGCCAGCGCAGCAGGCGCCACAGGGTCCAGGTCAGGGTCATGGCAGCCAGGGAGGCGGTGAACCACAGCAGCGTGGGCGTGGACGGCCGTTCCTCCCGCAGGCCCGGAAGCCAGATCCAGAGGCCCGCCAGGAGGTAGTGGAGCGCGAGGAGGGCCAGCAGAATGGTGGCGTCGGCGCGCCCCACGGCCTGGCAGCTCCCCGCCAGGAGCAGCCAGGTCCCCGCGACGGCGAGCCAGCGCGAGACGCTCCACCGGGCGCCCCGTGCGAGGTAGGGCACGGCCAGGGCCGCACCCATGAGCACGGCGAGGTACACGGCCAGGGCCACCTCATGATGACCCCCTTCACTGAAGACCAGCGGCGAGAGGAACCCCGCCACCAGGGCCACGCTGAGGGCCGCGCCGGACCGGGCGCGCCCCGCCAGTCCGCCGGCCAGGAGCACGCAGCAGGCGGCGCCGGCCAGGCCGAGGGGGGCCGGGTAGAAGTGGTATTCGAAGGCGCCCCAGCGCAGCGTGAACAGCACGGTGCCGAGGCCGGCCAGGAGCAGGCAGACCCCGAGCTTCGGGTTGTCCCCGAGGATCAGCCGGGCCGCGCCCGCGGCGAGCCCGCCGCCGACCAGGAGCCCCAGCACGAAACGGAACTCGGGCCCGATCCAGCCCTGCTGGATGGACCAGTGCAGGAAGAAGATGGCGCCGATCAAGAAGATCCCGGCTCCCCCGGCCGCCACGTAGACGATGGGATTCTGGGGCCTGGGTAGCCTGGGCGGAGGCAGCGGGAGCCAGGAAGGCGAGGACGGGGGAGGCGGCGGTTTCACGATGACCCTGGGAGGAGGCCTCGGAAGGGCGGACGCCGGAGGGGCGTCGACCTTCTCCACCAACCGGGCCACCAGCTCCTCCAGCCGGGACAACCGTTCCTGAAGGTCTTGCAAGGGATCGCTCATAGGGTGGCCTGGGTATCCTGACATCATAGCTGCCGTTGGAGAGAAGGCTCTGGGCTCTGAAGAAGCCAGCCTTCCATGGGTGTCTTGGCCTGTAACCTTTTTTGGGACGCTCGCTAACTATAGCAAGGAGCCATTCACGTGGAGGATGCCAAGGTCATGGAGCAGGTGCGGGACGGCTGTGTCGAGCGTTTGGCCTTGCTCTTCGAGCGTCACCAGGTGCACCTTTACAATTTCTTCCTTCGCCTCACGGGACAGCGCGGTGTGAGCGAGGATCTGGTCCAGGAGGTGTTCGGGCGCCAGCCCAAGGTCCGGCAACGCCTGGTCTCCGCCCTGCCCAGGCAGACCTCCCCGCGCGTCCAGATGGCCCTGGTGGACCTCCTCGGGGGGCTGAGGGAACAGCGCGCCCTGGATGCCCTGAGGGCCCTCCTGGGGGCACCTGGCACGACGCCCGAGGTGGCCCACAGGGTTCACGCGTGCCTGGCCGCACGACCTTTGTAACCCATTGCCCCATGGTCCTGGAAGAACTATCCCATCTCCTTTTCCATCAATGGAGAGGGGACGACCCGGAAAGGTCTCGCCTACCTCAGGCGTCTGGCCATACCCAGGGGCTGGGTGCTGCAGAATGCCGTGCGCGGGGACCGGGCGATCCTGGAGATCGTCCTGGAGCCCCTGGACCCCGTCCATCACCGGGTCGACCCGCGCAGGCAGGATTCCGCACTTGCGCGCCAGGCCCGCCCGGGTCGGGGTCCCTATTCCTTCCTGGTCCCGGAGGTGGGGGAGTCCTTCGCCCAGCAGAACATCCGCGCCGCCCGGGCCCAGGTTGGCTTCGACCAGGCCTGGATCGCCTGCGAGCTGGAGCGGCACCGTCAGGCCAAGGGCGCGTATCCCAGGGACCTTGCGGACCTGAGGACGACCCTGCCCGTCGACGTCGTCACGGGCCTGCCCCTGCGCTACCGGGCACGGGAGGATGGGGGCTACGTGCTCTACAGCCTGGGCTGGAACGGGGTGGACGACGGCGGGGAGCCGGGCCATGGCAAGGACCCCCTGCGGTAGGGCGACTGGGTCTGGCTCATCCAGCGCCCCGGCCGCTGAGGTTCACTTCCGGGCCGTGTTGGCCTCCCAGGCGGTCCGGTCCAGCAGAGCCATGGGAGTCTGGCCCGCGGTCGTCAGGGCGGGGTTGAGGGAGGCCAGGCTGTCGGCGGCCAGCTTCTCGAAGGCGCCGGCCTCGCGGGCCTGGTCCTTGGCCAGGGCGTCGATGCGGTCCAGCTGGGAACGGCTTGGGCCGCCCCGGTACTCGTTGATGGCGTAGTAGACCATGCTCATCTTCTCGCGGATCCGCTCCTCGCCCGTGATGCCATCCACTTCCTTGATCGGCACGAACAGGCCCCGGGCCTTTTCCGCGGCGGCGGCGAAGTCCTCCAGGCGCTTGCGCAGGGACCCGTCCTTGGCCTCCCGGGCGCGGGCCAGGGCCTGGTCGCGGCCGTCGCGGATGCGCTCCACGATCCAGGCCTGCTCCTCGAGCAGCCCGTAGAGGCGCATGCCGGCCTCCAGCCGGGCCTTGCGGTCGGCGGTGGTGAAGGGGGAATCCGGGTCCGGCTGCAGGATCAGCGGCGCGGTCATGACGTCCTTGTTCCGGGTCAGCCGCGCGGCGTAGGTGCCCTCCAGGACCTGGGGTCCGATGAAGGCGGCCCAGGAGGGCGTGGCGCCCTGGGCCACCCGCGGCGGGGCCAGCCGCCGGTCCCAGGTGATCCGGTTGAAGCCCCGGGCCTTGTTCCCGGCGAGGGTCTGCAGGACCTTGCCGGAGGGATCCAGGATCTCCACCTTGAGCTCGCCCATGACATGGCGCTTCTTGAGCCAGTAGGAGATGACCGCGCCCGAGGGCTTGTCCTCCCCCGTGAACTCGAGATCCCCGTCCGACCAGGAGTCCCCTCCGGACTCCACCGCCTGGGCGGGCCTGGACGGCAGCAGGGCCACGTCCTTGGCCAGGGTCTCCGGCGTCAGGGCGCGCAGGGGGGTGAGGTCGTCGATGACCCACAGGCCGCGCCCATGGGTGGCCAGGACCAGGTCGTTCTCCCGGCCCTGGATGGCCAGGTCCCGCACCGGCACGGGGGGGAAGTTGCCGCCCTTGAAGGCCGCCCAGTGGGCGCCGCCGTCCAGGCTCATGAACAGGCCCATCTCGGTGCCCAGGTAGAGCAGGTCCGCGCGCACGGGATCCTGCTTGATCACGTGCGCGAAGCTGACCAGCTCCGGCGTCGCCAGGGACTTCCAGGTCTGGCCGAAGTCGTCGGTGCGGTACACATGGGTGGCCATGTCGCCCAGGGTGTGGCCGTCGAAGGCGGCGAAGGCCGTGCCCTCGGCATGGGAGCTGGCCTCCACCCAGGACACCCAGGTGTGGGGGGGCAGCCCGGGCACGTTGGCCACGAGGTTGGTCCAGGTCTTGCCGCCGTTGCGGGTCAGCTGCAGGTTGCCGTCGTCGGTGCCGGCCCAGATGACCTTGCCGTTCCGCGGACTCTCGCAGATGGTGACGATGGTGCAGTGGTTCTCGGCGGAGGAGTTGTCCACGACGATGCCGCCGCTCTCCTCCTGCTTCTGCTTCTCGGGGTCGTTGGTGGTGAGGTCGGGGCTGATGCGGTCCCAGGAGTTGCCCTTGTCGCGGGTGCGGAACAGGTACTGGGCGCCCATGTAGACGGTGCCGGGCTGGTTGGGGCTCAGGACGATGGGCGTGTCCCAGTTGAAGCGGAACTTGGACTCGCCGGCGCTCTCCTGGGGCTTGATGGCCCGGGAAGCCAGGGTCTTCACGTTGACCCGGGTGATGTCGCCCCCCTGGCTCTCGTAGTAGGCGTAGTCGGGATCCGTGGGGTCCGGCTGGACCCAGAAGCCGTCGCCGCCGCCCAGGTTGGTCCAGTGCTTGTTGCCGAGCTTGCCGCTGGAGTAGCCCATCCAGCTGCTGTTGTCCTGCAGGCCGCCGAAGACCCGGTACGGCCGCTGGCTGTCCACGGCCACATGGTAGTACTGGGAGAAGGGCAGGTTCTTGTGGAAGCGCCAGGAGAATCCCCGGTCCTCGCTGCTGAAGAAGCCCCCGTCCGTGCCCAGGGACAGCTGCTCGGTATTCGAAGGGTTGATCCACAGGGCATGGTGGTCGGCGTGGGTGCTGTAGCCGATCTCCTGGAAGGTCCTGCCGCCGTCCTCGCTCACCGACATGAACGTGTTCATCTTGTAGATCCGGTCGGGGTTGCGGGGATCCACCACCATGTATCCGAAATAGAAGGGGCGGCCCAGGACCTTGGCGCCCTGGAAGCGCCGGGTCCAGGTGAGGCCGCCGTCCTCGCTGCGGTAGAGGCCGCCGTCCGCGGCCTCCACGGCGGCATAGACGATGCCGGGGTTGCTGGGGGCGACGCTGACCGCGATCCGGCCCAGATTCCCGCCCGGGAGGCCCGTGGCGGGGTCGCCGGTGAGTTTATGCCAGGTGTCGCCGCCATCCTCGGAGCGGAACAGCCCCGAACCGGTCCCGCCCGAGCGGAAGCTCCAGCCCGTGCGCCGGTAGTCCCACATGGCGGCGAACAGGACCTTGGGGTTGGCCGGGTTCATGGCCAGTCCGGAGCAGCCGGTGTTGGCGTCCACCTGCAGCACCGTCTTCCAGGTCTGGCCGCCGTCGGTCGTGCGGAACAGGCCCCGGTCGCCGCCGGGCCCCCAGAGGTGACCCAGGGCGGCCACGAACACCGTCCGGGAGTCCTTGGGGTCCACCTCGATGGCGGCGATCCGCTCGCTGTCGGGGAGCCCCATCCGGGTCCAGGTGTCCCCGGCGTCGACCGTGCGGTAGAGGCCGTCGCCCACCGAGACGCTGTTGCGGGTCCAGGGCTCGCCCGTGCCCACCCAGACGGTCTTCGGGTTGGCGGGGTCGATGCGGATGGAGCCGATGCTCTGGGCGTACTTGTCGAACACGGGCTTCCAGGTGGTGCCGCCGTTGGCGCTGCGCCACAGGCCGCCGCTGGCCGCGCCGGCGTAGATGGTGACCCGGCCCTTCTCCACCGTCGCGTCCAGGGCCGCGATCCGGCCGCTCATGACCGCCGGGCCGATGCTGCGCGCCCGCAGGCCGCTGAGGGCGTTGGCGTCCAGGGGCGGCGCGGCGGGGGTCTGGCCCGGCAGGACGGCGCCCGCGGCGATAAGGAGGATCAACAGGCAGGAGGAGACGGGCTTCATGATGGGCTCCATGGCATTGCGCGGCGCCCCTTCCGGGTCGCGGCGAATCCGGTTCTCGGGCTCTACTTGGCGGCGGCCGGGGCCGGGGGCGAGGCCTTTTCCGGCATCCTGAAGAGGTCCTCCGCGACAGGGACATCCAGCTCCACCTTCTGCCAGAGCACCTTCTGGCGCTGGGGGGCGCCCTTGGCGCCGCTCTCGATGGAATGGGCGAGCATGAGGCCGCCCTCGTCCTTGTAGTCGCCCTGGATGGTCTCGGTCTCCACCTCGGATTCGCGGACCTTGCGCTTGGCGGTCGACTTCACCTCCAGGCCGGTGTCCGTGTCCAGGTACAGGAACTGCTCGGTCCCGTTGCTCAGGACCACCTTGAGCTTGTAGGTGTCGCCGCCCTCCACGGCCTCGGTGCCGAGGTAGGTCACGGTGTGGCCCTTGTCCTTCCAGTCCACCAGGGGGCCGTCCAGATCGGCCTGCACCTGTACGTCCTTGAGGTCGTCGGCGGTCATGGGCTCGGGATCCTTCTTGGCGCCACTGAAGGGGTTGATGGCCCAGCCGGCCTTGCCGTCGTAGGCCTGGACCATCTTGTTGCCCTGGAAGTCGATTTCCAGCCGCAGGGAGGCCGGGCGCTTCAGCACGACCACGATGGGGAACTCGGCCGGCCCCGCCGCCAACTTCCCGGTCATCCGGATGCTCTTGACGGCCTTCAGCCTGGCGAGGCCTCCCCGGGACTCGTAGTTCCTGGCCAGGATCTGGTCCAGCGTCGGCTGGGGAGCCTGGGCGAGAAGGGATGGCGCGAGGAGGAGCGCGGCGGCGAGGTAGGAGCGTCGAAACATGGGTCACCTCAAGGAACCTGGTCCTTCATGGGCTGGAAACTATCGGCAGGGCGTGGAACGGTGCCCAAATACTGGCAGGTTCCCCGGGCCGGTCGACTAGAATTTCATACCCAGGTGCACGACAAAGCTTCTGGGCTGGGCGAAATCGGCGGCGGACCCTGGCTGGCCGAAGCCGGGGCCGGCGGGTGTGAACGGGGCGGCGAGGCTGGCCCCGGGACCGGTCTGGGGGGCGTAGTCGGTGTTCCAGCTGACCTGGGGGACATGGTTGAGGACGTTGGTGGCCACCAGCTTGCAATAGAAGGACAGCGGCGCGCCCGCCAGCCGCCCCACCTTCCAGGTCTCGGTGAAGGAGACATCCAGGTTGTTCTGGGCCGGGAACTGGCCACCGCCGCGGACGTCGCCCCGATACTGGGTGAAGGTGCCGCCGGCCTGGGGGCTCAGGGCCGGGTTCACGGCCTGGGTGTCGATGGACCGCACCTCGTCATAGTGGAGTCCCGCGACGAACCGGTAGATCAGGCCGAGCGTGGCGGTGCCGCCCAGCAGCGGGAGGTCGCGGTTGGCGAACAGCCGCCCCCGGTAAGGGGTGTCGCCCACGAGGTAGCCGTAGGGGTGGAAGGCATTGCGGTCGAACATCCGCGCTCCGTCCTGCACGTCCCAGGCGTGCAGGCCCTCGCCGGTGCCGGGAAGGCCCTGCTGCTCGCCTTCGTAGTTGCCCCGCAGCGAGGCCCAGGTGACATGGCCGGCCAGGGTCCACGGGCCGGCCCGCCAGGAGCCCTCCAGTTCGAGATCGTGGTAGTTCCGGCGGGCGTCCGGGTCGTTGCTCCAGGTCTTCAGGTACAGCGCCTGGCCCCCGGGCGTGTTGACCCGGCCGTCGTCGCCGATCCGGTAGTCGATGAGGTCGTGCCAGGTCCGCTGGACCAGGGTGGCGCGCAGGTAGCCATCCCCGGCCGGCGTGCGGAAGGTGCGGGTCAGGGCCAGCTGCCCTTCATCCACGGAGGGCGGCTTGAGTCCGGGGTCGACCCGGACGTTCAGGGCCGGGTCCGAGTAGCCGGCCAGGGCCGGCCCATACTGGGCCGGGTCGCGCAGCAGCGACACGGGCTGCGCTCCTGAGGGCCCGGCGTAGGCGTAGCTCACCACGGTCGGGGCGCCCTGGTGCGTGGCCTGGTCCAGGTAGGTCTGGAGCACCCGCCCTTGGTAGCGGGCGAAGCTCGCCGCCAGCAGCCAGCGGCTGTCGCTGGTCAGGGCGAACTTGCTGCCCAGCCGGGGGGAGAAGGTGGTGGCGGAGGCGAGGGTGGAGCCGTCCTCGCGGTGCGCCTGGTAGCGGTCGATCCGGGCGCCCAGCTGGAAGAAGACCCGTTCGCTGAACGACCAGCGGTCATCGGCCCACAAGCCGGAGCTGGTGGTGGAGGCCTGGCCGCCGAAGGTCCGGTAGGTGTCCAGCTGCACCCCCTGGGCGGTGCCCGCCTGCAGATCGAGGTTGGCCACCTGGGCCACCAGGCCGGTCGGGGAGCCGTCGGCCCGGGCCCGGTGCAGATCCTGCCGCCAGTCCAGGCCCAGACGGGTATCGTGGCTGCCGGCGCCTTCCCAGCCCAGGGAGAACTTGCCGTCCAGGGAGCGGCTGTCATAGTGCTGCCCGCCGTCGGCAAAGGCGAACAGCCCGTTGCCGTAGACCAGGCCGTCGGTGGTGTTGAGCAGGGGGGTGCCTCCCGCGGCGCCGGCTCCCTGGGTCAGGTCCTGGAATTTGCGACCGGCCCGGAGCTCCAGGGTCGAGGTCCGCCCCAGGCTCCGGCGCCAGTCCAGGTTGTAGAAGCCGTAGGTGTTGCGTACCGGGATCAGGGCTACGACGCTGCCGGCGGTTCCGGTGGGGTCCTGGCCGCGCTGGTCCAGCAGGGAATTGTCCAGGTTCAGCACGATGGTGTCGTCCGGGTCCGGAGCCCAGGTCAACTTGGCCTGGAAGCGGGTCTCGTTCGTGCTGGAGGAGAAGCCGGCGCCCTGGGCTCCCGGCCCCGGCAGGGCATTGCCCTGGATGCTCCCGGGCTGGGTGCTGCCCACCCCGTAGGCGGCCAGGAAGAACCACAGCTGGTCCTTGAGCACCGGCCCGCCCAGGGTCACCGATTTCTGGTCGTTCAGGTGGTTCAGGATGGTGCTCCGGTCCTGCATGGGCTGCGCGGCGTTCCAGGCCGGGTCGTCCAGCTCGAAGCGCAGGTAGCCGTGGAAGGTGTTGCCGCCGCTCTGGGTGACGGCGTTCACCACCCCCCCCTCGACCTGGCCGTACTCGGCGGGGATGGCGCCGGTGATCACTTCCACCTCCTGGATTGCGTCCTCGATCAGCGGGATGCCGCTGGCCTGGGCGAAACCGTCCTGGATGTTCTGGCCGTCCACCAGGTAGAGGTTGCCGGTGCTCATGGCCCCGCGCACCCGCGGGGTGTTGACGCCGGGGTCGGCGACGCCGGGGGTGAAGGTCTGCAGGAGGTCGTCCAGGTTCTGCTCGGCGGGGAGCGGCTTGATGTCCTCGGTCATGCGCCGGTTCACGGCCTGCTGGACCTCGCCCAGGTCCAGTTCCGGCGGCAGGGCGCGCACGCTGACCGTGGCGGAGTCCTCCTCGGGCAGCACCACCCTGGGTGCGAAGCTCTGGCCGACCCCGAGCTGCTGCCGGAGCCGCACGGTGCGGTGACCTTCGCGCGTGAATTCCAGGAGGTAGGCGCCCGGCGGAAGGAAGGCCGTCGTGAACCGGCCCCCGCTGTCGGTAACGGCCATGCGCGCGCCTGGCAGGGCTTCGGAGGTGAACCGGACCCGAACCTGGGCCAGGGGGCGGTGGCGGAGGTCCAGCACCAGGCCTGCCACGGAGGCGGTCTGGGTGCCCTGGGCGAGCAGGAGGCCTCCCAGGGTGGAGAACAGGAGGAGCCGGCCTGCAGGAATGCGCATGGGAAACTCAAGGAAACTGGAACGAGATCGGATGATTGAGGTTATCCCATGATACCCGCAGTTGCCCCGGTTCCGCTCCAGCCGGATCATGCCGCCGGGCGCGGGACCTTGAAGGCGAAGGCGAAAAACGCCGCTCCCCCCAGGAAGAGAAAGGCCACCACGTAGTTCCAGGCGAACTTCTCCTTGAGGAAGGTGACCGCGAAGATCAGGAAGATCACGAGGGTTACGATCTCCTGGATGATCTTCAGCTGGAAGCCGGAGAAGGTGGCGAAGCCGATGCGGTTGGCGGGCACGGCCAGGCAGTATTCGAACAGGGCCAGACCCCAGGACAGGAGCACGGCCTTCCAGAGGGGCCAGCCGTGGCCGTACTTCAGGTGGCCGTACCAGGCGAAGGTCATGAAGATGTTGGAAATAGTCAACAGGAAGACGGTCGTCATGCGGAGGTCCTCGGGAAGGCGGATTCCAGTCTGACAGTCGAGCCTCTGCTTGCCGATTATCATTAAAGTATTAGAATAGTGCTACAGGGCCCGAGCGCCCCGTCGAAGGCCCTTCCATGCTGCCACGCCTCATCCCCGTCACGGACCTCAAGCGCAAGGCCACCGAGATCATCGAGGCCCTGCAGCGGGAGCAGGAGCCCCTGCTCATCACCGAGCACGGACGCGAGGCTGCCATCCTTATGGATGTCACCAGTTACCGCATGCAGGAACGGAAGAACGAGCTGCTGGAGGGCATCATCCGCGGCCAGAAGGCACTGGCCGAGGGACGCACCCTGACGCATGAAGAGGTTCTGGCCCGGACGGCCAAATGGACCTGACCCTTCTCTGGACCGAACCGGCCGCGGAGCAGTTCGCCGAGCGGCTTGACTACATTGGCGGTTTCAACCCGGAGGCCGCCCGCCGTCTCCGGCGCAGGGTCGATGCCGCCCTGCGGCGCCTTGCCCGCTTTCCGGACCTGGGCCGCTGGGTGCCGGAATTCGGCCCGGACCTCTACCGTGAGATGATCCTGAGGCCCCTGCGGATCCTGTATGAAGTCCATGGGGACAGGCTTGTCATCACCTATGTTCATCGCCAGGAAGAAGCCATTGGACCCGACAGTTTCAATCCGGAAGAAGATTCCTGACTACCCGCCCTTCACCGGGGAACCCACCCTAACCTCGGAACTCAACTACGAGGGCCTGTCCTTCACGGGCCAGGATTTCAGCGGCCAGGCCGCCACACTGGTCGCCATCGCCCGCAGTAGTCTCACCCGGGTCAATCTTTCGGGCACGAACCTCAAGCGCCTGGACCTGACAGAGGTGCGCCTGGAGGCCTGTGATCTGGCCAACGCCACCTTCGAGAAGGCCTACCTGGCCAAGTCCCGGCTGGAGGGCTGCCGGATGGTGGGCCTGGACCTCTCCGGGGCGCTGGTCAAGAACACGGAGTTCAAGGGCTGCAACCTCTCCCTGGCCCATTTCCGCTCGGCCACGCTCAAGGGGGTGCGCTTCCTGGACTGCAACCTGCGGGGCTGCTCCTTCGAGGAGGCGGATCTGCGGCTCGCCTCCTTCCAGGGCTGCGACCTGGGGGAGGCCCAGCTGTCCTTCGCAAAGCTGGAGGCGGCCGATTTCCGGGGCGCGGAGCTCAAGGGCCTCCGGGTGCGCATCGAGGACCTGAAGGGGGCCATCGTGGACCCGCTCCAGGCGGTGTACCTGTCGGGCCTGATGGGTCTCAAGGTCGTGGGGTAGCCGATCATCCGGCATGCGGTTTGCTCGGATCTGGACCAGGAGGCAAAACATGTCCGGCATGTCAGCCATAAATTCAGACCTTTTGCTGCAACAACTCACCGCCCAGACCTCCGCCACGGGGACCCAGGGCTCGACCCAGGGCGCCAGCACGGCAAATGATGCCTTCGCCGCGCTGTTCCAGCAGATCCTGGGCAACCAGACCACCACCCTCGCCCTGGCGGGCTCCGTGACGGAGACGGGCACCTCCCAGTCCGGTTCCCAGGCCGGTACGGGCTCCTCCCAGGCCTCCACGGCCAGCGGCCAGTCCTCCGTGGCCGGCGACATGTCCGCCCTGAGCCAGGCACTTTCTGCCAACAACGTCGCGGCGGCCCAGACCGCCTTCCAGGCGCTCCAGAACGACCTGTCCGGAACGCAGGAGACCCAGGGCCACCACCACCACCATCACCACCATGAGGATGCAGGGACTTCAGCCTCCTCCACCACCGCCTCCTCCACGTCCAGTTCCTCCACGGACGCCGCCTCCAGCGCCTCCGCCACCTCCGCCACGGCCACCCAGGACGCCACGGCCGTCACCTCCACCAACGCCTCGCAGATCATGAGCCTGCTCATGGGCATGATCTGACCTGAGGGCCTCCCTTTTCCCTTCCTTCGCCTCCGGTGCCAGACTGGAGGAAAGGAGCGGGCATGGGCAGGATCGTGGTGGTGGGGGCGGGGCGTTCGGGCCTTGCGGCGGCGGAGCATCTGGCGAAGGCCGGCAGGGACGTGGTGGTGACCGAGGGCCGGCCCGGGCCCGCGCCCGAGGCGGCCCGGAAGCTGTCCTCCCTGGGCGTGCTGGCGGTGTGGGGGGCCCATCCGGCGGCGCTCCTGGACGAGTGCGATGAGGTGCTGCTGAGCCCCGGGGTCAGTCCGGGCATCCCCTTCGCCGTGGAAGCGGCTTCGCGGGGCATCCCCGTCATCGGCGAACTGGAACTGGCCCACCGGGCCCTGCGCGCCCGGGATGACGGCGCGATGGTCCTGGCCGTCACCGGCACCAACGGCAAGAGCACCACCACGGATCTCACCGCGCACCTGCTCAAGGCCGCCGGGATTCCCACCCGGGCCTGCGGGAACCTGGGCATCCCCCTGATCGAGGCCCTCGAGGGCGCTCCCGGGGGCACCCGCTACGCCCTGGAGTGCTCCAGCTACCAGCTGGAGACGGTGCGGGACTTCCACGCGGAGGCCGCCGCGGCCCTGAACCTCACCCCGGACCATCTGGCCCGCCACGGCACCATGGAGGCCTACCGCGCCGCCAAGGTCCGCATCTTCCTGAACCAGACCGAGGACGACCTGCGCCTGACCCCGCTGGCCGACCCGGCCTTCGAGGCGCTGGCCCCGGGGGCCGGCCATAGCGCCCGGTTCGGCTGGGTCTGCCCCGATGGACCCGGGGCCTGGTGCGACGACCACGGCACCCTCTGGCTCAAGGACGACCACGGCGAGCACCCCCTGGTGCACCGCAGCCGGCTCCTCATCCCCGGGGACCACAATGTCGAGAACGCCCTGGCCGCGGCGGTCTTGGCGGGCCATGGCGGGGCCGACCTGGACGCGATCCGGGAGGGGCTGCGCACCTATCCGGGCCTCGCCCACCGCATCGCCCTGTGCGGGGAGCGGGACGGGATCAGGGTCTACAACGACTCCAAGGGCACCAACGTCGACGCCACCCTCATCGCCGTCAGGGCCCTGCCAGGGCCCCTGGTGCTCCTCCTGGGGGGCGAGGACAAGGGGACCGGCTACGGGCCCTTGCGGGCGGCCCTGGAGGGCAAGCTGCGGGCCCTCGTCTTCCTGGGCGACGCCATCCCCCAGCTGGAACGGGACCTGGGCGACCTCCCCCACCACACGGTGCGGCCCTTCGACGAGGCCGTGACCCTGGCCCTGGGCCTGGCCCGCTCCGGCGACCAGGTGCTCCTCAGTCCCGCCTGCGCCAGCTTCGACCAGTTCCGGAACTTCGAGGAGCGCGGGGAGCGCTTCGAGGCCCTGGCGCGCGCCTGGGCGGGGGCCTCGCGGTGACCGCCTGCCCGGATCCCGTCCTCGCCGCCCGGTTCCAGTTCCTGGTCCGGCAGAAGGCCGGACCCGGAACGGGCCGGTGGGTGGTGGTGGATGTGCGGCGCCAGCGCCTGGGCCTCCTGGTGGACGGGGTCCTGGCGGCTTCGTACGCCGTCTCCACGGCCTCGGCGGGCGTCGGGGGGGAGGAGGGTTCCTTCCGGACCCCTCCGGGCCTGCACCGGATCCATGCCCGCATCGGCGAAGGCGCGCCGGCGGGCACCGTGTTCCGGGACCGGGTGCCCGTCCCGGGGCTCTGGCAGGGCGAGTCCCGGGAGGACGACCTGATCCTGGACCGCATCCTGACCCTGGAGGGCCTCGAGCCCGGGGTGAACCGCGGCCCCGGCGTGGACTCCCTGGAGCGCTTCATCTACATCCACGGCACCAGCCAGCCCGGCCTCCTGGGCACCCCCGCCTCCCACGGCTGCGTGCGCATGGCCTGCGCCGACGTGCGGGACCTGTTCGGCCGCGTGGTGGAGGGGGACCGGGTGCTGGTGGCCGACACCCCGCCCGGGCGGCTCCACTTCGCCGGGGTCGGGGGCAGCGGCATGAGCGCCCTGGCCCAGTTCGGGGTGCGCCAGGGGCCCGTCAGCGGCAGCGACCGCAGCTTCGACCAGGGCGGGAACCCGCCGGGCCGTGCCCACCTTGGGAAGGCGGGCGTGGCCCTCTTCCCCCAGGACGGCTCCGGCGTGGGGCCGGACTGCGAGGCCGTGGTATACTCCACCGCCGTGGAGGACCAGGTGCCCGACCTCGCCCGGGCCAATCTTCTCGGAGTGCCTCTGCTGCACCGGTCGGAACTGCTGGCGCATTTCGTGGCCTGCCACCGGACCCTGGCCATCACGGGCACCAGCGGCAAGTCCACGGCCGTGGCCATGGCCTTCGGGATCCTGAGGGGCGCGGGCAGGGACCCTTCGGTCATCACGGGCGGCGAGCTCCGCGCGCTCCAGGGGGAGGGGCTCTGGGGCAACGCGTGGGCGGGCGGCTCCGACCTCCTGGTCATCGAGGCCGACGAGAGCGACGGCTCCCTGGTGCGCTACTACCCCGCGGTGGGGGTGGTGCTGAACCTCCAGAAGGACCACAAGGAGATGGCGGTCGTGGCCGAGCTGTTCGCCACCTTCCGGTCCCAGGCGCGGGAGGCCTTCTGCGTGGGCGACGCGCCCAACCTGGCCGCGCTGGCCGGGGGGTCGGTGGTCTTCGGCCCGGGGCCCGGGGCCTCCCTTCGCTGCGAGGACCTGGCGGAGGCCGGAGGCGGCACGGGCTTCACGGTGCGGGGCGTGCGCTTCCGGCTCGGGGTGCCCGGACTCCACAATGTGGAGAACGCCATGGCCGCCCTGGCCGGGTGCCTGGCCCTGGGCGTGCCCCTGGAGGCGTGCGTAACGCCCCTGGCGGAGTTCCAGGGCGTGGCCCGGAGGTTCCAGAGCCTGGGGTCGGCCCGGGGGGTGGAGGTGGTGGACGATTTCGGCCACAACCCCGCCAAGGTCCAGGCCTCCCTGCGTGCGGCCAAGGGCAGGTGCGCCCGGGTGCTGGCGGTGTTCCAACCCCACGGCTTCGGTCCCCTGCGCTTCCTGCGGAGCGAGTTCGTGGAGGCCTTCCGGGGCGAACTGCGCTCCGGAGACCGGTTGTGGCTGCTGGACGTCTTCTTCGCCGGAGGCACCGTGGTGAGGGACATCTCCTCGGCGGAGGTGGTGGAGGACCTTCGGGCCCGGGGCGTCGAGGCCCGCTTCGCCCCGTCCCGGGCCTGGCTCGTGGAGGCCCTGGCCGCGGAGGCCCGGGCCGGGGACCTGATCCTGGTCATGGGGGCCCGGGACCCGTCCCTGACGGATCTGGCCCGGTCGATCCTGGCTAGGCTTGTCGAGCCAGCACGTCCGTCAGGAGCTGGCGCAGTTCCTTGATCCGGTAGGGCTTCTGCACGAAGCCCGCCGGGGCGAGGCCCTCCAGCGCCTGCCGGTCGTAGCCGCTGCTCAGGATGACCGGGATGTCGGGCCTCAGCGCCGCCATGCGCCCGAAGGCGGTGGCCCCGTCCATGCGGGGCATGGTGAGGTCCATGAGCACCAGGACCGGGGCCGAGGCCTCGAAGCTCTCCAGGGCCTCCAGGCCGTCCCTGGCCTTGGTGACGGTGAAGCCCATATTCTCGAGGGCCAGGGCGATGGAGTCCAGGATGACGGTCTCGTCGTCCACCAGCAGCACCCGGCCCTGGAACGGGGCGGCGCCTTCAGGGACCGTCTCGGGCCGCAGGGGGAGCGGGTTCGGGGAGGCGGGGAAGAAGACCCTGAAACTGGAGCCCTCCCCCTGCCTGCTGGTGATGCGCAGCCCCGCCCGGTGGCCCTTCAGGATCCCCAGCATGGCCGAAAGACCCAGGCCCCTGCCCTTGACCTTGGTCGTGAAGAAGGGGTCGAAGATCCGCGCCTGGATCTCGGGGCTCATGCCGCACCCCGTATCCTCCACCTCCAGCACCACAAAGGCGCCTTCCTTCAGGTCCTGGGCGGGGAAGGCGGCCAGATCACCTGCGCCCAGGACCTGTGCGCCCGTGGAGACCCGGATGAACCCCTCCCGGTCCGCCAGGGCCTCCGAGGCGTTGGTCACGAGGTTCATGATGACCTGCTGGATCTGGGCCGCGTCCCCCTCGACCGCCGCAAGCCCCTCGCCCAGGTCGATCCTGAGGTCCGCGCCCTTGTTCACGCTCACTTCGAGCAGGTGGACCATCTCCGCCACCAGGACGTTGAGGTCCTGGGGCTTGACGGAGAAGCGCCCCTTGCCGGAATAGGCCAGCATCTGGCGGGTGAGTTCCGAGGCCTTCAGGACCGTGTTCTCGACCGCCTCCAGGTGGGGGATGGCCGGCGAGGTTTCCGGCAGCTTGATCTGGGCGAGGTTCAGGTTGCCCATGACGGCGGTGAGGAGGTTGTTGAAGTCGTGGGCGATGCCCCCGGCCAGCACGCCCAGGCTCTCGAGTTTCTGGGCCTGCCGGAGGGCGTCCTCCATCGCCGCCATGCTCTCCTCCTGGACGCGGCGGTCGGTCTCGTCCATGGCGATCAGGATGATGCCCACCACCTCCCCACGCTCGGTCATGGGGCCCATGATGCTTCGGTACCAGCGCCATTGCCGGTCCGGTCCCCAGCCCCAGCCTTCGTAGATCTCCCGTTCGGACCCCGCCAGGATCCGTTCCGCAGCCAGGCTGGCCAGAGGCTTGACTTCTGGGGTGATGCCGTCCAGGAAGTCCATGCCCACGACCTCGGCCAGCTTGAAACCCGGGGCGAGCCGGTTGATGAACTGGATCCGGTGCTCCCGGTCCAGGAGGAGGATGTAGGCGGGGACATGGGCCGTGATCGCGGTGATCAGGTCGTTGAGATTGGCCAGGGCCTGCTGCGCGTCCACCTGGGCCGTGACGTCCCGGGTGATGGTCAGCAGGCCGGGCACGCCGTCCAGGGTGACCCGGCGCCCGGACATCAGCCCCTTGATGATCCTGCCGTTCCTGTGGCGGAAGTCGCACGGCTCCCCGTCGTACTCCCCCTTCTCCCTGAGGATGCCGATGACCCGGGCCCGCTGGGCCGGGTCGGCCCACAGGCCCAGTTCCAGGGAGGTCCTGCCCAGGACCTCGTCCCGGCGCCACCCGGTGAGCCGCTCGAAGCCCGTGCTCACCTCGATGTAGGTGCCATCGTCGATCCGGGTGAGATTGATGGCGTCCGGACTCGCGTTGAAGGCGAGGGCATAGCGGGATTCGCTCTTGCGCAGGCTCTCCTCCACCTGGCGGCGGACCGTGAGGTCGCGGACGTACAGGAACCGGAACTCACCCTCCTCCGGGGCCCCGTCGACCCTGACCCGGGTCACTTCGCAGGGGATGGGGACGCCGTCCCGGCCCAGCAGGGTGGTCTCCAGGGTGGTGGGCTCCCCGGTCTCCCCGTTCTCCCCAGTGTCCCATGGGCAAGCCGGCAGAATGGCCGGGATGGACAAGGTCAGCAGGGTGTCCCGGTCCCGGCCCAGCAGGGTGCGGGCCGCCGCGTTGGCATAGAGGATCCGCGCCTCGGCCCCTGCCACCAGGACCGCTTCCGGGGCAAATTCCAGGCCCGCCACCATGAGGGCATCGGAGAGGGGGCCTCGGCCCTGGGAGGGTTTGCTCATGGTTGGGCTACGATGTTCCAGACCGCCACTGAATGAATTGCTTGAAATTCAAGTATGGAATACTCCAACCCAGGTGGACAGTAAAACGTGAGATGGAGGGATTTGGTCCGCAAGATACGGCTTGCGGACATTAATAGTTAATTTATATTGCATGGCATGACCTTCCCCACCCGCCCCTTCCTGTGCCTTTCCATCCTGTCCTTCCTGCCCCAGGCCCCGGCCCCCAGGAGCCTCGTCCAGTTCCAGGTGGATCTGGCCCCCAGTGATCCGGGCAGTGGCCTGCGCAGCGCCTCCATTCCCGAGGCGCCGGACCCGCCCATGCCCCGGACCTTCCACCCCCAGGGCGACTGTCCCCTCGATGGCGATGCCGCGACGGACCTGCCCGGCCTCAGCTCCTGCCGCCCAGGGAAAGCACCAGCACCGCCGCGATGACCAGGAGGCCTCCGGCCAGCTGGAGCGGCTGGAGCCGTTCCCCCAGGAGGAGCGCGCCCAGGGCGGCGGCGACGACGGGTTCCACCGTGCAGGCGATGGAGGCCTGGGTGGCGCTGATGCGGGCGAAGCCTTCCATGACCAGCACGGTGGGCACCACCGTGCCCAGCAGGGCCAGGCCCAGGATGCCGGGCCAGGCGCCCGGGGGCAGGGCGAAGCGGATGCCGCCAACCATAGGGCCAAGCGCCAGCAGCAGGATGGCGGCGAAGGTGAGGATCCAGAGGGTCGCCACCTGGGAAGGCAGGCCCCTCTGCATCCGGGAGCCCAGGAACATGTAGACGGCGTAGCCCAGGGAGCTTGCCAGCCCCAGCCCGATGCCCAGGGGATCCAGGTGGTGGGCCGGGAAGCCGATGGCCAGGGCCGTGCCGGCCAGGGCCAGGGCCAGGGCCAGGAGGCCGCCCCGGCCGGGCCGCTCGGCCCGGAAGGCCCAGGACAGGACCAGCACGTGCGCCGGGTAGAGGTAGAGCAGGAGGACGGTGAGCGCCACGGGAATACGGCGGCTGGAGACGAAGAAGAGCCCGGCCTCCAGCACGAAGAGACTGCCCAGCAGGGCGAGCCCCGCGAGCCGGCGCGGCCGCAGGCGGACCGGGTGGCGCCAGGGCACCACCAGCCATAGGATCAGGGCGGCCAGAGCGAAGCGCAGGGCCAGGGCGGTGGGGATGGCCACCCCCTGGGCGGCGGCCAGGCGGTTGAAGATGCCGATGGTGGCGAAGCAGCACCCCGCCCCCACCACCAGGAGGATGCCGGTGGTGCGCGCGCCCCGGCCTGGCTTCACATGGCCCCGCGCTGGCGCAGGAGCTCCTCGACGGTGGGAATGTCGGCTGGGACGTCCACGCCCAGGCTCAGGTGGGGGGTCCGGGCGACCCCGATGGCCATGCCCGCGGCCAGTGCCCGCAACTGTTCAAGCATCTCCATCTTTTCCAAGGGATGTGGGGGAAGGGCGGTGAACCGGGCCAGGGCCTCGGGGCGGTAGCCGTAGATGCCCAGGTGGCGGAGGTAGAACTCCATGTGCTGGGGGCCCAGCCAGGGCCTGAAGTCGGCGAGGAAGAGGGTGCTGTTGCGCAGGTAGGGGACGGGGCTGCGGCTGAAGTACAGCGCGTGCCCCCGGTCGTCTAGGACCACCTTGACATTGTTGGGGTTGAAAAGTTCTTCCGGGGTGGAGAAGGGGCAGGCGACGGTGGCCATGGGCAGGGAGGGGTCGGCCGCCAGGAGGCTCACGACGCCCGCGATGGTGGCCGGGTGCATGGCGGGCTCGTCGCCCTGGATGTTGAGCACCACATCGAAGCCCTCGCCGAGGGCCGTGTAGGCCGCGGCGACCCGGTCCGTGCCCGAGGGCAGCCCCGGGTCCGTCATGACGATCCTGCCGCCGAAGGCCTCCACGGCCGCGGCGATGCGCGCATCGTCGGTGGCGACCACCACCTCGTCCACCCCGGGGGCGTTCCGGGCCGCTTCCCACACCCACTGGATCATGGGGCGGCCCGCGATGCGGGCCAGGGGCTTGCCCGGGAAGCGGGAGGCCTGGAAGCGGGAGGGTAGTACGGCGAGGGTGCGCATGGTGTGCCTTTCCTGATCGTTTTGATCATAGCAAGACCGAGGCGCCGCCGGCCTTCGGGAGGACCGTGGTCCGCCCGGGCAAATCCAGCATGGAAATATCAAGCTGCATCCATCACAATCAAGCGTTTGGCCCGCAACATCCATCCTGGAGGTTCCATTGTCTCGACGGCTCGCCATCCCTGTGGGCATCACCTCAACGGGCCAGTTCTACCCTGAACGCATCGTCACCAACGAAGACCTGGCAAAGATGGTGGATACGAGCGATGAATGGATCTTCTCCCGCACCGGCATCCGCACGCGCCGGTGGGTGGAAAAGGGCACCGGCTCCTCGGACCTGGGCGTGGAAGCCCTGCGCATGGCCCTGGACCGGCGCGGCATGAAGGCTTCGGAGCTGGACGCCATCATCTGCTGCACCGTCACGCCCGACATGTTCTTTCCCGCCACCGCCGCCCTCATCCAGCACAAGCTCGGGGCCGGCAACTGCTTCGGCTTCGACCTGAACGCGGCCTGCTCCAGCTTCCTGTTCGGCCTGACCACGGGCGCCAGCCTCATCGCCGGGGGCACCGTCCAGCGGGTCGCGGTGGTGGGGTGCGACGTCATGACCTCCATCATGAACCCCACGGACCGCAACACCGCCGTGCTCTTCGGCGACGGCGCCGGGGCGGTGATCCTGGAGCGGGTGGAGGAGGGCTATGGCCTCCTGGATTATGAACATCGCATCGACGGTGTGGGCGCTCCCTTCCTCTGCATGAAGGCCGGCGGCTCGGCCATGCCGGCCTCGGCCGAGACGGTGGCCGCCGGCCTCCACTTCATCCACCAGGAGGGCAAGGAGGTGTACAGGAACGCCGTGCGGGACATGGCCGAGGTGAGCCGGCTGATGCTGGACCGGAACGGGATCGCCCCCGGCGACCTGGCCCTGTTCGTGCCGCACCAGGCCAACCTGCGCATCATGGACGCCGCCGCCAAGCGCCTGGAGCTCCCCTACGAGCGCATGGCCAGCAACATCGCGCAGTACGCCAACACCACCTCCGCCACCCTGCCCACCGCCCTCCACCAGTCCCTGGAGGCAGGCAAGGTACGGAAGGGCGACCTGATCGTCCTCGCGGCCTTCGGCGCCGGGTTCACCTGGGGCGGCACCCTCCTGCGCTGGGCCGTGTGAGGATCATCGCCGGCACCCTCAAGGGCCGCCGCCTGGCGGCTCCGGCCTCCCTCGCCGTGCGTCCCACCGCCGACCGGGCCCGGGAGGCCCTCTTCTCCATCCTCCAGAAGTGGCCCAGACTCCATCAGGGCCCCTTCCTGGACCTCTTCGCCGGCACCGGGGCCGTGGCCCTGGAGGCCCTTTCCCGGGGCTACGCCCCAGTCACCTGCGTGGAGGAGGACCCCGACGCCCTGGCCTGCCTGCGGGCCAACGCCAAGGCCGCGTCCCTGACCGTCCTGGCCCGGGACGTGCGCCGGCTGGAACCCAAGGCCTTCAAGGACCTGGCCATCATCTTCCTGGACCCCCCCTATGAAGCCGCCGCCGAAGCCTGGACGCTGTTGGCTCCTCGTCTGAAGGGCTGGCTGGCGCCTTGGGGGGTCGTGGTCTTCGAAGTGAAGGAAGGCACCGTCCTGACGCCGGTTCCGGGCCTGGACGTGCTGGAAGTGCGCAGATACGGGGTTGCGGAGTTCCATTTCTTCGGCCTATCAGGGCTCCTGTGACGTCTGGCCCAGGCAGCGGATGCTTCCTCCCAGCGGGGTGGCCTTCATGGCGTTCCAGAACTTCCGGTCGGCGGTGATGAAGGTGGCCTCCTCCTGGACGGCGAGGGTCAGGTAGAGGGTGTCATAGAAGCTGCGCAGGTAGCGCCGGGAATGCTCAAGGGCCTACCCCCGGTTCGGTACCTTTTCCGCAAGCCCGCAGGTTTGGCTAGACTCTTGGGATGCCCCGGATCTCCATCCGCACCAAACTGACCGCCGTCATCAGCATCCTGGTGCTGGCCATCGGGCTGTTCAACCTGGTCTTCTTCCCCGCCTCGGTCAAACGGCAGTTCCGGGCCCAGGCGGAAACGAGCATGGTCCAGGTGGCCGAGACCGCCAGCTTCGCCCTGACGGCGGCCATGGAGGCGAGGGACCGCGGAAAGGTGGACCACGTCCTGGCGGGGGTCACCCGCATTCCCGCCTTCAGTTTCTCCGCCGTCTTCGACGGGGCAGGGGGGGTGGTCGCCGCCAGTCCGTCCGTGCCGGCCTGGGTGGGGGAGTACGCGCACAACCCGGGGTCCACAAGGTCCCTCATCCGCCCCCAGGACGACCTCCTGGTGGCCACCGCGCCGATCTTCTACCGGGATGACCGGGGCGAGCGGGTGGGCTCCCTGGTGCTGGGTTTCACCACCGACCAGATCCGCCTCCTGGTGCGCAAGGACGCCCAGCGGGCCCTCCTCGTGGGGAGCGTGGGGGTGGTCCTGGCGATCTTCCTGGCGGCCTACCTCGCCAGCCTGTACATCGTTCCCCTGGAGCAGCTCACCGAGGCGGTGCAGCGGGTGGCCAGCGGCAATTTCACCGGGCCGGGCGTGCCGGTCAAGACCGAGGACGAGCTGGGCGTGCTGAGCCGCAGCTTCGAGGTCATGACCGACAAGCTGAAGGTCTCCCGGGAGGAGATCGAGCTGCAGAACAAGCTCCTGGAATCCAGGGTCCACGAGCGCACCGGGCAGCTGCTGGAGACGATCTGGGAGCTGGAGGAGATCCGAGCCAACCTGGAGAAGCTCGTCCAGGAGCGTACGCGCGGCCTGGAACAGTCCCGGGCCGAGCTCGAGGCCTGGGCGGGCACCCTGGAGCAGAAGGTCCAGGAGAAGACCGTCGAGCTCACCGAGGCCAACGACAGCCTCCTGACGAGCCTCCAGAAGCTCCAGGAACTGGACCGCATCAAGAGCGAGTTCCTGGCCAACATGAGCCACGAGCTGCGCACCCCCCTGAACGCCGTGATCGGTTTCTCCGGCCTCCTGATGCAGGAGCGGGAGGGCAGGATCCCCTCCGAGGCCAAGACGGACCTGGGCATCATCCACCAGAACGGCCGGAACCTCATGGGCATGATCGATTCCATCCTGGACCTCTCCAAGATCGAGGCCGGCCGCTTCGAACTGGACCTTGCCCCCCTGGACCCCTTCCCGCTGCTGGAAGAGGTGGCCGCCATGGCCACGGGCCTCATCGGGACCCGGCCCATCCGCTTCAATCTGGACCTTTCCCGCCGGGGCGGGCGTATCCTGGGGGACAGTTCCCGGTTCAAGGTCGTCATCACCAACCTGGTGGGCAACGCCATCAAGTTCACGGAACTGGGTGAAGTGGCCATGCGGACGGAACTGAGCGGGGACAAACTGATGATCTTCATCCACGACACGGGCATCGGCATGAACGAGAAGGAGCTCCAGCGCCTGTTCAAGCCCTTCCAGCAGGTGGACGGGAGCATCACCCGGCGCTTCGGGGGCACCGGCCTGGGCCTGGCCCTCTCCCAGCGCCTGGTCATGGCCATGGATGGCCGGATCACCGTGGAGAGCGAGAAGGGCAGGGGCAGCACCTTCACCGTCACCCTGCCCCTCCTGGCGGAGGGTGGGCGATGACACTGGCGGGACCGCGCATCCTCTGCATCGAGGACAACGCCATGAACTGGAGGCTGGTGCAGCGCCTGCTCTCCCAGGCCGGCTACGACCTCCACTGGGCCGAGGAGGGCCTCAAGGGCTACGAGATGGCCCTGGAGCTCAAGCCTGCCCTGGTGCTCCTCGACATCAACCTGCCAGGCCTCTCGGGCTTCGAAGTTGCGGCCAAGTTCAAGCAGAACCCCGAGCTGAACCCGGTGCCCCTGGTGGCCCTGACCGCCAAGACCCAGAAGTCCGAGCGGGAGACGGCCCTGGTGTCGGGCTGCGACGGCTTCATTCCCAAGCCCCTGGACCCCTTCACCTTCGTCGACCAGGTGGGCGCGTTCCTGTCGGGGCGGAGGGAGGAGCTGGACTCGGCCCGGGTGGGGCCCGCCCTGAGGTCCTTCAATCTCCAGATGCGCGAGCATCTGGAGGCGCAGCTCCTGGAGGCCCAGGAGGCCAACCGCAAGCTGACCGTCGCCCAGGCCACGCTGGAGCGGCGCAACGCCAGCCTTTCCCGCCTGCTGGCCCTGAGCCGCAGCATCCTCCTGGAGCGCGATCCCAAGGCCCTCCTCGTCCGCATCCTCGGGGAGCTGCTGGCCGAGGTGGACGCGATCGGCCTCACCGCCTACCGGCTGCACGGAAGCGGGAGCTACTATGAAGGCATCCAATGGCACGGCTCGGCCTTCGAGTCCCTGCCCGTCCTGCCCGTGGGGCACGCCTTCGTGGGACGGGCCTGGTCCGTGGGCGCCTCCGGGGTGCTCAGCTCCCAGGCCCTGAAGAGCAGCCGTCTGTGGGAGGAGGGACTGGACCTGGGGCTGTGGACCCCCTCCAGCGAGGTGGCGGTGATCGTCCTGCGCACGCACCAGGAGGGGGAGGAGATCGCCGGTTTCTGGATCCTGTCGCGCCCCGCCGGTTCGTCCTTCCTGCCCCAGGAACTGGAAATGGCCACCCTCCACGCCAGCATCGCCCTGGTGAGCCTTGAGAACGCCGAGCTCATCGAGAGCCTCAACGACAGCACCCGGGCCCTGGCCTCCAGCTACGAGCGCATCGAAGGCGCCTACCAGGATCTCCAGAACGCCCGGGCCGACCTCAACCGCAGGGACCGCCAGGCCCTTCTGGGGGACCTCTTCACCAAGATCGCCCGGCGGCTGGAGGCGCCCGTGAAGAGCCTCCACCAGCAGAGCCAGGTCCTGGACCGCCTGCCCAGCCTGCATGGGGAAGGCCTTCCCGAGGCCCATCCCAGGGCCCTGGCGGAAATCCGCGAGGCGGTCTCCAAGATCGACGGGCTGCTCAAGGCTCTGCTGCGCAGGGTGGGCCGGGAAAGCCCGTCCCAGCCCGAGTGGCTGGACCTCCACGACCTCATCCAGCAGGAACTGGACCTGCTCCAGGCCGAGGGCGTCATTCCCGCCGAGGTGACGGTGGCCACGGACCTCAAGGCCAGGGTACCCCTGATCTTCGGGGTCTACGGGGATTTCGCCTCGGGGCTCCTGAACCTGGTGCACCACGCCCTGGGCGGTCCGACCCCGTCCCCCGTGCTGGACGTGCGGTCCTTCCGCACCGAGGACGCCTTCATCCTGCAGGTCAACGACCTCGGGGGCGCCATCCCGCCCAGCGAGCTCGCCCAGGCCTTCGAGCCCTTCTCGGGGCTCCACCAGCAGGCGGTCATGGGCGTGCGCAGCCCCGGGGAGGGGCTGGCGGCCTGCAAGCAGCTCCTGGTGGCCTACCAGGGCGAGGTGGAGATCGCCAACCTGGGCGATGGCACCTCCATCTCGCTCCGGGTGCCCCTGAAATGACCTACTTGAGTTCCTTCAGGAATTCCTTGACCTCGCCGGCCTTCTTCCCGGTGGGGGCGATCTCCATGTACTTCTTGAAGGCTTCCTTGGCGCCCTTGATGTCGTTAAGGCCGAAGCTCACGACGCCCAGCAGCCAATAGCTGTCGGCGAACTTGGGGTCCATGGCGATGGCCTTGTTGACGTATTCCTTGGCTTCCTTGTATTTCCCGTCATTGAAGGCCGTGACGCCGTTGTTGTAGGCCAGCTCGGGCCGGGGGCCGATCAGGGTATCGAGGGCGGCCTGGTACTTCTGCTGGGCCGCGTCGTCATGGTTGACCTTGGCCACCTCCACCAGGTCCACGAGGAGCCGCTGGTCCTTGGGGTTCTTCTCGTAGGCGGCGGCGAGGTAGGGCCCGGCCTTGACGATGAGGTCCCTCCTGCCTTCATCGGCCTTGCCCACCTCGAACAGGCAGATGCCGTAGACGCGCTCGGCCACGGGGACCTGGGTCTCCACGGCCTTCCTGGCGTCGCCCTCCTTCATGGCGGGCAGGGCCTCCTTGAGGTCGGTCACGGCCTTTTCCAGGAAGGGCAGGGCGTCGGCGAACTTCTGCTGGTTGTAGGCCTCGACGCCGGCGTTGTAGGCCGCGGTGCCGGTCATGGTCTTGTCGTCCACGGGGGCCTTCACCGCCGCGACGCCGCCGCTGGCCTTGAGCGCCTCGGCACCGGCCTCCTGCTCCGTCAGCAGCGTGATGTTCTTGATCAGGGTGTCGCCCAGGGGGATATGGAGCTCCTCCTTGAAGGGATGGTAGCCGGGGGCCGAGACGGTGAACTTGAAGTCCTTGGGCTCCAGGCCGACCTGCATGAAGGTCCCCTTGTCGGAAGTCTTGAGCTCCTTGGTCCAGTTGATGTCGGTGCGGCTGATGATGATGACCACCCCCGGGACGGGTTTCCCGTCCTTGCCGAGGACTTTGCCGGAAATGCGTCCGGTGCTGTCGGCCGCCAGGGTCATGCAAACGGCTGGGATCATGAGCGCCGTGATCAAGTTGCGCATACTGCCTCCAATTATCCCCATGGTCCCATTTCCCAAAGGGTTTGAGAAGTGGGTGGGCAGTGATCTGTGATACGCTTCGTTCACTTTACGGAGTGACCATGATTGCTTCGGTTCCACGGGCGTCCTGCTCCACCCAGGCCCCGGTGACCGCCCGCTTCATCCGTGCCGCCTTCTCCACCCTGATCCGCAAGGCCGCCCCGGTCCTGGGCGCCCTGCTCATCGCCCTGGGGGGAACCGCACTGCCTGCCCAGTCCGACAGGCCTGTCCCGGCGGGCGCATCCGGCGAGGCCAAGGCCCCGGGCGCGGCCAAGGCCCCCGGCGTGCCCAGGACCTCCGCCGCCTCACGGGAAGCCGCCGCTGTCCGGGTTCCCGATCCGTACGTGGGGCAGCTGCCCGCCATCGCCCTCAGCCACTGCGCGGCGCGGCTGAAGGCCGCCTTCCGTTCGGGCAACGCCAGGGATCTGCAGGCCGCCATCCAGGATGTGGAACTGCTCCGGCGCACCTACGGGACCATGGACGTGCTTCCCCTCGTGGAGGCCATGGCGCTGGTCGCCAGGGACCTGGGCAGCCACGGCGACCCCGTCCAGGGCCTCAAGGTCCTGGATGCCGTGGAGCGCTGGGCGCCCCGCAACCCGACCCTCCTGGCCACCCGGGTGATCCTCCTGCGCCACCAGGGGCCCAAGGGCTATCTCCTGAGTCTGGCCGACACCATGGAGCTGACCCGCTACCGCCTGACCAACCCCCTGGACCGGGGCCTTTGGGCCGTGCAGCACCTGGCTTGGCTGAGGCTGGGGATCACCCTGCTGCTCTGGGGCTGGACCCTCGCCCTGGCGCTGCGGTACCGGAAGGTCTTCCGCTGCCCCCTGGAGGAACCCCTCCTCAGGAAGGGCCAGAACCCGCACGTCGTGGCCATCTTCGGCGCCATCGTGGTCACACTGCCGGTCCTGGCCGGCCTGGACCCGAGTTTCACGGCCATGCTCTGGCTATGGCTCCTGGCGCCCACCCTGCAGGGGGCCGAAGTCAAGGCGTCCGTCCTGATCCTCATGCTCCAGGTGGTCCAGCCCGCGCTCACCCTCGTCGAACCGATGGCTTCCTCCGTGCCCATCCCCAGCATCGTGACCCTCCAGCAACGTCCGCAGGCCTTGCCGGTGGACGCTGCGACCCTCCTCAAGCTGGCGCCGGCCGACCGGGCCTTCCTCGCTGGGTGGCGCCAGCTGGAATTCCAGGAATGGGCCAAGGCGGAAGCCACCTTCGACGCCCTGGCCAAGCACCACCCCGACCAGGCCGAAGTGCTCAACAACCTGGGGGTCGCCCGGTACGAGCAAGGCAAGGTCCAGGGGGCCCAGGCCTGCTTCGACGAGGCGGCCACCCTCGCCCCCGGGCGGGGGGAGATCCTGCTCAACCAGAGCGTCATCGCCTACCGGCTCATGGATGGCAACCTGGGGGCCTCCAAGCAGGAGGACGCCAGGCGCCTGGCCCCGGACGTCTTCAACAACATTCTCGCCGTGAACCTGGTCCGCAGCGACCAGCGCGCCTTCCCGCTGCCCCTGCCCGACAACCCCGAGCGCATCAAGGCCCTGGAGCCGCCGCCGGATGCCGTGGAGGGCCCCCGCGGGAATCTCCGGGACCTGGTGCTGCTGCTCAATTTCGGCCTGCCGGTCCTGGCCGCGGCCGCCTTCCTGATCCGCCTGCGCCACAGCATCGGGGAGGCCCATCCCTCCCAGTGCACCCGGTGCGGGGATCCCTTCCACACCACGGACAGCCCGGATCCGGCGGTCTGCTCCAAGTGCCATCATCTCTTCGTCCTCAAGGACGGGCTGCATGCCGAGAGCCGGAAGCGCAAGGTGGACGAGGTGGGCGCCTTCCAGGCCTCCCAGCGCTGGCTCCACAATGCGCTCACCCTGCTTCTGCCCGGCCTGGACAAGATCTTCATGGGTGAGACCACGGCCGGGTTCGTCGAGTTCGTCCTCTTCTGCCTGGCCGGGGCCATGATCCTCTCCACGGGCCGCGCCGTGAGGTACCCCGGCGAGATCGTGCAGGACCCGGCCTCCGTGTGGATGCCCATGGGGATCCTCCTGACGGTGCTGATCTACCTGCGCTCCTGGGTCAAGTTCCTGCCGAGAAGGGGTTAAGCATGGCTCTCGAAGGCTCGCTCCGCGATTTCGACCTGTTTTCCCTGCTCAACATGATCAAGTCCCAGGGCAAGAACGGGACCCTCGTCCTGTCCCGGTCCCAGGAGCTGGTGAAGATCTTCTTCGAGGAGGGGGAGATCATCGGCTGCGACTCCAACCAGGTGCGCATGGAGGACCGGGTGGGCGCCATGCTGGTGAGGCTCGGCCGCCTTTCGGGCGACGAGCTCATGGCCATGATCCAGAAGCAGCGCCAGACCCTCAAGCGCATGGGGACCCTGCTCCTGGAATCCGGGAAGGTCTCGCCCCAGGACCTCCAGGACGCCCTCTTCAACCAGGCCATGGCCATCATCTACCGGACCTTCCGGTGGGTGGAGGGGAACTACCGGTTCGATTCCATCGTCCCCCTGGACCTGGACCGGGAGAATTTCCCGGCCATCCCCGTGGACACCGTCCTCATGGAGGCGGCCCGCATCACGGATGAATGGCCCGACGTGCAGCGCCGCCTTCCCGACGACAAGACGCCCCTGCGCAAGACCGAGTACGGCGCGGGCCTGCAGCTGGACCTGAACAAGGACCTTTCGCAGATCTTCGACGGCGGCTCCATGAGCACCGAAGGCTCGGGCCTCACCCACGAGCAGGAGACGGTCCTCACCTACTTCGGGACCTCGGTCAGCATCCAGAACGTGCTGATGGTCAGCCGCTACGACGAGCTGGAGACCTGCAAGCTCATCGCCGACCTCCTGGAGATGGGCATCCTGGAGGTCTCAACCGAGGCCGAGGAGCACCGGCCGTCGCAGTGGTCCATTACCAGCGGCAAGCACCGCGCCAATGCGCCCCCCACCCGCCCCTCCATCCTGTTCTGGCCCGCAGTGGCCCTGTTCATCGGGCTTCCCGCCGTCTTCCACATCCTGGACTTCCCGCTGCCCCAGGCCTGGCCGGCCCTGAACCAGGGCCTGTCCAGCCTGGAACGGGCCGATCTCCACGTGGCCGGCGACCCCGCCACCCGGACCCGCCAGAGCTGGGCCTTCCGCATGGCCTCCCCCGTCGACGGCGGCAGCGCCCTGGCCCGGACCCTGTCCTGCAACCTGGACCCCCGCGCGAAGGTCCCCGACCTCACCGCCTACCCCAATCCCCTCGTCCCGACCCCCCGGGACAAGCCCCCCGAAACGCCCGCAGCCCCGTAGCTTTTTCCGAAGGCTGGACTTTTCGGCCTATCCCGGCCTTTCCTGCCGGTGGCCGAGGACCTTCTCGGCCGGGTTCCTCGGCCTGACGCCGACCGAACTGGGTTCCGGTGCCTTGCGCCGACCCACCCTTCCGCTCGCAGCAGGGTGCTGCTCGCGGTGCCGTGTCCCGTTCGGTCGGAAGGGCGTCCAGCGTGGGGTCCGCTGTTTCCCTTCACTTCGCCGCAGGGCCTGTTGTCTCCCATACCTGGATCCTCCCAACGCCAACCCCAACCCACCCCTGCGCCTTCCGTGCTACGGCACCGCGAGCAGCACCCTGCTGCGAGCGGAAGGGTGGGTCGGCGCAATAAACTGGGACCCGGCTGGGTCGGCGTCAGGCCGAGGAACCCGGCCGAAAAGACCAGCGGCCACCGGCAGGAAAGGCCGGACTAGGCCGAAAGCTCCAAACTCCAGTGTTACTCTTCCTCAGGGTCCGGTGGATCCAGGACTTCCTCGCGGGGGTGGCGGGGCCTGGCCGCCCAGGCCACGACGACCGAGACGAAGTAGAGGCCTTCGAGCACGATGCCGAAGAAGATGGTGGTGACGATGACGTCCCCGGGGGTCAGGAAGGCGCTGACGGTGAAGATGACGATCGTGGCGTGGCGCCAGTATTTGAGGAGCCAGGAGGCGGTGACCAGCCGGAACCGGGCCAGGAAGAAGACCAGGACCGGCAGCTCGAACATGAGGCCTGTGCCGATGACCGTGTAGATGAAAAGGTCGAGGTAGTCCTCCAGGTGGAGGTTGGTGCGCAGGCCCGCGCTCATGGCCTCCTGGAAGAGGATGTCGCCCAGGAAGGCGAAGGCGTTGAAGTAGGCGAAGGCCGCGCCGCCCATGAAGCACGCCGTGGTCACCAGCACGAAGGGGATGGCCAGGCGCCGCTCCCGATGGTAGAGGCCGGGCTTGATGAAGCCCCAGAGTTGCCCGAAGAGGAAGGGCGCCGCCAGGAAGATGGCGGCCCAGATGGAGAGCCGCATGAGGGAGAAGAAGGGCTCCGTGAGGCTCGTATAGGCGAAGGGATCGAAGACCGTGGGCAGGGGCAGGTGGTTCTTGGCGGCCTGCTCCAGGGCGTGCTGGCGGAAGGTCGCCATGAAGGGTTTCTGGGCCCAGAGCATCAGCTTGAAGCGGAAATAGTAGGTGAACGCGAAGGACACCGCGATGATCACGATGCTGCGGATCAGGCGCACCCGCAGTTCATGCAGGTGCTCCCAGAAGGACATCTGGTTCGGAGGCGTGTCGGGCATCGTCATGGGTGTGGGGACCGGGCGGCGCCGGGGCCTGCGGGCCCCGGCGCCACCTCGAACCTATTTCTTATCGTCGCTGTGGTTGGCCGCGTCGTCCTTGACCGAGTCCGTGATCTCGCGGCTGGCCTTCTTGAACTCCTGGATCCCCTTGCCCAGGGCCTTGCCCAGCTCCGGGAGCTTCGAGGGGCCGAAGAAGATCAGCAGCAGAATGCCGATCAGAAGCATTTCAGTCAAACCAAGATTGCCCATGCTGCGTTCTCCTAGGTGAGGTGGAGCCTGTCGTACCGTGCTCGCCCACGCCACCGGGCTTCAGGTTGGCACGAAACGGACCTTAACGGGTAAGTCTAGACGGGATAAGCGGTTACTCGGCCAATGGAATGGTAGGTCCACCCCTTGGCGGCCATGTCCTCGGGCCGGAACAGGTTCCGCCCGTCGAACAGCACCTTCTCCTTGAGCTGGCCCGCCACCGCGGCCAGGTCCGCTGCCTTGTACTGGGGCCATTCGGTAGCGATGAGCAGCGCATCGGCGCCCAAACAGGCCGCCATGGGATCCGCGGCGTACTGGACCTTGTCCCCCACCTTGGCCCGCACGTTGGGCATGGCCTCGAAATCGTGGACCACCACCCGGGCGCCGAGTGCGGTGAGGCTCTCGATGAGCTCCATGGACATGGTCTCCCGGATGTCGTCGGTGTGGGCCTTGAAGGCCAGGCCCCAGAGAGCGAAGCTCCGGCCCGCAAGGGGCGCGGGGTCACCCGGCTCGCAGCCGTAGTGCTTCTTCACCTTGAGGCTCAGCACCTGCTTCTGGTGCCGGTTGGCCTCCACCGTGGCTTCCAGGGCCCGCAGGGGCACGCCGTACTCGCGGCCCACCTTGAGGAGCGCCTGGAGATCCTTCGGGAAGCAGCTGCCGCCGAAGCCCGGGCCCGGATTGAGGAAGTACTTGCCGATGCGGTGGTCGGCCCCGATGCCCTGCTTGACGCAGTCCACATCGGCCCCCACCCGCTCACACAGGGAGGCGATCTCGTTGATGAAGCTGATGCGCAGGGCCAGCATGGCGTTGGCGGCATACTTGGTCAGTTCGGCGCTGGGCGGGTCCATGCGCAGCCAGAGGCCTCCGCTGGCTGCCAGGAAGGAACCGTAGAGGGCCTTCATGATTCCTTCCGCATGCGCGGTCCTGCAGCCCACCACCACCCGGTCGGGCTTGAGGAAGTCGTCGATGGCGCAGCCTTCGCGAAGAAACTCCGGGTTGGAGACCACCTCGAAGGCCCGGTCCGTGCACGCCGCGATGGCGGCCCCGACCCGGGCGGCGGTGCCCACGGGGACCGTGCTCTTGTCCACCACGACCAGCGGCAGGGCGTCGGGCGCCCGCAGGGCCATGGCCTGGCCCAGGGCCCCGGCCACCGCCAGGACATACTGGAGATCGGCGCTGCCGTCCTCGCTCTGGGGCGTGCCCACGCAGATGAAGGCGGCGTCGGCCAGGGCGATGCCTTCGCGCAGGTCCGTCCCGAAGGCCAGGGCGCCCGAGGCCTGGTGCTGCTTCAGAAGTTCATCGAGCCCGGGTTCGTAGATGGGGGAGATGCCCTGTCGGACCTTGGCGATCTTCGCGGCATCCGTATCGATGCCCAGGACCGTGTGGCCCGCCTCCGCGAAACCTGCAGCGGCCACAAGGCCCACATACCCCGTGCCGATGACGAGAACATGCATTTTCATCTCCCTGTTGGTTGATCCTGTTTTGCGTCCAGAACGCTGTCCCGAGTATATCCTTCCCACAACCGGACCGCGAGCCTTGGTAGAATCAGCTTCGAGGAGGCAGCATGGTCTACATGGTCCTGATGACGGGACAGGGCGTCAACCTGTGGGAAGTGGTGCTCCATGCGGGGACCGTGGCCCGGGCTGTGCTGCTGCTGCTCGGCATCTTCTCCGTCACCAGCTGGGTCATCATCTTCCAGAAGATGCTCCTGATGATCCGCAGCAAGGGCGTCACGGAACGCTTCCGTTCGGTCTTCCGCAAGGCCACGGACTGGCGCGAACTCAAGGCCGTCAGCGCCGACTACGCCATGAGCCCCCTGGTCGGGCTGTTCACGGCCGGTTATTCCGAAGTCACCTACCAGCTCCGCCCCACGCCGGGCGCCGCGCCGGGCAAGCCCCAGATCAAGAGCATGGAGGCCGTGGAGCGCTGCCTGCAGCGTTCGTCCGTCGTGGAGATGGGCCGCATGGAGAACTACCTGGGCATCCTGGCCACCATCGCCGCGGTGAGCCCCTTCGTGGGCCTGTTCGGCACGGTCTGGGGCATCATCGACGCCTTCCACGGCATTGGCACCGCCGGCAACGCCAGCCTGGCCACCGTCGCCCCGGGCATCTCGGAGGCCCTCGTGGCCACCGCGCTGGGCCTGGTGGCGGCCATCCCGGCCCTCATGGCCTACAACTTCTTCCAGGGCCAGCTCAAGCACTGGCAGACGGAACTGGACGACTTCGCCCTGGAATTCATCAGCCTCTCCGAGCGCAATTTCACGTGATGAAAACCCCCACATGAGCTGCGGACCCCGCACTCCCGTCTTCTGGCAGCGCCAGCCCAGGCTGCCGCTGCCGGTGCTGCGCTTCCTGGGCTCGCGCCTGGAGGCGGCCCTGGCCGAGCCCCGGGAACGGGCCCACCTGGTGTGGCCCGCCGTCCTGGGCGCCCCCAGGGTCCGGGAGGAGCACCCCGGAGGCCTGCCCGAGGCCGAACTCCTGGCCCGGGCCGCCCCCATGCTGGCCCCGGTGCTGCCGGGGGTCTCCCCCCAGGACGCGTGGCGCGCGACCCGGGAGGCCTTCCCCGACACCGCCGACCGCGGGCCCACGGGCTGGGTGCCCCAGCGCGTCTGGGACCCCCTGGCCTCCCTCGTGAGCCTGCGCGCGGGCGTGACGCTCCTGGCCCTGCTGGGGCTGCCCGAGGACTCCCGCTACACGCTGGCGGCCGGCGTCTCCCTCTTCAACGCCGCCCTGTTCCACGAGTGCCACGACGCGCTCGAGCCCCTGTGGATGGAGAGCCCGGAGCCGCGGAGGACCGCGCTCCAGGGGCTGATCATGCTCGCGGGCGGCTACCATCACCACCAGCTCCAGAACGCCCCGGGCATGGCCAGCCTGTGGGAGGACGCCCTTCCGGCCCTGGCCGGCTCAGGGCCGGGGGCGCTGGCCACGCCCTGGGGCACGGTGACCTTCGGGCAGTCCCTGGGCACCGCCCGGAGCCGCCTGGCGGCCCTGGAAAACCTCGACGGGGAAAGATGCCCCGAGCCCCCCTGGGACCTGCTTTGGACCCTCGAGCGGCCTGAATGGGAGTTGACGTGATCACGTGCGATGTTCTTGTGCTGGGCGGCGGGATCGCCGGCTGCGCCGCGGCGCTGCGGGCCGCGGAGGGGGGCGCGGAGGTCCTGGTGGTGGCCAAGGACTCCCTCGGGGAGTCCAACACCGCCTACGCCCAGGGCGGCATCATCGGCCTGCCGCCCCCGGACGCCCATGATTCGCCTGCCCTGCTGGCCTCGGACGTGGAGGCCGCGGGCGCGGGGCTCTGCAGGCCCGAGGCCGTGGCCCAGCTGGCGCAGCAGGGTCCCATCCTCTGCAGGGACTTCCTCTGGAAGCAGGTGGGGGTGCCCTTCGACCACACCGGCGCCGATCCCGACCCCGAGCCCACCGCCGAGGCCGCCCACAGCGCCCGGCGCATCTGGCACGTCAAGGACGCCACGGGCCGGGCCATCCAGACCGCCCTCACCGCGGCCGTGCGCGCCAATCCCCGGATCCACATCCTGGAGGGCCACACCCTGGTGGACCTCCTCACCGTGCCCCACCACAGCGTCGACCCCCGGCGCGTGTACGACCCCATCCAGGTATGGGGGGCCTACGTGCTGGACTCCCGGGGCGTGGTGCGCATGTGCCGGGCCAAGCGCACGGTGCTGGCCACGGGCGGCCTGGGCTACCTCTACCTGCACACCAGCAACCCCGCCTCGGCCACCGGGGACGGCCTGGCCGCGGCCTACCGCGCCAGCGCCCGCATCGTGAACTGCGAGTACGTCCAGTTTCATCCCACCACGCTCTATGTGCCGGGCCGGCCCCGCACGCTGCTCACCGAGGCCCTGCGGGGCGAGGGGGCCCACCTGGTCAACCGCCAGGGCGAGCGGTTCATGGGGAAGTACGCCCCCGAAGGCATGGAACTGGCACCCCGGGACGTGGTGAGCCGGGCCATCTTCCAGGAGATGGCCGCCACGGGCGAGCTTTGCATGTACCTCGACCTCGAGCCTCTGAAGGCCAAGCTGGACCTGGAGGAGCGCTTCCCCACGGTCCTCGCCACCTGCCGGTCCGCGGGGCTGGATCCCCTGAAGCAGCCCATCCCCGTCGTGCCCGCCGCCCACTACTTCTGTGGCGGCGTCGCGGTGGACCTGGATGGCCGGGCGAGCCTGCCGGGCCTGTTCGCCGTGGGCGAAGTGTCCTGCACCGGGGTCCACGGCGCCAACCGCCTGGCCTCCTCGTCCCTCCTGGAAGGCCTGGTTTGGGGCTACCACGCGGGCCAGGCCTGCGCCGCCGAGTGCCGCGCAACCGCGCTGCCCGAAGCTTCCTCCCTGGCGCCCTGGATGCCCGTGCCTCCCGGCGTGGATCCCGACCCCCTCCTCATCGAACAGGACTGGACCAGCATCCGCACCTCCCTGTGGAACTACGCCGGCATCGTCAGGACCCGGGACCGCCTCCTGCGCGGGCGCGGGGACATGGGCTACCTGTACCACCGCATCGAGGCCTTCTACCGCTCGGCCCCGCTCTCGCGCAACCTGCTGGAACTGCGCAACGGCATCATCTGCGCCCGGCTCATCTTCAAGGCCGCCCTGCAGAACCGTGAGAGCCGGGGCTGCCACTACCGGGTGGATTGACATGAACCGCGTCTGACACCAGCGGCCGGTCTCCGGCCGTTGGAGCCATCCCATGGATTATGTTGTATTAATTCAACAAGGGTTCCCGGATGAGGAGGTTCTTTCCGGAATGACCTCCTCCAACTCACGTTCCACGGTCCGGGAAAACCTGACCGCGTCTCTGGCTTTTTTATAAATAAATAATTACATTGGACTCCTGGATACCTGGACACCCTTCCGCTGGCGCGGTTCCCGGAGCAATGCATGACCCAAATTGTTCGTACCGCACGGGTTCCTGCTCTGATCCTGGGCTGTCTCCTGGGGGTGGCTGCACGGTCTGATGGTGTTTCGCCCGCTACGCCCTCCACCCCCCCCCTCGGCGCCGCGCATCCTGAGTTTCACGGCCTCGCGCGCCATGATCGGTCCCGGTCAGGAGGTGATCCTCACCGGCGTCTTCCTGGCCGGCGAATCCGGATCCGCCAGCGTGGACCATGGCCTCGGCCCCGTCGCCTCCGGTCAGTGTCTGACCGTGGCCCCGGTCGCCAGCACGACCTACACCCTCACCCTCACCGACGGCCTGGGCGGGAGCGAAACCCGGCGCGCCACGGTCCAGGTGGGCGCCCTGAGCCTCCTCGCCGGCGCCCCCTACGGGGGGGGCAGCCAGGACGGCGGGGCCCGCCGGGCCCGGTTCAACCTCCCCGAGGGCCTGGCCTCGGATGGCGCCGGCACGACCTTCGTGGCCGACACCTGCAACCATGTCATCCGCCGCCTGGCGCCCGCCGGCACCACCACCACCCTGGCGGGCCAGGCGGGGGCCCGCGGCTGCGTGGACGGGACGGGAGCGGAGGCCCGGTTCAACCGCCCCGTGGGCCTGGCCTGGGATCCGGGGAGGCAGGTGGTCTATGTCGCGGATGAAGGCAACCAGGCTATTCGACAAGTGACCCTGGAGGGGGTGGTGACCACGCTGGCGGGGGCGGATGACGGCACCCCCTTCGCCGACGGACCCCTGGCCATGGCCCGGTTCAGCGACCCGGCCGGCCTGGCTGTGGATCCCCAGGGCGATCTCGTCGTAGCCGACACTTCCAACCACCGGATCCGCCGGATCCAGGTGGCGGCCGGCCGGGTCGGGACCCTCGCGGGGAACGGGAATCCGGGCACCCAGGACGGGCCCGGCGCCACCCGTGCGACCTTCGCCTTCCCCTGCGCCGTGGCCGTGGACGAGGACGGAAACCTCTACGTGGCCGACACGGGCAACAACCTCATCCGCCAGGTGGATGCCACCGGCAACGTCACCACCCTGGCCGGGGGCGGCACCCAGGCCCAGGGCAGCGTGGCCGGGGACCAGGCCGAGTTCGCCCTCCCCTCCGGCCTGGTGGTGCTGCCGGGGACGCAGCCCCGGACCCTGCTCGTGGCGGATTCCAGGCACGAGACCCTGCGGGCGGTGGTCCTCGATCCCTTCGAAGCCCCGCGGGTGACCGACTGCGTCGGCCTTTGCGACCAGACCGGCGCCACGGACGGAGACGCGGCCTCGGCCCTGTTCAATCAACCGGGCGCCATCACCCTGGGCGGAGGTCTCTGCCTGGTGGCGGACACCCGGAACAACCTCATCCGGGAGGTCCATGCCAACGCCCGGGGCGGGTACGACGTCACCACCCTGGCCGGGGCCGTGTCGCGGGGGCAGGGCCTGGCCGACGGGGGCCCCGCCGTCGCGCGGTTCGCCGGCCCACGGGGCATGGCCTTCGCGGGGGACCGGAACCTCTACGTCGCCGACGGCGGCAATGGGGCCGTGCGCAAGGTCACCCCCCAGGGCGTCGTCACGACCCTGGCCGGAGGGCCCTCGCTGCCCCTGCCGGCGCCGGTGGGGCTGGTTCCAGTACCCCCCTCCGGCCCGGGACCCGGCCGGCTCCTGGTGGCCAGTGCCCTGGGACCGGCGCTCTTCAGCCTGGACCTGGCCACGGGGGCGAGGTCGGTGTTCTCCGGCCAGCCTGGCGTGTTCGGGAGCGCCACGGGCCCGCCCCCGGCCTCGACGTTCCAGTCCCCCGCGGGCCTGGCGGCCGATGGCGAGGGCAACTACTACGTGGCCGACGTTTCGGCGGCCGTCATCTACAAGATCGAGCCCGGGGGCGCCACCTCCCTCCTGGCCGGGCAGGTCAACCAGCACGGGAACCAGGACGATCCCCGGGGCGCCTACGCGACCTTCATGGCGCCCCTGGGCCTGGCGTGGGCTGACCACGCGCTCTACGTCGCGGACCCGCAGGGCCAGACCATCCGCCGCATCGATCCGGCCACCACCGCCGTCACCACGTTCGCGGGCCTGGGGGGAACCGAAGGCCACGTGGACGGCCAGGGCGGCGAGGCGCGCTTCAATGGCCCCTCGGGCCTCGCCGCGGACCCCGAGGGCAACCTGTACGTGGCCGATACCGGCAACCACGCCATCCGGATGCTCACCCCCGAGGGGCGGGTCACGACCGTGGTGGGGCGGCCCGGCCAGTCGGGTTTCCTCCCCGGCGACCTGCCGGGACTGCTGTACCGTCCGGCCTGGGTGGCGGTGCAGCCCGGCACCGGGGCGCTCTTCATCGGCGTCCCCGAGGCCATCCTGCAGGTGTCCTTCCAGTAGGCCGGTCCTTCTTGCTACACTGGGACCTCAACTCCGGGGCCCTTGTGTGGGCCCCCTTGCGCACGAGGGCGCCGTGGCCGACTCGACCCGTAAACGTTATACCGTTTTTCTCCCCCGCACCGATTTCCCCATGAAGGCGGACCTGCCCCAGAGGGAACCCAAGCGGGTGGAACACTGGAAGGCCGAAGGCCTCTACCACCGGGTGGAAGCGCGCAAGCGTGCCGACAACGCCGCCGGCCGGGGCAAGGGCCGCAGGATCCTCCACGATGGTCCCCCGTACGCCAACGGGGCCATCCACATCGGTCACGCCCTGAACAAGATCCTCAAGGACATGGTGGTCAAGTCCCTGTGGCTGGACGGCTACGAAGCCCCCTACATCCCCGGCTGGGACTGCCACGGCCTGCCCATCGAGCACGCGGTGGAGCGGGACCTGGGGCCCAAGCGCCGGGAGATGAGCCGCAGCGAGTTCCTGGCCAAGTGCCGGATGTACGCCCAGAAGTGGATCGACTCCCAGCGGGTGGGTTTCCAGCGCCTGGGGGTGCTGGGCGCCTGGGAGGACCCGTACGTCACCATGCAGCCCCGGTACGAGGCCGACGTGGTGCGCCTCCTGGCCAAGCTCTTCGACTGCGGGGCCGTCACCCGCAAGCTCAAGGTGGTGCACTGGAGCTACGGCGCCCGCACGGCCCTGGCCGAGGCCGAGGTGGAGTACGCCGACAAGACCAGCGCCGCGATCACCGTGGCCTTCCCCGTGCCCGACGCGGAGGCCCGGCGGCTGCACCTGCCCACCCCCCTGGACCTGCCCATCTGGACCACCACGCCCTGGACCCTGCCGAGCAACCTCGCCATCGCCATGCACCCCGACATGGAGTACGCGGTGGTCAAGGCCGAGGTGAGGGGGGCCGAGCGCCACTACCTGGTGGCCGTGCCCCTCCTGGACAGCTTCCAGAAGGACCTGGGCGCCACCTGCCACATCAAGGAGATCCGCAGGGGCAAGGAGTTCCAGAGCCTCAAGGCCCGCCACTGCTGGCTGGACCGGGAGTCCCCGGTGCTGCTGGCGGACTATGTCACCGCCGACACCGGCACGGGCCTGGTGCACACGGCCCCGGACCACGGCGTGGACGACTTCAACCTCGCCCACCATCTGGGCCTGCTGCAACTCGTCGGCCCTGACGGTCGCTTCACCCCCGAGGTGAACGACCCCGAACTGGAAGGCAAGAACATCTTCGACTGCAACCCCCTCGTGGTGGAGCGCCTGCGGGCCAGCGGGGCCCTCCTGCACGACGCGATGCTCACCCACAGCTACCCCCACTGCTGGCGCACCAAGACCCCCATCTTCTTCCGGGCCACGGAACAGTGGTTCATCACCATGGACGACGAGCTCAAGGGCCTGGGGGTGGGCATTGGCAAGACCTTGCGCGAATTGGGCCTGGAAGGGGTGGACGCCACCCGCTGGGTGCCCGCCCAGGGCCGCAACCGCATCCATGCCATGATCGCGGGCCGCCCCGACTGGTGCATCTCCCGCCAGCGGGCCTGGGGCACGCCCCTGACGGTCCTGCGCTGCATGGAGTGCGGGGAGCCTTTGGCCACTGCCGACATCTTCGCCAAGGCGGCCGCCGCCATCGAGGAGGGCGGAGTGGAGGCCTGGGCCGACCTGCCGCTGGAGCAGCTCAAGCCCCCGGGGGCCGTCTGCGCCAAGTGCGGCGCGGACGCCTTCCAGAAGGAGACGGACATCCTGGACGTGTGGATCGACTCCGGCGTCAGCGCGGCCGTGGTCTGCGACACCCACCCCGAGCTCAGCCGGGCCGACTACGGGAAGTTCATCTACCTGGAAGGCTCCGACCAGCACCGGGGCTGGTTCCACTCCTCGCTGCTGTTCAACCTCGCCGCCACCGGGGAGAAGCCCTACGACACCGTGGTCACCCACGGCTTCGTGCTCGACGGCAAGGCCCAGAAGATGTCCAAGAGCCTGGGCAACGTCATCACGCCCGAGGAGATCATGAAGACCCTGGGCGCCGACATCCTCCGCTGGTGGACGGCCTCCGTGGACTACAACGAGGACGTGCGCATCTCCAAGGAGATCCTGGAGCGCGCCGCCGACGCCTACCGCAAGATCCGCAACACCCTGCGCTTCCTCCTGGGGGCCCTGGCCGACTTCGACCCCGCCCGGGACGAGGTGCCCGAAAGCGAATTCGCGCCGCTGGACGCGTGGGTCTGGGGGGCCTTTTCCACCATGTCCGCCCAGGTGGCCGGGCACTTCCGGGACTTCCGCTTCATGGAGGCCGCCCAGGCCCTGCACGGCTTCTGCCAGCTGGAACTCTCCGGGCGCTACTTCGAGATCATCAAGGACCGCCTCTACTGCGACGACCTGGCTTCGGCCCGGCGCAGGAGCTGCCGCACGGTCTGCTGGAAGCTGGCCCAGGGCCTCGCCGCGCTGCTCTCCCCCATCCTTTCGTTCACCGCCGACGAGGTCTGGGAGAACATCCCCGGCACCTCCGGCTCGGTGTTCGAGCAGCGCTTCCCGTCGGCCGCGCCCCATCCGGCGGCTGGCGACTGGGAGCGGTTCTGGGCCATCCGCGAGGCCGTGCAGGCCGCCATGGAGCCCCACCGCGCCGCCAAGACCATCGGCACGAGCCTGGACGCCCAGGTGACCCTCTGCCTGCCTGACGCCGACGCCGCCCTCCTGGCCCGCCTGGGCGAGGAGCCCCAGGAACTGCTGGTGGTCAGCGGCCTCGACCTCGTGGCCGCCCCGGGCCTCGCGCCGGTGGCTGCCGGCAGCCTGGACGTGACCGTGACCGCCCATGCCGGCATCAAGTGCCCCCGCTGCTGGAACCACAAGGGCGGTTCGGGCCAGGGCGAGGATGCCGACCTCTGCCCGCGCTGCTGGGACGTCCTGCAGGGCCAGGCATGATCCGTCGCCTGCCCTGGCTGGTCCTGCCCATCGCCGCCCTGCTCCTGGACTGGGCCACCAAGACCTGGATCCTGGAGCACCTGGCCCACCGCGGCAGCCGCCCGGTCATCGCCGGGTTCTTCAGCCTCACCGTGGGCTACAACCCCGGGGCCATCTTCGGGACCCTGGCCGGGGCCCCGCCCCTGGTGCGCAGCATCCTCTTCGGGGTGGCGGGCCTGGCCGCCGTGCTCTACTTCGGCTGGGAATTTCTCAAGGAAGCCACGCCCACCGTGCAGCGGCTGGCCCTGGGCTGCATCCTGGGCGGCGCCCTGGGCAACGGCCTGGACCGCTACCGCCACGGCTACGTGGTGGACTTCCTGGACTTCGAATTCTTCGGGTGGCACTACTGGACCTTCAATGTCGCCGACAGCTTCATCGTCTGCGGCGGCCTCCTGCTGGCCTATGCCCTCGTGCGGTCCGCCGTGACGGCCAAGCCTACGGCTGGTACGTCTGGGTGACCTGCCCCTGGTTGCCGTAGGCGTCCACCACCGTCAGGGTCCACAGGTAGGCCTGGCCCAGGGCGAGGGCCGGGGTGCTGGGCGCGTTCTGCGGCTGCCCCGGATCGGCGTTCCAGGCCAGGGAGGTGACGGTGGGGGCGAGCCCGGTCACGGTCCAGAGGGTAGCGCCACCGGCGGGCGCGATGGCGAACTGGTAGGTGAAGGCCTCCGGGGGCAGGGACGGGGCGTCCCAGGTGAAGACGGGGGTGACGTCGGCGGGGCTGCCCGAGCCGTCCCCTGCGCCGGACGGTGCGAGGTAGGAGGGCAGGGCGATCACCCCGGTCACCTGCGCCGTCAGGGTCTGGCTGGTCCCGTCCAGGTAGTCGGCCCGGAGCCGGTAGGTGTCGCCCGGCTGGGGCACCGCCGAACCGGTGCCCAGGCTGCTGGCGAGCTCCGGGCCCCCGCCGTTGGACCCCAGGCTGGCGGGGACCATGACGTTGGGCCCCTCCAGGAGGGTGGCGGCGACCACGTGCTTGACGCCGTCCTGCACCGTGAAGTTGAGCAGGTAGGTGTCGGCGGCGGCCCCTGACAGCAGCTGATGGGTGGTGGTGATGAAGGCCGAACTGTCGGCGGCCTGGAGGGTGACATCGAGGGACTGGCTGTCCTCCACCGCCAGGGGGGTTCCGCCGCTGGCAAGGCTGGTGTTGGCCGGGTTCCCCGTGGCGGGGACGCCCTGCCGGGACTGGTCCAGGAAACTGGTGAGCACATAGGAGGCTCCCGCCGGCACGCCGCTGAGACTGTAGGCCTGCGGGCTGATCGGGGCGAGGATCGGGGTCACGTAGGCCTGGCCGCTTGATGGATCCAGAAGGCCCACGAAGAGAGGCCCCGTCGGCTTCTGGGAGAAGGACACGCTGCCGGTGACGGTGTTGCCGCCGGTGCGCGGACCCACTACGACCTCCACGGGGTTGCTGAAGCCGGTGAAGGTGCCCCCGGCGGTCCCCTGGACCTGGAAGTAGAAGAGGGTGCCGTCCGTGAGGCTCGGGTCCAGCAGGAACAGCGTGTTGTGGAGGCTGGCGCGGATGGTCCGGGCTCCGCCGAGGGTGAGGAAGGTGGGGTCCGTGCTCCACTGGACGGTGTAGGCGAGGGCCTGCTCCAGGCCATTGACCGCGAGGGGGGTGTACTGGACCACCACGCCTCCGGCCATGGGGCTCAGGATCGGGCTGCTCGGCGCGCCCAGGATCGAGACGTCCACCGGGTTGTCGAACAGGGTCAGCGCGAGGCCCGCCACGTCGCCCGCGGCCACCGTGACAGGCGTGCCCTGGGCGACGGCGGGATCGTTGGCATTGGGCACGCCCTTGTCCCCGAGGTCCATCCGGGCGGAGAGGGTGTAGGTGCCCGGCGGGACCCCCTGGAGGGTGAAGGCCTGCCCGGTGGCGAGCACCGGCAGGGCCGTGGCCAGCGGACTCCCCCCGGCCGTGGGCGTGAGGGTGACGTAGACGGTGCCCGTATTGGCGCCCGCGTAGAGCACGGTTCCGGCCACCTCGTAGCCCAGGGCCGCCGTGAACGAGGCGGTCGAGTCGGACCCGGCCAGGGTCACCTCCTGGCTGGATGGAAAGAAGACCGACGAGCCCGTGGCGGAGGGCGTGACCGTGACGCTGCCCGGTGGCACCAGGGGCAGCAGGTAGTTGCCGCCGGCGTCCGTGGTGGCCGTCAGCGGCGGGTCGCTGTTCACCGACACCAGGATCCCCGGCACGGGGTCACCGGTGGCGAGGGTCACGGCGCCCGAGATGGCCTGGGTGCGTCCCACGTAGACCGTCGCGGACAGGCTCCGGACGGTGCTCCCGACGCCGTTGGCCACGACCGCGGAGTAGCTCCCGCTGGCCGAGGCGGGGGCGTCCCTAAGGAGGTAGGTGGCCGCCGTGGCTCCAGCGATGGGTGCGCCGTTCCGGTACCACTGGAACGAGGGGGGCGGGTTGCCCGAGGCGGCCACGGCGAGGGACAGGTCGCCGCCCGCATTGAGGACCACCCCCGACGGCTGGGAGGTGATGACCGGAGGGGTGTCGACGGTCAGGGTGGCCGGGACGCTGGTGACCGGGGGGCCCGCGCCGCCTACGGTGACCGTGAAGACCTCGCCGTTCATGTCGGCCCGCGTGGCCGGTAGGGTGAGGGTGGCCGAGGTGGCCCCGGGGATGGGGCTGCCGTCCTGATGCCACTGGTAGGTGAGCGGGTCCCCGGTGGCCGTCACGGTAAACGTGGCCGCCGCCGGGGCCACCACGGTCAGGGGGGCGGGCTGGACGGTTATGGCCGGCGGCACGGCCTGCCCGAGGGTCGCCCCGAGGCTGGTGACCGACCCGTAGGCATTGGTCAGGGTCACGGTGTACGCCCGGCCCGCCAGGTCCGGCGTGACGGGCGGAGTGGTGTAGGCCGCCGCCGTGGCTCCCGGGATGGCGGTGCCGTCGACGCTCCACTGGAAGGTGGGGGCGGGGTTGCCAGCGGCCTTCACGGTGAAGGTGGCGGGCGTTCCCTGGACCACCACGGCGTCCGCGGGCTGGGCGAGGATGACCGGCGGGCCCAGCACGGTGAGGATGGCCGGCGCGCTGGTGACGGGGGGGCCTTCGCCATTGTCCAAAGTGACCGTGAAGCTCTCCCCGTCCTGCAGCGAGGTGGTGGCGGGGACCGCGTACGCGGGCCGGGTGGCCCCCGGGATGGGCACGCCGCCCAGGTTCCACTGGAAGTTGGGAGCCGGGGTGCCCGTGGCCGTCACCGTGAAGGTGGCGGGCGCCGGCGCCACGACCGTCACGGAGGCCGGCTGTGCGGTGATGGCCGGGGCCGTCCCGCCCTCGCCCAGCCCGCGGCTGCAGCGCAGGAGGGCCCCCAGGAGAGCCCCCAGGAGAGCAGGACCGAGGCAGGGAATGGAAAGGCGGGCTCTGGGCATGGTGGGCCTGTCCGATGAGGGAGGGGCTGGTGTAGCCAGAGCAATATCGGGCAACAGTTCGTAGTCATCAAGATGAATTAATTATTTTTAAATTATCAAAGAGGAGGCAGGGTTGCTTTTGGCGTGTTGTTGAGATCAAAAGCCGTAGGTCTCCCCCGGCTGTCCCTTCACCAGCAGTTCCCGGATGCCCACCACCTGGCCCACCATCTGGAAGAAATCCGAGGGCAGGAGGGCCTGGGGTCCGTCGCTGAGGGCCTGGGCGGGCTGGCAGTGGGTCTCCACGATGAGGCCGTCGGCGCCGGCGGCCACGGCGGCCCGGGCGCAGGGGATCACCAGGTCCCGGCGCCCGGTGGCGTGGCTGGGGTCGGCGATGACCGGGAGATGGGTGAGGGCCTTGGCGGCGGGGATGACGGAGACATCCAGCGTATTGCGCGCATGGACGCTCCAGGTGCGGATGCCCCGCTCGCAAAGGATCACGTTGCGGTTGCCCTCCGAGAGCACGTACTCGGCCGCGAACAGCCATTCCTCCAGGGTGGCGGTGAGACCCCGCTTGAGCAGCACGGGCTTGCCGGAGCGGCCCGCGCGCTTGAGGAGGGCGAAGTTCTGCATGTTCCGGGCTCCCACCTGGATGAGGTCCGCCACCCGCTCCACGTCCTCGAAGGTCTCCACCTCGGTGGCCTCGGTGACGATGCCCAGGTCGAACTCCCGGCGGGCCTGGGCCAGGAGTTCCAGGCCCTCGGTGCCCAGGCCCTGGAAGGCGTAGGGGCTGGTGCGGGGCTTGTAGGCGCCCGCGCGCAGGAGCCGGGCGCCGCTCTCGGCCACGTAGCGGGCCACGGTGAACAGCTGGTCCCGGCTCTCGACCCCGCAGGGCCCGGCCATGAGGGCCAGCTCGAGCCCCCCCACCTTCACCCCCCGCACGTCCACGACGGTCCTGCCCGCCGCGGCGTCGGAGGAGGCCAGCTTGTAGGGGGAGGTGATGGGCACCACCCGGTCCACGCCTTCCATGGGCTCGATGCGGTCGGCCTTGAGGGCCTTGGAGGCGTGGGGGGCCAGGATGCTGGTGGCCACCGGGGATTCCTGCAGGACGGTCCGGACCCCGGCCGCCTCCAGGAGGACCAGGACCCTCCGGATCTGCTCCTTGGTCGCGCCCGGCTCCATCAGGATCAGCATGCTTGCCCCCAGGGACCATCTTATCGGGCCGGGGCGGCCCCGTCTTGCGGGAGGCGTCGGGCTGGCCCATGCTTAGGCCGATACCCTGACCAACGACGGAGGGACCATGGAAGCCGCCACCCTGCATTGCCGATCCTGCGGGGCCGCGGTGGGGGAACATGACCTGCGCTGCCCATACTGCCACAGCCAGCTGCTGGCGACCCTCGCCTGCCCCCGCTGCCTGGGGACCGTGCCGGTGGACGCCACCCACTGCCCCCAGTGCGGGGCGGAGGTCCTGCGCCACGCGGAAGGCGCCTCCGAGCTGACCTGCCCGGGCTGCAAGGCCACGTTGTTCCACGCCTCCGTGGCGGAGGCCCACCTGGACCAGTGCCACGCCTGTGGCGGGGTCTGGGTGGCCCAGACGGAGTTCGAGAAGATGGCCGGCGACCGGGAGGAGCGGGGGGAGGTGCTGGGGACCCTGCCCGGGGAGGGGCCCAAGGTCCCCATCCACCTGGAGGAGGTCCACTACCGGCCCTGCCCGTCCTGCGGCAAGCTGATGAACCGCAGCAACTATGGTCACTCCTCGGGCGTGATCGTGGACGTGTGCAAGGACCACGGCCTCTGGTTCGACCGGGACAAGCTGAAGAAGGTGCTGGAATTCATCGAGGGCGGCGGCCTGGACCGCAACCGGGCCCGGGAGCTGCGGGAGCTGGAGGACCGGCGCCACCAGGCGGCCCTGGCGGAGACGCCGCATGCGGACCTGGGGGCGGCCTGGGGACTCGGGTTGATGCAGCCCGAGCGAAGGAGCGGCGGGTTCCTGGAGCAGGTGGTGCGGGGATTGTTCGGCAGTTGATCGAATGACCGGCGTTAAAAGCCCTGGCTGACCGTGTTGGCGTCCGCCACCACGCCATCCCTCTGCAGGATGATGGCGAAGCGCTCCCCGAAATAGAGGCGGTCGCCGAAGGCCAGCTGGGCTTTCGCCTCCACCAGCTGGGCATTCAGGCGGGTCCCGAACTGGCTGAGGTTCACCAGGGCGAAGCCGTCCCCCTCCGGACGGATCTCGGCATGCTCGCGGGAGATCTTGGGATCGTTCAGGCAGATGCCGCAGGTGGCCGAGCGGCCGATCTTCAGGGGCGCATCCTTGAGCTCCACCTGGAGTTCCAGGGTGCCCAGGGAGTACAGGTCGAGGCGGGGCATGGAGACCTCCAGAAGCCGCAGGATGGCATCAGGATAACCTACTTGATGCCCTCGACCTGGAACAAGTCGCTGAGCTTGGGCACGGCGTCCTGGGCCATGCGCGCTAGCCCTTGGCGATGGCCAGGAGCTTGAGGAATTTTCCGGCCTCCAGGCTCGCCCCGCCCACGAGGCCGCCGGCCACGTCGGGCACCAGCAGGATCTCCTCGAAGTTGTCGGGGGTGACGCTGCCGCCGTAGAGGATGGGCACGGGGAGCCCTTCGTCGGCTCCCAGCAGCCTCACCAGTTCGTTCCGGATGAAGGCGTGCACCTCGGCGATCTGCTGGGTCGTGGCCACGCGGCCCGTGCCGATGGCCCACACGGGCTCGTAGGCGATGGCCAGGGGCCCGGGGCCGGCCTGGGCCAGGATGGACAGCTGCCCCTTCAGGACCTGCAGGGTGGTCTCTGCATCCCGCTGGGCCAGGGTCTCGCCGATGCAGAGCATGGGCAGGAGCCCGGCGGCCCGGGCCGCGCGCACCTTGGGCAGCAGGGTGGCCTCCACCTCGCCGAAGTACTGGCGGCGCTCGCTGTGCCCCAGGATGACCCCGGTGCAGCCGGCGTCCACCAGCTGGGCCATGGACACTTCGCCCGTATAGGCGCCCTTGGGCTCGGCGTGGGCGTTCTGGGCGTAGGTCTGCACGCCCTTGGGCGCGGAGGAGGAGACCAGGGACAGGAGGGGGGAGGGCGGGGCGATGGCCGCGGTGACGCCCTTGGCGGGCTTGTACTCCAAGGCCAGGGTCGCGCAGAAGGCCTGGGCGTCCCTGGTCAGGTGGTTCATCTTCCAGTTGGCTACGACGTAGATCATCTTCCCTCCCTACTGCTGCAGTGCCGCGACGCCGGGCAGATCCAGGCCGCTGAGGAATTCCAGGCTGGCGCCGCCGCCCGTGGAGACGTGGCTCATGCGCCGGGTGACCCCGGCCTTGTTGGCGGCCGAGACGCTGTCGCCCCCGCCCACCACCACGAAGGAGCCCTTGTCGGCCGCCTCGGCCATCTCCTCGGCCATGGTGAGGGTGCCGCTGGCGAAGGGCTCCAGCTCGAACACGCCCATGGGGCCGTTCCAGAGGATGGTGCGGGCCTTGCGGATCTCGCCGGCGTAGGCGGCCACGGTCTCCGGGCCGATGTCCAGGCCCATCTTGCCGTCGGGCACGGCGGCGTCCTGGGTGATGTCGCATTCCGCGTCGGCCGAGATGGCGGCGGCCACCACGTGGTCCAGGGGGAGCAGGAGGCGGGTGCCGGCGGCCTCGGCCTCGGCCAGCAGGGCCGCGGCCAGTTCGACCTTGTCGTCCTCGCACAGGCTCCTGCCGATGGGGATCCCCTGGGACTTCAGGAACGTGAAGGTCATGGCGCCGCCGATGAGGATGGCGTCGGCCTTGCCGAAGAAGTGGCGGATGATGTCGATCTTGTCGGACACCTTGCTGCCGCCCATGACGGCGATGAGGGGCTTTTCGGGATTGTGCATGACCTTGCCCAGGGCCTTGAGCTCCTTCTCCATGAGAAAGCCCGCCACGGCGCGGCCCGCGGGCATGAAGGGCACCATGCCGCTCACGGAGGCGTGGGCGCGGTGGGAGGCCCCGAAGGCGTCGTCCACGTAGGTGTCGGCCAGGCGGGCCAGGGCCTCTGCGAACTCGGGCTTGTTCTTGGTCTCCCCCTTGTCGAAGCGGAGGTTCTCCAGGAGCAGCACCTGGCCCGGCAGGAGGGCCGCGGCCTCGGCCTCCACCCCGGCGCCGGCCACGCCGCTGGCGAGACGCACGTCCAGGCCCAGGCCCTTGAGGTGCTCGGCCACGGGGGCCATGCTGAACTCCTTCTCGTACCCGGTGCCCGCGGGGCGGCCCAGGTGGGAGCAGAGCACCACCGAGGCGCCGCCGTCCAGGAGGTGGCGCAGGGTGGCCAGGGTCTCCGTGATGCGGGTGGCGTCCTTGATGACGCCGTCCTTGATGGGGACGTTCAGGTCCGCCCGGAGAAAGACCCGATGGCCCTTGACGTCAATATCCCTGAGGGTCCGAAACGACATGAAGTCCTCCCAAGCTGAAGTTATTTATCCCAGTCTACTACATTATTTCTGCGCAGGAAGCCGATCCAGCGCGAGGAGCGGCGCGGCTCGAAGGGGCCGCCCTGGTAGTCCCCCGCGGTCAGGAACAGCTCCAGGCCGCAGCCCCGGGCCATGGCTTCCAGGTCCCCGGTCTCGTAGAGGCGCACGGATTCCGTCACCTTGCGGGTGGCGCCCGTGTCCAGGTGGGTGAGGACCATGCGCTTGACGACCCGGTGGTCCTCCACGCTACGGCGGCTCACCACCCGCAGGCCCGCGTGCACCCGCTCGTCCTCGGGCACCAGGTGGGCGCGGACATGGATGGCGTTCAGGTAGTCCAGCACCAGGACGCCTCCGGGTGCCAGCAGGTCTCGAAGCCTGGCCAGGAGCGAGCGGTTCTCGTCATCGGAAAAGTAGCCGAAGGGAGTGAACCACAGGCAGATTCCCGACAGGCTGGCCGGCCTGAAGGGCAGGGCGCGCATGTCCCCCCGCAGGAGCCAGGGCCTGAGCTCGGGCTCAGCCAGGTCCAGGAGTTCCCGGGACAGGTCCAGGCCGAAGGCCTGGGGGTTGGTGCGGCGCAGGACCGCCAGATGCCGGCCCGAGCCGCAGGCCAGGTCGAGCACCGGCCCCGAGGCCAGCGCCGGCGCCCGCTCCAGGGCCATGGCCACGGCGGCCTCGGCCTCCTCGGACCCGCGCCCTTCGTAGATGGTGGCGTAATCCTGGTCGAACCAGTTCTTGAACCACTCCTGCAACTCAGCCTCCTCTGCCATCCTCTCATGCCGCGCGGTTACACTGAAGCCTGAGGAACCGTCATGCTTCGCCCAGCCCAACTTGAAGACCAGCTCCATTTCATGCTCTCCACCCTGATCCAGCGCGAGCTGCGGGATCCCGACCTGGGTTTCCTGACCCTTACGGCGGTGCGCCTCACCGGCGACCGCAGCATCGCGCGGGTGTACTACACCGTCCTGGGCGACGCCGCCCAGCTCGACCGCTCCCGCAAGGCCCTGGCCCGAGCCGCGGGCTTCCTGCGCACCCACCTGGCCCAGCACCTGAAGATGCGCCGTGTGCCCGAACTGCAGTTCTTCCCCGACAGCACCCTGGAGGACGGCAACAAGATCGAAGCCATCTTCGCCAGGATCCGGGAGGAGGAGGCCGCGCGCCCGCCCGTTCCCGAGGAAGAGGGCTCCGCGGCCGGGGAAGGGGCTTGAACCCCGGCCTGCACCTCGTCCACAAGGAAGTCGGCCAAAGCAGCTTCGACGTGGTGCGCGGCTTCAAGCACGAGGCCTGGGAGGCGGGCCTGAAGAAGTTCGCCCTGGGCCACGGCGGAACCCTGGATCCCTTCGCGGACGGCCTGCTCCTGGTGCTCGCGGGCCAGGCCACCCGTCTCATGGAGCTGCTCCATCCCCTGCCCAAGACCTACCTGGCCCGCCTCGCCTGGGGCACGGAGACCGACACGGGCGATCTCCACGGCCTGGTCACGGCCAGCGGGCCCCCCCCCGCCCCGGAGGCCCTGGAGGGCGCCCTGGCGCCCTTCCTGGGCTGGACCGACCAGATCCCCCCCGCCACCAGCGCCAAGAAGATCGACGGCGAGGCCGCCTACAAGAAGGCCCACCGGGGCGAGGTCTTCGAGATGCGCCCGTCCCGGGTGTACCTCCACAGCGCCGCCTGGGTGGCCCATGACCTGCCCGGCCACTCACTCCTGCGCATCACCTGCAAGGGCGGCTACTACGTGCGGTCCCTGGCCAGGGACCTCGGGCGTGTCCTGGGCTGCCCGGCCCATCTGGCCGCCCTGGGGCGCGAGGCCATCGGTCCCTGGCGGGACCCCGGCAGCGGCCAGCGCGCTCGGGTGCAGGGCGCGGAGCTCCTGCCCTGGTGCCGGACGCGGGTCCTCGCCGGGGCGGAGGCGGACCATCTCCTCCACGGACGCCCCGTGCCCCTGGGCGAGGTGGCCGGGCCCGCCTGGCGGCTGCCGGACGGTTTCCCCGATCCCCAGGCCCCGGTCGCCGGTCTCCACGAGGGCCTCCTGGTGGCCCTCTTGAGGGAGAAGGAAGGCGCCTTCTGGACCTGCGCCAACCTGCGGGGCGGGCTCTGACCACTGTTGAGTAATTCAAGTACCCTTGACGAACGCATCGATATATTTATTATTCATAACAGTTTTACGGGGTCTGCGATCGGGCCCTTCCCCGCGGAGCCAGCGAGCATGTTCCCCTTGCCGACCATCCAAGGACGTGGCCGTACCGCCCTTCTCTTGCTGGCCGGTCTGCCCGTCCTGGCCGGAAAGGTTGCGACCTTCAACGTCAACCACATCGCCTCCTCCGACGCCCTGGTGTGGCAGGTGGAGTTCGAGGCGCCCCAGCATGGGGAGTCCCTCCGCTACCGGACGGGGGGCGAGACCTTCAACCTGCCGGCGGACCGGAGGGTGAAGATCCCCTTCCACGGCAGCTGTTCCTTCCTCTTTGACCGCAGCAGGGCCCGGGGTTCCGGAGCGATCCGGTTCAAGCTCCTGGACGACGGGAACCGGGCCCACCACTACCGGATCACGGACGGGGGCGATCTCGCCGACCTGGACGCCGGCCAGAAGGATCTGGCCGAGGCCGCCAAGGGGGTCCTGTCCCTGGTCCCGGTGGGCCAGAGCCAGACCGGCCTGGCGACGATCGCCATCCTCCAGAACGCCCTGAAACCTTGAAGCTACCGGTTCGACCAGTGCAGCTTCTCGCCCAGTACGTGGAAGAAGGCCGACTCCGGATTCTGGATGAGGGTGATCGAGCGTGAGGCCTTGCGCAGCTCCAGTCGGTCGCCGGCGTGGAGCTCCATTTCCAGCTGGCCGTCCAGGGTGAGGTGGGCGTCCTCCGTGCGGTCCATCGTGATGCACACCGGCAGGTGGGCGGGGACCACGATGGGGCGGAGGGTGAGCGAGTGGGGGCAGATGGCGGAAATCACCCAGGCGTCCAGGGCGGGGTAGAGGATGGGCCCGCCGGCCGAGAGGGAGTAGGCGGTGGAGCCCGTGGGGGTGGCCACGATGAGGCCGTCGGCCTTGATGCTGGCCGCGTCGTGGCCGTCCACCTGGATGCGGAATTCCATGATCCGGGCCACCACGCCCTTGTTCACCACCGCGTCGTTGAGGGCGGGGCGGCCGCCCAGGACCTCGTCGCCGCGCACCACCTCGGCGTGGAGCATGGTGCGGGTCTCCTTGCGGAAGGCGCCTAGGAAATAATCCTCCACCACCTCCCGGGCCTGGTCGCTGGGGTGGGTCGTGAGGAAGCCGAGGGAACCCAGGTTGATACCCAGCAGGGGCGTGCCCCGGAGACCCACGTGCCGCGCGGCGGTCAGCAGGGTGCCATCGCCGCCCAGGGCCAGGCAGAGCTCGGGCACCGGGAGGGAGGCGCCGTAGTGGGGATCCCCGTGGAAGCGCTCCTCGGGAAGGCCGGCCGTGAGCCAGGCGTTCCGGATCTTGGGGTGGGCCCAGATGTCCCAGCCCCGCTCCAGGAAGGGCGGCACGACATCCGCGAGGCCCTTGGCGAGCCAGGGGGACCTGGATTTGGCGACGATAACGAGCGTGGGGCGCACCATACGACTTAGGGTAACCTGAGTGCATGGCGACGAAAGCTGAGATCTCTCGGAAACCTCGAAGTGCGGGGGCCAAGCTCCCCTGGAAGGGCCTCGCCTGGGGGTTCGGGACGGCCCTGGGCGCCGGCGCCGTGGCGCTGGCCGTTGCCTGGTCCATCATGAGCAGGGACGTGGACAGCTTCCTGACCTTCTTCGCGCTGCGGGTGCCCAAGACCATCACCAAGGTCCTGGACCGCAACGGCGACGTCATCGGCGTGTTCGCCGAGGAGAACCGGGTCGTGATCCCCTTCGGCGACATCCCCCGGGCCTTCGTGGGCGCCGTCATCGCCACGGAGGACTCCGATTTCATGAACCACGGGGGGGTCTCGGCCCGCGGCCTGCTCCGGGCCGGCTTCAACTTTTTCGTCAGCTTCGGCCGGCGCAGGGAAGGGGCCTCGACCCTGACCATGCAGCTGGTGCGCACGGTCACGGCCAAGCGCCAGCGGCGCCTGGACCGCAAGCTCAAGGAGATCATCCTCGCCCGCAAGCTGGAGAAGGCCTACACCAAGAAGCAGATCTTCGAGCAGTACGCCAACGAGGTCTACTTCGGCGGGGGCCGCTACGGCATCGAGGCCGCCAGCCAGTTCTACTTCGGCAAGAGCGCGCCGCAGCTGGCGGTGGAGGAATGCGCCCTCCTGGCCGGGCTGGTGCAGAATCCGAACTGGTACAACCCCTACAACCCCGACCCCAAGGCCCGGGCCGCCGCCCGGGCCCGGCGCAACCACGTGCTGCGGCGCATGGCCGCCGAAGGCTACCTCAAGGAGGGCGATGTCCAGGCCCTCTCCGAGCGCCCCGTGCGGCTGGCCCGGGAGAACGCGCGGGAGGAGGCCGTGGCCCCGTACCCCGTGGAGGAGGTCCGCCAGTACCTCTACAAGAAGTACGGCAAGGACAAGGTGCTCGAGGGCGGTCTGGAAGTGACCACCACCATCGACTCGGTGTGGCAGTCCGCCGCCAACGACGCCGTGCGCAACGGCCTGCGGGCCGTGGACCGGCGCCGGGGCTTCCGCAAGGAGGGCGTGCAGTTCGTGGACGATCCGGACAAGGCCCAGCTGCCCGGGTGGCAGCGCTTCTTCGAGGAGGGCGACTCCGTGCGGGGCGTCCTCCTGGGCTGGAAGCCCGGCGGCGCCGAAGTGCGCATCGGCCGGCGCACCCTGGACGTGCCGGACGCCGCCTTCGCCTGGGCGGGCAAGACCATCCGCGGCATCCTGGTGCGCGGCGCGGCGCCCCTGTTCATCGTCAAGCAGGCCAACGAGGAAGGCCTCCCCACGAAACTCGAACTGGACCAGGAGCCCGACGTGGAGGGCGCCCTCCTGGCCGTGGACCCCGGCACGGGCGAGATCCGGGCCATGGTCGGCGGCTACGACTTCAAGCGGTCCATGTTCAACCGCTCCTGGCAGGCGGAACGCCAGGTGGGCTCCACCATGAAGGCCTTCGTGTACGGGGCCGCCTTCACCCGCGGCCTCACCCCCGCCACCATGGTGGAGGACGTGCCCACGCGGTTCACCTACGATGTGCAGGTGTACGAACCCAAGGACTACGAGCGGGACTTCTGGGGCCCCATCCCCATCTGGGAGGCCATCCGGGATTCCCGGAACGTGCCCGCCGTGCGCACCCTGGAAGTGGCTGGGATCGACAACGTCGTGGCCTTCGCCAAGGCCGCGGGCGTCTCCGGGAAGCTGAACCCCTATCCCAGCCTCGCCCTGGGCGCCTCGGACCTGACCCTCAAGGACATGGTGCGCAGCTATAGCACGTTCGCCAACGGCGGGCGCCAGGCCCCCGTCCCCTACCTCATCCGGAAGATCGTGGACCGTTCCGGCCGGATACTGGAGTCCTACGAACAGGTGGCCGGGGACCAGGTGGTGGACCCCATGTCCAACTACCAGCTCATCCAGTGCCTGCAGGGCGTGGCCCAGCGGGGCACCGGCGCCCGCGCCAACGAGCTGAACTGGCCCGTGGCCGGCAAGACCGGCACCACCGACGACCACACCGACGCCTGGTTCCTGGGCTTCTCCACCCGCATCACCTGCGGCGTGTGGGTGGGCCTGGACGCCAAGAAGACCATCTACAAGGGGGCCGACGGCGCCAAGGTGGCCCTGCCCATCTGGATCGAGTTCATGAAGGCCGCCCTTCCGGCCACCCCCAAGGAGGACTTCCCCATGCCCGAGGGCATGGAGTGGGCCGACATCGACCGCTACACCGGCCTGACCGCCACCAGCGCCACCCAGGCCACCGACCTGGTCCACCTGGCCTTCAAGCCCGGCACCGCCCCCAAGAGCCCCAGCACCGGCGACGCCATCCAGAGGATCCGCGAAGCCCGGGAGAAGGCCCCCAGCCAGCCCATCGACAAGCGGGTCTGGGGCGTGACGGTCACGCCCGGGGATTCCGCACCGGGGGCCGGGGAGCACTGAACTTTCGACACCCCAGCTCAACCGGATCAACGGGCTCTTCCTGAGCGTCTGGGAGCAGGACTATGCGAAGGTGGAACTCGATCCGGACCTCTGCAGCGTCTCGGGCATCCTGGTGCGAACGCATCGGGACTTGGCCCTGCGTGGCGCGGATGCCGTGCATCTCGCCTCGGCGCTCCGGGTCGGTTCCAGGCGGTCCGCGCTGACCTTCGCCGTCTTTGACCGGAAGCTCGCCAAGGCCGCTGCGGCCGAGGGGTTTCCTCTACTCACGGACCCAGGCTTCGACCTATAAGGAGCAACGGACCGCGCGGATCTTCGCTGGTACGACGCCGGAGAAACCTCGACCATCACGCCCGTCGACTAGCGGGGCCCGCTCCGCACACGAGGCTAGAAGCCGCGTTCCTCCAGGTCTCGCCGCAGCGTTTCCGCCCCCATGAACTGGATGGCGTCGAAGCCCAGCGCCCTGGCAGCGTCCACATTGGCCTTCACGTCATCGATGAAGACGGTCGCCTCCGGCCGCAGGCCGCAGCGCTCAGTGGCCAGGCGGAAGATGGCGGGGTCGGGCTTGACCAGGCCCACCTCCCCGGAGACGACGATGTCCTGGAACCAGGCCAGGAACTCGAAGCGCCTGCGGGCGGCGGGGAAGGTTTCCGCCGACCAGTTGGTGAGGGCGAACAGGGGGTGCCCCTTGGCTTTCAGCTCCGCCAGGAGCGCGACGGTCTCGGGGATGGGGCCCTTGAGCATCTCGTCCCAGCGGGTCTGCCACCAGCCGATGGCCTCCCGGTAGGCGGGCCAGGCGGCCTGCCTTTCCGGGATGGTTTCGGCGAAGGGCCGGCCCGCGTCCATGGTCAGGTTCCAGGACCCGGTGCACACGTTGGCCAGGAAGAACTCGGTCTCCGCTTCAGGGAAGGCCTTGCGGTAGAGGTAACGGGGATCCCAGTCGACGAGGACTCCGCCCAGGTCGAACAGGATGGCGGTCTTCATGGGCTGCATACCCCTTTCGATGTCAGACGTGGTGGCCGGGCTCCGCCCGGACAACACGTGGGGGAGTCTGAGGGGATGAGACGCATGCGTCGAATTAGAGGGAGCGAAGCGACCGGGATTCGACGCAGTGCGTCTCATCCCCTCAGTCATGTTAGTCCTGACGGCGCTTCTTGGGGAAGTCGCCGGGGTTGCCGGTCTTCTTGACGAAGGGCTTGCCGGACTTCACGTAGGGCTTGCCGGCGCCCTTGGCGCCGTAGGGAGCTCCCTCCTTGCGGTAGGGGGGCTTCTGGCCGGGGGTCCAGCCGGGCTTCTCGCCGGGGCGGGGGGTGAAGGGGCGCTTCTCCGAGGAGTACTCGCGCTTGGGGGCGTCGGGGATGTCGAAGCCGTCGTGCTCGGGGCCTTCCACCATGGACAGGAGCGCGGCCACCAGGGCGGCGGGGTCGCGGCCCTCCAGCATGATGCGGGCGGCCTCCAGGAGCGCTGGGGCCTCCTTCTCCTTGAGCTTCTCGATGAGCCGGCTGGTGCGCTTGGCCTTGATCTCCTCCTGGGAGGGGGTGGCGCGCCACTCCAGCTTCAGGCCGCCGCGGCGGGCCCAGGCGAGGAGGATCCGGGATTCCTTGAAGCTCACCAGGGCGAGCGAAGCCCCCTTGGACCCGGCCCGGCCCGTGCGGCCCGAGCGGTGGATGTAGCTCTCCATCTGGGTGGGGATGCCCATGTGCACCACCAGCGGCATGCCTTCCACGTCGATGCCCCGGGCCGCCACGTCCGTGGCCACCAGGTACCTCAGCTTGCCTTCCTTGAAGTTCGCCATGATGCGATTGCGGGCCTGCTGGCCCAGGTCGCCATGGAGGCAGTCCGCGGGCAGGCCCGCGTCCCGCAGCGACTGGGCCACTTCCTCGGTCTGGATCTTCATCTTGGTGAAGATGAGGGCGGCGCTGGGCTCGTCGGCCAGGAGGAAGTTGACCAGGGCGCGGGTCTGGAGGTGCTCGGCCATGATGCAGGGGGTGTGGTCGATGTCGGCGTGCTGGGAGCTGCCCTCGGCCTGGGCGTGGTTGATGCGGAAGGGGTTCTTCAGGAACCGCTTGGCCAGGCTGGCGATGGGGGCGGGCAGGGTGGCCGAGAAGAGGAAGGTCTGGGGGTCGGCGGGAACGCCGGAGAGGATCTTCTCCACGTCCTCCAGGAAGCCCATGTTCAGCATCTCGTCGCACTCGTCCAGCACGACCATGGCGATGGAGGAGAGATCCAGGGACTGGCGGGTCAGGTGGTCCTGGACCCGTCCGGGGGTGCCGACCACCACCTGGGCGCCATACTTGAGGGCCTTGAGCTGGGGAACGTAGCTGAGGCCGCCCACCAGGAGGGCCACCTCCAGGCGGGGCATCACGCTCTGGAGTTCCTCCGCCACCTGCTGGGCCAGCTCGCGGGTGGGGGTGAGGATGATGGCCTGGGGCTTGCGCTCGTCGGTGAGTCGGTGGAGCAGGGGCAGGCCGAAGGCCAGGGTCTTGCCCGACCCGGTGCGGCTCTGCACCAGCAGGTCGCGGCCCTCGAGCCCGGGCTGGAAGCTCTCCATCTGGACGAGGGTGGGGGTGGTGAAGCCTCTCCGGTCCAGGGCGGACAGAAAGGGTTCCGAGCAGCCGAGGGCTGCGAAGGTATCGGTGGTCACGGGTTGTCTCCAGGGGCGTCTGCCGGAAACATCGGTGCTGAACTGCGCCCGCCGGACCTTGCCCAAATAGCAAGTTTCTCATGGAATCCAGGTTATAGCCAGGAGTATTCCTGCAGACCCGTTCGTGGGATGATGGGGGCATGATCACAGTGCTTCTGATACGTCACGGGATCGCGGAAGATCCCAGAGCTGGCATGCGGGACGAGGACCGGGGCCTCACCCGGGAGGGCTGGGAACGGACCCGCGCCGCCATGAGGGGGCTGGTGGGCCGGGGCTATGTGCCCAGCCGGGGGGTTTCCAGCCCCTACCGCAGGGCCGCCGAGACCCTGGCCTGCCTCAAGGAGGCCACCCCCGAGGGCTTCCCGGTGGGCTGCTGGAGCGGGCTTGAACCGGACGCCAGCGCCACGGCGGCCCGGGCCTGGCTGGAGCTGATCGTGGGCCAGGCCCAGCCCTTCGAGACCATCGCCCTGGTGAGCCACCAGCCCCTCTGCTCCGACCTGGCCCACCTCCTTACCGGCCGGACGGTTGAGTTCAAGAAGGCCAGCTGCGCCGTCTTCCACGGTGTGGGTCAGCATTTCGAACTGGCGGCCCACTTCTCCCCGGCCGAACTGAGGGGCGAGGGTTGAAGCGGCCAGGCTCCTTCGCGCGCCTTCCGGGCGGGCCCGAACTCCACTACCAGGTGCAGGGCGAGCCAGGGGCGCCCTGGCTGGTGCTGATCAACGGCCTGCTGTCGGATACGACCATGTGGGCCGGGGTCCTGTCGGGGCTCCGGCCCGCCTTCCGGGTGCTCACCTTCGATTGCCGGGGGCAGGGCCGGTCCGAAGTGCCCCCCGATGGCCCCTTCACGGCCGCCGCCATGGCCCAGGACGCCTGGGAGCTGATGGAACTTCTCAAGATCCGCAGGCCCCTGCTCGCCGGTCTCTCCAACGGCAGTTCCATCGCCCTGGACCTGCTCGCGGGTCACCCGGGCTCCTTCCGGGGGGCCGTCCTCACCAGCGCCATGGCCCGCACGGACTTCACCATGCGGCTCCGGCTGGAGCATTGGCTCCGCTGCCTGGACCTGGGCGGACCCGGCCTCCAGTTCGAGGCCGTGGCGCCCTGCCTGTGGGGAGACCGGTTCCTGGAGGCGCGCTATGACGTCCTCAAGGCTTATTTCTCGGCAACCGATATGAAGAGCAAACCTTTTCACGGATTCCGACACCAAATAGTAGGTGCTCTCCAATGGGACATTCGATCGCGGTTGCCGTTCATCCAGGATCCGGTGCTTTGTCTGGCCGGGGCCGAGGATCTGCTCACGCCCCCGTGGAAGTGCCTCGAAGTGGCCCAGGCCATCCCCGGCTGCCGCTTCGAAGTCATACCCGGCATCGGGCACGCCTTCCCAGTCGAGGATCCCCGAGGCTATATTGATAAATTAACGACCTTTTCATCCACAATATAGGCACACAGCCACAAATATTCTTCAATTCCGAGTTCCTGGGTTATGATTCTGCATCCCACCCGTCCTTCCCCGGTCTCCACCCCCAAAGAGGGAATTCATGCCCATTGAAACCCAAGCCCCTGCTGTCCTGAGTCTTCAGGATCTGAAGGAGCAGTCCATCGGCAGGCTCGCCGAGATGGGCAAGGCCTACGAGATCGAGAACCCGCTGGCGCTGCGCAAGCAGGAGCTGATCTTCCGGCTCCTGGAAGCCCAGGCGCAGCGCGAGGGGCTCTTCTTCGCCGAGGGCGTCCTGGAGGTACTCCCCGAAGGCTTCGGGTTCCTGCGGGCCCCGGAGCACAACTACCTGGCGGGCTCGGACGACATCTACGTTTCCCCCAGCCAGATCCGCAAGTTCGGCCTGCGCTCGGGCGATACCCTCTCGGGCATGATCCGGCCCCCCCGGGGCGACGAGAAGTTCTTCGCCATCATGCGCATCGACGCGATCAACTTCGATCCGCCAGGGGCCGCCAAGGAGCGCACCCACTTCGACAACCTGATCCCCCTGTACCCCACCCAGATGCTGAAGATGGAGCGGGATCCGCAGGAGCTCTCCACCCGGGTCATGGACCTCATGACGCCCCTGGGCAAGGGCCAGCGCGCGCTCATCGTCGCCCCGCCCCGCACGGGCAAGACCGTGCTCATGCAGAACATCGCCAACAGCATCACCCTGAACCATCCCGAGGTCTTCCTCATCGTGCTGCTCATCGACGAGCGCCCCGAGGAGGTCACGGACATGGAGCGCAACGTCAAGGGCGAGGTCGTCTCCAGCACCTTCGACGAGCCCGCCACGCGCCACGTGCAGGTGGCCGAGATGGTCATCGAGAAGGCCAAGCGCCTGGTGGAACACAAGAAGGATGTGGTCATCCTCCTGGACTCCATCACCCGCCTGGCCCGGGCCTACAACACCGTGGTGCCGCTGTCGGGCAAGGTGCTCTCGGGCGGCGTGGATTCCAACGCCCTGCAGCGGCCCAAGCGCTTTTTCGGCGCGGCGCGCAACATCGAGGGCGGCGGGTCCCTGACCATCATCGCCACGGCCCTCATCGAGACCGGCTCCCGCATGGACGACGTGATCTTCGAGGAGTTCAAGGGCACCGGCAACTCCGAGATCTGCCTGGACCGCAAGCTCAGCGACAAGCGCATCTTCCCGGCCATGGACATCCAGAAGTCCGGCACCCGCAAGGAGGACCTCCTCATCGAGGCCACCCGCCTCGCCAAGATCTGGGTGCTGCGCAAGATCCTCAGCTCCAGCGGCCCCGTGGAGAGCATGGAGCTGCTCCTGGACCGCCTGGGCAAGGCCAAGAACAACGACGACTTCCTCGCCAACCTCCAGGACGCCCCGCCCAGCGGCAGGCGCTAAGTTTAAGTTACCTTCCCGTTACACGCTCGCCTGGACGGAGGTCCATGCGCATGGGAAATTGAGCATGCACCCCAAGGAGGGCCGCATGAGTCAAATTGAAATTCCCCTGCCTGGCCGCAAGAAGATCGCCCTGGTCGCCCACGACCACAAGAAGTCCGAGCTCGTCGAATGGGTGGAGTTCAACAAGGACCTCCTGCTCGAGCACGACCTGTTCGCCACCGGCACCACCGGGACCCTCCTGGAAGGCATCCTGGGCCCGGTCGTGAACAAGCTCTTCAGCGGCCCCCTGGGCGGTGATCTCCAGATCGGCGCCAAGATCGCCGAGGGCGAGATCGACCTCCTCATCTTCTTCTGGGATCCCCTGGAGCCCGCCCCCCACGACCCGGACGTCAAGGCCCTCCTGCGCATCGCCGCCGTGTGGAACATCCCTGTCGCCTGCAACCGCACCAGCGCGGACTTCATCATCTCCTCGCCGCTCATGACCGAGGAATATATGCGCCTGGTGCCGGACTACACTTCCCACAAGAACCGGCTCAAGCCCAGCGCCTAGTGTCGGTCCATCGAATTGCCGGAACCATATCGCCCTGCCTTACGGGGGCAGTGAAGGTTCCGAGATCGCGAACGCCTCAAGCATCCAGGTACATGCGGCCACAAGCCTGGAAGCACAGACGGGGTGCCCTGGCGGGCACCCCGAGGGCTGAAAATAGGCTGGCGTCTCGGTTCCACGGGGCGCCAGCAATTGAAGGTGCGGGCCAAGCAACCGTAGGATAAGTTTGGAGACCCT
>Ga0316217_10000261_pt1 | contig 77981 bp, 60 predicted proteins | sample 1anoAmetaG_FD_203633 | JGI IMG/M metagenome (GOLD analysis project Ga0316217, IMG submission 203633) | Freshwater microbial communities from Trout Bog Lake, Wisconsin, USA - 1anoA | ecosystem: Environmental > Aquatic > Freshwater > Lake > Hypolimnion/Profundal zone | place: USA: Wisconsin...
CCAGGGCGGCGCTTCGCTTGCCCTGGGCTACTCTCGCGTCGCCCCTCCGGGGCTTGAAGACCTTCTTGGGCTGCAACCCAGGGCGGCGCTTCGCTTGCCCTGGGCTACTCTCACGGCCTCCCTCCGGGAGGCGATGTCGCGGGTCGAAGCACCAGGCCGACTCGATCCCTATTGCTCGAACTCCGCTACTTGAACTCCGCCGGGGCCATGGCGTGGGGCGCAGTGACTGCATCGCCCAGTTCTTCGCCGGCTGTGTCCATGGTTTTGCCGCGAATGGCGGTGCTCACCGCGGCTTCCATCATCAGCTCGGCAAAGCGCCGCGTAGCCTGGTCCAGCGCCAGCGTGGCCTCGCGGATCGCCGAAGCGTCCTCGCCATGCCGGATCACCGTGAGCCGGTCGCGCTTCTCGGTAATCGCAGCCCTCTCCTCGGCGCGCAACTGCTGCCACGCCGGGTTCAAGGGAGCGCGATCGACCGCAGCGAGAATCGTCTCCGCTTCGTTGCGGGCCTCGATCAGCAGGCGCTTGGCAAAGTCCGCCTCCGCGTTGTCGAAGGAGTCCAGAATCATGCTTTCGACCTGCTCGTCGGTGAGGCCGTAGGTCGGCTTGACCTCGATCTCGGCGGCCTTGCCGCTGCGCTGCTCGCGCGCCGTCACTTGCAGGATGCCGTCGGCGTCGATGAGGAACTTGACCTCGATGCGCGGCAATCCGGCGCTCATGGGCGGAATGCCCTTGAGGTCGAAGCGCGCCAGCGAACGGCAATCGGCGGCCAGTTCGCGCTCGCCTTGGACGACGTGAATCGCCACGTTGGTCTGTCCGTCCACGCCGGTGGTGAAGTGCTCGGTAGCCGAGGCGGGGATCGTCGAATTGCGCTGAATGATGCGCGCCACGGTACCGCCCAGGGCCTCGATGCCCAGCGAAAGCGGGGTCACGTCCAGCAACAGCATCTCTTCGGTGGTCTTCGATGCGCCGGACAGAATGTCGGCCTGCACGGCCGCGCCCAAGGCAACGACCTCGTCGGGATTCAGCTCGATATGCGGCTTCTTGCCGCGCGCCTTCAGGTGAAAGAGATCGTCGACAAGCTGGCGCACGGCGGGGATGCGCGTCGAGCCGCCCACCAGCACCACTTCGTCCACCTGCTCTGGCGTCAGACCGGCGTCGGACAGAGCCTGTTTGCAGGGACCGGCGGTGCGTTCCAGCACCGGCTCGATCAGCATCTCGAAGACCGCGCGGGGAATCTCGCGCTGGTAGCGATCACCGTTGGGCAGTTCGATGTCGAAGTGTGCCGTGTCCTCGGTGGAGAGCCGGATCTTGGCCTCAATGGCGGCCTTGCGTACGGCCTGGACCGCGCCGGGATGGATGCGCAGATTCACCCCGTGCTCGGCGTGAATCTCGTCGAGCGCGATGGTGAGCAGCAGGTTGTCGATGTCGTCGCCGCCCAGGTGGGTGTCGCCGTTGGTGGACTGCACCTCGAAGATGCCGTCGCGCAGCTTGAGGATCGAAATATCAAATGTCCCGCCGCCCAGGTCGTAGACGGCAATCGTCCCGACTTTGGCGCGGTCCAGCCCGTAGGCCAGCGCGGCCGCGGTGGGCTCGTTGACCAGGCGCAGCACGTCGAGGCCGGCCATGCGGCCCGCGTCCTTGGTGGCCTGGCGCTGCGCGTCGTTGAAATAAGCCGGAACGGTGATGACCGCCTGGGTCACCGGCGCACCGAAGAACCGTTCGGCGTTGCGCTTGAGTTGGCGCAGCACGTAGGCGGAAATCTCCGGCGGGGTGAACTTGAGTTCGCCGAGCTGGATGCGGGGCACTTCGCCCTCTTCCACATCCTCGGCCAGGTGGAAGGGAAACATCTTCAGCTCGTCTTGGATCTCCTGAAGGCCGCGGCCCATGAGGCGCTTGACGGAGTAGATGACCCGCTCCGGCCTCTCGATGAGCACCTTGCGCGCGCTATTGCCCACGGTAACCGTGGGACGGCCGCCGCCCGCCGGGATTGGATCGAGCGCCACTACCGACGGCACCAGATTCGAGCCATCGACGCCGGGAATGACCACCGGCGCAGCGCCCTCCATATAAGCGACCAGGGAATTCGTTGTCCCTAAGTCGATACCAACTACGCGTCCTTCGGCCATGCTCTTCTTTCAAGCTCCCAGGGTTTCAGTCACGTCACGGACCAGATTGCTGAGGTAGCGCCGCCGGTCCAGCAGGGCCACCAATTTCTTTTGCGAGACAGAGCGGGTGGACTCGTTGCCCGCATCCCACGCCTTCCACTCGGCGCGCAAATCTTCGTCCACCGCGTCCAGCAGGCTGGTGAACTTGATCTTGGCCTCCTCCAGGCTGGATTCGAGAGCCGGGTCTTCGTCGCCCAGCTTGCGCGCCATGCGCATCTCTTCGAGCTGCATATTCAGTTCGAAGACCTCTTCCAGCAGGTCGGCGGGAACGCGCGACGGGCCGTTCTCGTGCTTGGGGCGATCCCTGCCGTCGTGGCCGTCGGCAAACTCCGCGCCCTCCAACTTGAGCAGGTACTCGGTGCGGCGCAGCGGGTCTTTGAGGGTTCGATAGGCGTCGTTGAGCAGCGCCGTATCGGCCAGGCTCCATTGCTTCTCGTTGTCCAGGGCGCGGGCAAAGCGATCGGGATGCAGCTTGCGGCTGAGGCGGTGAAACTCCTGCTCCAGCGCGGGCAGATCGAGTTCGAGCCTGGGCTTCATGCTGAAGACGGAGAAGTAGTCGCCCCCCGGCGGAGGTTGAATCTTGCTGCAATGCGGACAAAACAGCGTCGAGTCGTTGTGGCCGATGGAGCAGGACCAACAAGCGACCGGAACCGCGGAATCGAGAACCTTGAACATAGTTGAACTCTTGCAATCCAGTCGATTCGGCTCTAAATCAATCCAAGAAAAAGAACTGTCATCCTGAGCGAGCGCAGCGAGTCGAAGGACCTGCGTTTGCTCCGGTTACTTCCCGGCTCTACACAAGAGTCGGGAAGGTGAAAACTACGACGAGAACGACGAACCGCAGCCGCAGGAGCGCGTGGAGTTCGGGTTGATGAAGTTGAATCCCTGGCGCATGAGCGTTTCTTCGTAGTCCAGGGTCATGCCGTGGAGATACAAGAACGACTTGGGATCGACGAAGACCCGCACGCCGTCAAATTCATAGATGCGATCGCGCTCGCGGGGCCGGGTATCGAATTTGATCGAGTACGAAAGCCCCGAGCAGCCGCCGCCCATCACGCCCAGGCGCAGACCGCCCTCTTCCGGCGCAATGCCTTCCTTGGCCATGGCGATGCGGATGCGCTTCAGGGCCTTCTCTGTGATCTGCAAACCCTGATTCGGCGCGGCGGCAGGCTTATTCTCTTCCCGCGGTGGCGCCGCAAAGGGCGCCGTCGAGGGCTGTGTTCCAATGGTCACCGTGTTCGACATACCTTGCCTTTCATTGACGCGTGCCTGGTTGCGGCCGCGAATGCTCCGTGCCCCATCCTTGCGCTTTCTTTCTGGCGCAAGGGTGGGAAACCACAGACTCCCGCGCCAGATGAGTATCTGCTCCCTATGAACAAGGCGCCGGTTAGGTATCGCAGCGCCCCTACGGGGCGCAATCATTGAGTCGGGGCAAACTTCCCAGGGCTTCCGCCCTGGGCTATTTTCGCGCCGCCCCTCCGGGGCGAATACCGGCTCGCCTTATTCCTCTCTGCCGTAACGCGCAGTAGCGTGCCTGCTGCTCTTAATGCGCTACAGCCGCCGCGGTCTCGGCTTCCGCCGCCACTGAGTTGCCGTTCTTCTTTTTCCAGTCGCCGATGGCCGCGCGGATGGCATCCTCGGCCAGCACCGAGCAGTGAATCTTCACTGGCGGCAGCGACAGTTCCTTCACAATGTCGGTATTTTTGATGGCCAGGGCATCGTCCACGGTGCGGCCCTTGATCCATTCGGTGGCCAGCGAAGAGCTGGCGATGGCCGAGCCGCAGCCGAAGGTCTTGAACTTGGCCTCCTCGATGACCTGGGTCTCGGGGTTGACGCGGATTTGCAGCCGCATCACGTCGCCGCACTCCGGCGCGCCTACCAGGCCGGTGCCGACCTCGGTCGATGCCTTGTCCAGTTGGCCCACGTTGCGGGGGTTGTTGTAGTGGTCGATTACCTTGTCGCTGTATGCCATTCGTTTGCTCCTTTTGCGGGGGGAAGCCGCGAAAAACAGTTGTCAGGGATCAGTTGTCAGTTGTCAGTGATCGGTTTTCAGCCACGATGCCCATGAGTGCAGGAACGATTGACCACTGACAACTGACAACTGATAACTAGCTCTTAATGCGCTGCCCACTGAATCTTGGTCAGGTCGATGCCTTCCTGCACCATCTCGTAGAGCGGAGAGAGCTGGCGCAGATGCTTCACAATCTCGATCACTTTGGCGGCCACGTAATCCACCTCGGCCACGGTGTTGAAGCGGCCTAGCCCGAAGCGAATCGAGCTGTGCGCTACGTCGTCGCCGAGGCCCAGGGCCTTCAGTACATAGGACGGTTCAAGGGTGGCCGAAGTACAGGCCGAACCGCTGGACACCGCGACATCGTTGATGCCCATCAAGAGCGACTCGCCCTCGACGTACACAAAGCTCATGTTCAGATTGCCGGGCAGGCGATGCTCCCAGGAGCCGTTGACGTGGACGTAGTCCAGTTCGGACTCCAGCTTGTTCTTCAGACGGTCGCGCAAGCCGGTCAGGTAGGCCGCTTCCGTGGCCATCTCCTGCTGGGCGATCTCGCAGGCCTTGCCCAGGCCCACGATGCCGGGGACATTGAGCGTGCCGGACCTCATGCCGCGCTCGTGGCCTCCGCCGTCGATCTGCGCGGCGATCTGCACGCGCGGGTTGCGGCGGCGCACGTAGAGCGCGCCCACGCCCTTGGGGCCGTAGAGCTTGTGTCCGGAGATCGACAGCACGTCGATGTTGTCGGCCATCACGTCCAGCGGAACCTTGCCTACGGACTGCACCGCATCCGTATGGAAGAGGACGCCCTTCTCGTGACAGAGCTTGCCGATCTCGGCAACGGGCTGGAGGACGCCGATTTCGTTGTTGGCCGCCATGATGGAAACCAGGATGGTCTTGTCGTCCATGGCCCGCCGCAGGTCGTCCATGTCGATCAGGCCGTCGGCCTTCACCGGCAGATAGGTCACGCGATAGCCGTTCTTTTCCAGGCGCTTGCAGGTGTCCAGCACGGCTTTATGCTCGGTGACCTGGGTGACGATGTGGTTGCCGCGCTCGCGGTACATCTCCGCGATGCCCTTGATGGCCAGGTTGTCGCTCTCCGTGGCGCCGGAGGTGAAGATAATCTCCTTGGCGGTGGCGCCGATCAGTTTGGCGATCTGCTGGCGGGCCGTCTCGACGGCTTGCTCCGCCTCCCATCCAAAGGAGTGGTTGCGGCTGGCCGCATTGCCGAACTTGTTGGTGAAGTAAGGCATCATCGCTTCCAGCACCCGCGGGTCCAGCGGGCTGGTGGCGTGGTTATCCATATAAATCGGGAGGCTTACGCCCGCGGGTACTTCCACTTGGCTGGCAATTGTGCTCATTGCGGTCTCCATCCTTCAAAAGCGGTGCTAGCCGGGCTAGCGGTGTTAGCGGAGTTAGCGGCACCGGCTAGCGCCGCGAACGACGCTGCCTACAGCGTTAATGAAACAAGCGTGCCGGCTTCGCGGGCATGTGCCGGCGGGTGCTCGTGCTCCGCCAGATCTTGAATACTGATGCTCTTCAGCACGCCGGCGATGGTTTCGTTGACCCGCGCCAGCGGTTCCTTGATCGTGCAGCTGGGGGTCAGCTCGCAGGACTTGGTTCCCTTGGTGCAGGAGGTGATGAAGAACGGCCCGTCGATGGCCAGAATCACTTCGTAGGCGGAGATTGCGCTGGCCTGGCGGGCCAGGGCATAGCCGCCATTCATGCCGGCGTGCGAGCGCAGCAGCCCCTTCTTGGTCAAGAGTTGCAGAATCTTGGCCAGCAATTGGGCGGGAATCCCGTAGGCGTCGGCCACGTCTTTGGCGCTGAGCGCAGGCTTTTCGGGGTGTTCGGCGAGGTACTTGAGCGCGATCAATCCGTAATCGGCTTTTTTGGTTAACTTGAGCATGTCAATATCCGACTTCTTCGGTCCGTGTTCAGTATACGACCGATTCTGTCGGGATTACAAGTCCACTTCGGATTCCTTGCCGGCGCATGGGGAAAGAAATCGGGCGGTCACGGAAGATTCAACAGATTCCAGTTTCAAATTGTGTAAAAGATCGATACAATCTTGCGGAAAGAGCAGTTCAATCAGCCGATAAAGCGAGAGATGGCAACCATCTGCAAACACCCCAGGGTACGTATTGTCTCCCGGCACGAAGACACCGAGTTTGTCGAGTGCTTGGAGTGTGGCGAAGTCTTTGACTCCGAAGAATTTAGGGACATGGAGCTTGAAGAAGCCGTCGATACCGAGGAAGCGATAGACGACCTCTAACCGCCGTTGCCAATCCCGCGTTGCCGCGTACCGTTGCCGTTCCCATTGGCGGGCGGGGAGCCGGCGCGTCTCGACGCGATCCACGCGTAGTGCAGGCCGGAGGCGGCGGTGAGCGCCATGGTGGCGTCGAGAGTCACCGTGCTGCAAACCGCTACCCATGGCACGGTTGTGATCTTTTGCAAAAGCACAACAGCCACGGCGGCCACCTGGGCCAGCGTATTGGCTTTGCCGAAGATGCTGGGCTTGAACTCCCGCCGACCTGCCGCGGCATAGAGGATCGCCGCGACCACCAGGATGCCCACATCCCTGCCGAAGACCAGCGCCGTCACGCGCGCGGGAATCAGCCCTTTGTGCATGAGCACCAGGAACAGAGTGCTGAGCAGCAGCTTGTCGGCCACCGGGTCGAGATATTCGCCCAGCACGGTGCGCTGCTTGAGCAGGCGGGCCACGGTGCCATCCAGCGCGTCGGTGAGGCCGGCGGCCACGAAGAGGCCGAAACTGAGCGCATAGTGATCGTCCAGGATGGCGGCCACCAGAAACGGCGCCAGACAGATGCGCAACAGCGTGAGCAAGTTGGGAGCAGTGCGGAATGGGCTCAATCGTTTGCTTGCAAAGTCGTTCATGGCGGATTCGAAAATGGGCAACGGACGAAAAGGCCAAACCTCAAAATGGGCGACATGCGCAGAGAGAGCCTGCCGGGCGCGCATTCAAGGCGTGGAAGCCCAGGGCCGGAAGCTGAAACGACCGCATTCGCGAGGGCGATCCTCGAATACGGACCCCGGCCGGGGGGATTCCTTTGTCAGTCACCGATGGTACAGCATGGCAGGCGGGGAAGGGCATCTTTCCTTGCGGCCCCGATGCTGATAGACTACCTAAGAACGCTTTGTAGGCGCGTAGCTCAGTTGGTTAGAGCGCTTCCTTGACACGGAAGAGGTCGCTGGTTCGAATCCAGTCGTGCCTACCATATTCCTCAATAACTTAGAGTTTTTCCGGCATCCCCCGAGGGTGCTGAGAGGGTGCTGGACGTGTGAGCCAGCAAAAGATCGGTCGCCCGACCGTTCGCCAATGCCTTTTCCGTAGAGACGGCTTGCGTGTAAATGTCGAGCGTGATCCGGCTGTTCGCGTGCCGCAGGAGTTCCTGAGCCACCTTCACATCGACGCCAAGCCAGCGCAGGTTCGTCGCCAGCGAATGCCGGAAGGTATGCCATCCGATGCGCTTCTCGATTCCCGCCGCCTTCGCCGCCGGACGCACAACCCTTTTCAGCAGCATGTCCGGCGTCAGGGGTTGCGTTCCATTCTTTCGGATCGACGGAAACAGAAAATCCGCCTCGGACGGGTACGGGGATGCGGCGCGCCAGGCGAGCAGTTCTTCCGCAACCGAAGCATGAAGCGGCACCGGCTTCCGGCTGGCTTCCGTCTTCGGCTCCCCGAACCATTTCCGGACCCTCGACCGGCGCACCGTAATCTCTCTCCGGTCGAAGGCGACATCTCCCCAGGTGAGCGCGATCAACTCCGAGCGCCGCAGGCCCGTGCTTCCGGCCAGCAGCACCATGGCCCGGTCCCGCAGTTTCAGATGCGCGAGAAGCGCGCGAAACTCGACAGGCGTCAGAACGTCGGGAACCCGGAGACGCTTTGCCGAGCACCGCACCTGCGTGATCGGGTTCGATTGCATCCACTCGTGACGGATGGCGTGGTTGAACAAGGCCGACATGAGATTGCGGATTTTGCTTCTCGTGCCGGGCGCATAGGGCAGGGATGCAAGCCAGCTTTCGACATCCACCGTGCGAACCGCCTCAAGCCTCGCAGCGCCCCACTTCGGGACAACGTAGAGGTTCAGCAGATTTTCGTGGACGTAGATCGTCGAGGCCGCCTTGCGTTCCGGCACCAGTTCAAGCTTGCGATAGTGGGCGGCCAGGTCCGCGACCGTCTGCGGGATCTGGACACCGGCGTTGATGGTGATGCGCAGGGCCGATACGGTACGCTCGGCATCGCGGCGATTGGGCAATTGCGCCACACTGCCGACAATGCGCTTGCGATAGGTCCGCGTCCCGCCGGGATACTCATACCAGCGGAACGCCCAGACCTGTTCCCCGCCTTTGCGCCTGATCTTCAAGAGACTTCCGTTCTGATAACGCGCCATACAGTTTCCTCCCTGTATGCGCGCCGATGGCTTGGTCCATGTTACGCCAGCGGCGCAGGATTCGCATGGGTCAGGCGCGGTTTTTCAAAGCCCCCTGCGCATTGACCCAGCGCAACAGTTCATCCTCGAAAAAGCGCCACAGCCGCCGCTTGCCTTCGCCCAGGGGGTGAGAGGGAACATAGCCCTGGCGCGCCCATTTCACCAAAGTCCGGGCATCCATTTGCAAGAGGGCTGCGGCTTCGTCCGGGTTCAATAATCGCGGCATAGGCACCGTCCTTCTTTCGGTTCTCCACGCGAAGCGTCAAAACCACCTCCGCAATTCACGCGACGGAAGGCGTCTGCGGGCGGTATGGAAGGAAGGGCTGGGGCTTCGCCCGCAGCACATCGTTCCAGTCTTTCGCGGTGTCGGGCAGGTGTGTCCGGAAGCTCAGATCGGCCCGGCCCGTCAGTTCGACCGCGTGTTGAACAACCTCCGCCAGTTTCTTTCCGTCGGCGTCGTTGTCCATGGCTGCCACCACTTCACCGCCGACGGGCAAGCGCGCAGCGGCGGCGCGGATCAGTTCCGGCTGTTGCGGGTTTGGCTTGCCGCCAATCGAGGCGTAACGCGCCTCCTTGTCGGGAAACAGCACGGCATGGGAAAGCGCGTCGATTGCCGCTTCCGAAAACACCAGGCGCTTGTCCTCGGGCAATTCGTTCGAGAGCCAGAGCGCCTTACGTCCGCCCGAGGCGAAGCCGGTGAAATTCACGTTCTTGAGTTCGTAACCGCTCAATCCTTCCGCGTCGAAATGCGGAAAGACCGCGTTGCCTTTGGCGTCGATGCGGATGCGGCCCGCAAAGCGATCCAGCGCCAGCAGCGAGGCGGGCAGGGCGCGCTTCCGTTCGAGATAGGGATGTCCGTTCGTGGCGTCCTGCATCTTTGCGTATGCCGCCTCGACCTTCATCCTGTCTTTCTCCACCTTGTGCAGTTCGGGAAAGACCGGCACCGGCACGGGAGGCTGGCCGGTCCAGGGCCGCAGTTCCTTGCGCACGGCACCGAGGCTGAGCTTCTGCCGGAATTGCACAAAATCGATGATCGAACCGTTGTCGCGGTCGTCACGCACCGAGAAATACACGTAATGCCCATCGAGGCCGCGCTTGACGATGATCTTGTCGTTGCTGGCCGTATGACGCATGACGGACGTGCCGCGCCAGCTTGCCTTGCGGTCAAGCTCATAGCCCTGCGACGCCGCATAGGCCCGCAGATCGATCCCCGTCTTGAAACCGTCCAGTTCCGCATCGAACATCTTCTTCTCCTGCTGCCCCCTGTTTTTTGTTTTTCCTGCCCACGCACAGGACGGTGATCCTAACGCCTTTCACATGCGCCGGGATGGTCGTGAAGATAGCGCAACACGCGGGCGAGGCAATCGGCCATTACCGCCGCCTCGTAGCGCTCGCCCGGACGCATCGTGAGCCACGCCGCCGCAGCGCCGCTCGGGCAGGTCTCGCGGATGCGCTTCAGGCAGGGCGGACCGCCTTTGAGCAGCAAGATCAGGGTTTCCGGCGTTCTCTTTTCGAGACGAACCCCGACGGCCATGTAGATCAGCAACCCCATCAGCAAATGGCGCGAAGCCGTCTCCCAATACTGCTCTTCGAAAGCGCCCACTTCCGGCGTCAGTTCCCGCGCGGCATTCCACGCTTGCCCGGTAAAATCCGCATCGATTGGCGATATTGCGATGTTCATAACTACGCTCCCCTTTCTTTGCCGCAAATCGTGTGGGTTATCTTCTTCCGTTGGGCAGTTGAAGCCGGGCAGGGGCGGGGAGACTGGCGCGGCCTGGTGCGGCAAGTTGTCTGGCGTGACCAGCCGCAAGGCTCAGTGGCTTAGGGAGCAACGAGGCCAGGCGCGTCTTTTCCTCAATCTCCGACATGCGCGTGCTCCGGTTGCCGCATTGCGGGCAGCAGCGGAACTCCTTATCCGTCGAGGCCCCGAGGCAGACATATTGCCTGCACCGGTAGCATTGGCAGTAGATGACCTCGACCCCGCCGAGCATCTTTGTGCCCTGGCCGCACCACGGACAACGCTCTTCCTCGGTGCCGATCATTTTGGCGTCGTCGATCTCGATACTCCGAGGAAGAAGCGGCATAGCAGACGCCGCATCACGGGGCAGGGCGCTCTTTCGGGCGTCCTGCCCTTTTTCGTTTTCGCCGAAGCCGGAGCGGACAGCATCGCGACGTATGCGCGCAAATCGATTCACCTCCGCAACAATCTCTTTTTTCCTGCTGCCCCTCTGCGTTGTGTGATTGGAACGGCTCCAATCTGCATCGCAAATTCACTTGCAGCGACATGCAGAATCAGATTCATTTCGGTGATGCTTGCGGCAAATATCGACGACAGCAAGTTGTGCATGGTCAGACCATGCCACGCCACGCGCAATTTCCTTTCGGAAATTCCCGTGGCTCAACTTGGCAAGGGGAAGACCTGCGGTCCTCCCCGTTGCATCCCTACCGGCGCGCTTCTCGCGCGTGCGGAAACTCTGCCGGTTTCCACGCCTTCAGGCTCACGCGGCATAGCCGCGTCGTCATGGGCGGTGCGCCCATGACGGCCTCGCCCCCAAAGCTCTCGTTCGTGCGCCGCCGCTCGAAGGGACGGCGGCACACAATCCTCGTGCCCTTCACCGACGACGAGCGCGCCCTCGTCGAAGCCAGGGCGGCGGATTGCGGCCTCAGCGCCGAGGATTACATCCTCATGCGCGTTCTGTGCGAAATGGAGGCGGACGGCAATGCCTGACGGGTTCGCCAAAGGTTCCGCCTCCGTTCGCCGGACGGAAAAGCGCCAGCGCAATTGCAAGACCGATACGCGCTGGAGTCCGGACGAATTCTCCGCGCTCAACGACCGGGCGCAGGAGACGGGTCTCAGCCGCAATGCCTATATCCGCGCCGCCGTGTTGGGCACGCCCGGACCGCGCGCGCGCCGCACCCCGCCCGTCAACGCCGAGGCCCTGGGCCGGGCCACCGTGGCCCTGAACAAGGCCGGAAACAATCTCAACCAGATCGCCCACGTCCTCAATGCCGGAGGCTCGGGCCTCACCTCCCGTGAATGCTTCGCGGCGCTTGCCGAAGTGCGCGCGGTTCTGAGCCGCATTCTGGAGATTCTGGGCCACAAGGACAGCCTATGATTTGCAAAGGCACGACCCACAATAACGGGCCGAGGCTTGCCGCCTATATGACGAACGGCAAGGACGGTGAACGCGCCGAGCTGTGGCAGATGCGCGGCTTCGCAATGGATAACCTGACCGACGCCTTCCGAACGGTTCACGTCATGGCCCAGGGGACGCGCTGCGAGCAGCCGTTCTTTCACGTCCAGGCGCGCAACCGCGAGGGAGAACACCTCACGCGGCAGCAGTGGGAAGAGGCCGCCAACCGCATCGAGCGGATGATTGGCCTCAAGGATCAGCCAAGGGCGGTTGCTTTTCATATCGACGAGAAGACCGGCCACGAGCACATGCATGTCGCCTGGAGCCGGATCGATCAGGATACGCTGACCGCGAAGCATCTGCCGTTTTACAAACTGCGGCTGAAGAAAATCAGCCGTGAGCTGGAATTGCATTTTGGGCTGGAGCCGGTGACGAACCACCGCCCGGACAAAATCAAATACGCGCCCACCCGCGCCGAAGAAGAGCAGTCCCGCCGCCTCGGCTTCGACATTCACGAGGTTCGCAATACCATCCGCCAGTGCTGGGACCGTTCCGACTGCGGATCGAGTTTCCAGGCGGCGCTTTCGGAGCAGGGCCTCATCCTTGCACAAGGTGACCGCCGCAGCTTCGTCGTCATCGACCGCGAAGGAGGGATGCACGCGCTCGGCAAGCGCATCCTCGATGTAACGGCAACCGGAATACGACAGAGGCTTTCCGATATTTCTCGCGACGATCTTCCGACCGTCAACATGGCGCGCGCGGAGATGATTGAGAAGGGGCGGCAGGAAGAAGAGAAAAGAGAGGAAAAGAAAGAGGAGAAGCCTCTCGGCAAAGACCGGAGCGCAATCCGTCTCGCCTACAGTCTCAGCTCGACGCCGCAGGAATTTGAGAGGAACCTTGAAGAAGCCGGGTTCAGGCTGGCGCGCACATCGAAGGAAGAAGCCGAGCGCAGCCACCGGCAAGCCGCTTTTGCCAGAGAGGCGGGCCGCGTCGCGCCCGAATACCTGGAAGGCGAATATGTCGCCGTCAATGCAAAGGGCCAGGCCTACAGGCTCGACGAACGCACGACAGGCGACAGCCGCCAGGAAGTTGCCGGATTCCTCCGGACGCTGCATGTGTCAAAGCACGAATCCATTCAGGCCACGCAGGAGCGGCAGACCAGCGCGATGCATAAGCAGGCCGTGCCGGAGCTTTGGCGCGAACATGGCAGCATTGCTTCGGAATTCAGGGAGGAAGCCGGGGTTACAACGCAGCGCATTGAGGCCCCCAGGAACCTGCATGGCCCCGCCGCCGAGATATGGAACGCCTACCGGCGCGCGAACAACGCCCACACCTTCATCGACGCCCTCAAGGAACGGGAATTCGAATTCGCCGTCGTCACAAGGGAGGACGTGACCAGCAGCCAGATCGACCGGCATTACAAAACCGATATGGCGCGGCAGTTGCCCGCCAGTCTGCGCGAAGGGGACATCGTCGTTATCGCGCCCAATGCCCACGCCTACAACCTCAACAAGCGCACCACCGGCGAAGACGCCGAACGGGTCCAGAAAGTCCTGGCCGATCTCGACCGCAAAGAACTGCGCGGCGTTTATGACACCGTCAGGATCGTCGAGGAGCGAGGCGCAATCCGCGAACTGGAGCGCCAGGCATTCCGCGATCTTTCCCGAGGCTCATTGAAAGGCGAGAAAGATACGCAGCCAAAAGGCCGCCCTGGCCTCAAGACAGGCGCGCGCGATCCGAAGGGCGTCAAGCCTTTGACCGGCGCGGCCAATGCAGCCATGTCCGCTGTGAGCAAGACGCTGGAGGCCGCATCCGACGCCGTCGCTTCGCTCTTTGCGCCGACGCTTTCTCCGGCGCAGATCGCGATGGGCGAACAGGCAAAATCGAAACGCGAAGCCGAGGCCGAAGACAACATAGATTTCACCAAATACACCGCCGATCTGGCGCAGCAGCGAAGGCAGGAGCAGGAACGGGAGGCCGCGCGGGAGCGGGAACGGTCGGGACGCGAACGATGAAAGCCGCGTCACTCGGGAACGGCGCGGCGAGGACCAGAGAACCACCAAATCGAAGCCGGTATCAAGTTTCGCGGAGATTCTAAGAAAGCGATTCCGGGATCTCGCAAGGATGCTGACCAAACCGGCGGATGCACCGGAGCCGAAGGCGCGCCGCCGCCGCACGGGGGATGCAGCCGAGTTCAGGAAAGCATCGGCAAACATACTGGCCCGCACAGAGCGGCTTCCCGCAGCAGCTTATGCCGCCGTCACGTTTCTATCTGACACGCTGGACTGGCTGAACCCATGGCACATCGAACCCGACTACTCAAACGAGATGGAAGCGGATTTTCAGCAGACGCAGCAGGACCATTTTTCTCTTCACCTGTAACTTGCAAGGAGGATCATCATGAGTGATGCCAAGGCACCGACGCACACAGCCTTTGCCCTGAAGCGGGAAGGCAAGAAGTATGGGCGCTGGCTTGAAGTCGGCACCGCGCGCCAGGACAGCACCGGAGTCATTCATGTCTTTCTCGACAGGACCCCTGTCGGCGGATTCAACGGATACGCATATCTGGCTCCGATTGGCGCGCAACCGCCAGCACCGGTACAGCAGCCGCAGAGGCCGGAAGAGGCCGACGAGGATGATGAAGGGCTATCTGAATAGAACGCCGGGATCTGCGGCGGGACGGCCCGGCGGTATCCGAAACAGATAAAGGCGAACCGAACCCACGTCCTCCCAGCATTCGACAATTTCAAGCTCGGCTTGAGTTGCGCAGGATTCGAACAATTCGGGCCGGTATTTGAATGAATTGTTGTAATGGAAAACGTCGCCCTTCCGAACGGCAACATCTATCCGTGCCGGTCCTTCTCCCATTGAAAAACTCTGATCTTTCACAGCGCGCACCGTGTGCGCGAGCAACCGGCATTCCTCATGCCACACCGGGTGATACTCAAATCCCTCCGGATCGAAGCCGCGCGTGGGGAATTCCGCCGCGATGCGATAGAGGAAATTCACCCCGAACGCGCAGTGCCACGGTTCTTTGTAGAGACGCCTGACGTCCTCTCCGTTTTGATTGCAATCCACGGCAACCAGGAAATTCCCGCCGCATGGCAGCGTGCGCAAAAGGCTTCTGAATGCGCGTGTCAATTGATCGCCAGGCTCTGCGCGGGGAACGGGGCCGGGCAGGTTGTTGATCGTGAAGCCCAGGAAAACGCCGAGCGCAGGGCGCTCGATTACAGCCGGATTGTCTTCCGCAAAGAAATCCAGAACGAAGGAACTGACAGAGCAGCCTTCGACCCGCTCGACACGCGAGCGGTCAAAAGCAAGAAGAGCTGCGCTTGAATCGACCATGACATAAGTCCGGCTCTTGACCGCTTCGATTAGCCGCATCGTCAAATCAGTCGGGCCATACTCGACAATGGGAGTTCCTTTGCGGATTATCCGGGCCACGTCTCCGACACGCGCCTGGAGGGCGATTCTATTCATCGCGGGCAGGGTGCCATGCTCGGCGTGATCGTTCCATGTCGCCACTCCGGACATCGAGCGTCCATCGCGCATGCCCGTGTGCTCCTGATACATATCGGCACCCATGTGTCCGGTATCGAGGCCAAGCCATAGATCGGCGCACCGGCCAAAGAAGCCGGAATTCTGTTGGGATTTCAGCTTATTGATGGGGAGGCACACGGCTACTTCTTTTTGGCTTTCATGGGGTCTTTCGAGAGTTTCCACATCGTCGCAAACTGCTTCTTGTAGGCATGCGTAATCGCGGGAATCTCGTGCACGACGATGATCGGCGCGGGCACAGACTGGAAGGACATAATGGCCAGCGTGTCGCCGTAAATGTAGAAGGGAACCGGATCGAACTGCGCCTTGGGCAGCCAGCGGTATTCGGCGTACTCGCTGCAAGCGAAATTGGTGTCGCCCTCACGGATAAGCGAGTGAACCTTGATGTCTCTTCTCTCCCTGACCAATTCGGCCATCCGCTTGATATGAACCAGGGAATAGTCGCCGAGATATTCCGAGAACATCTCTTCGTCGATCCCAGTCTGCTGGATAAGGCCGCCATGCTTGCGAACGTGCTCGTAGACGCCGTCGAAGAATTGGCAAAGCCCGCTATGTCCCGTCAAAAGCTCGACGCCTTGCGGCTTGATCCGTATGCCCGTGTTGTCGGTGAACTCGACGCCATGCTCCCCAAAAACCTGAATGATGTCGGCGAGCGTTCCTTCGCGCGGCTGAACCGTTTCGTCCTCAATCTTCTTGATGCTTTCGCGCGTCAGGCCAGCCTTCGCCGCAAGGGCTATTGCCGACCAGTTGAGAAGGCCGCGCGCGGCCCGTATCTGACGTCCTGTAACCATCCGCAAGGTTTTATCACAGGCTGGTTAACAATCCACCACCTATCTTGTCTCTGTGTGTTGCCATTTATTGGCAACAAGTTCGTGAATATTGGTAACGTGAGAAGTTGTGAATAACATGTGCATATGCACTGAGATGTAATTTGTCTCAAAATGCAACTTTGCTATTGCTTTCGTAGAAAAGCCAGGCTATGGTTCGCTCCGTGGTTGTTCAATTATTCGGAGACATTCATGTTGAGCTATAGACTTCTGGAAATAAAGTTCGGCCCTGTTGCGGCGTGGCACACCCTGATTGAAATCGAAAAAGCGGCCCGCATACGTTCTACCGAAATGGCGGCAATGGACCCCGAGCATCGCCTTGCGCACGCGTGCCGGGTGCAGGACTCACAGATTGCCTCCAGTCCCGTCGCGTGACCGCCATGACCTCGGCGGAACTTCAACTCATCTGCGCGGCGCTCGGCTTTACCGCCACCGTCATGCGTGAAGGCGGGCAGGGAGAGGATGACGCCGAGCGCGCGCTCGGCCTGGCCAAACTGATCGAAGAATTCTGCCGCGCCAATCTGACATGCGCTCTTGAGACGGACCCCGGCGAGCGGGACATCGAACTGATCGCGGAAATGGCCGACGCGCTCGACCTATGCCTTCAATGCGACGGGCGGCTCACCTGGAGCGCCGAGCATGACGCTCAGATTATTCTCGACCGGGCCAAACTGAGGATCGAAGGGGATCGCCATGACGCTGCGCGAACTGTGCATGCATGACGCCCAGGCTGTTCCCCGATCCTGAAATTCCGTCAAAACGCGATGCTCCTCTCCATTGCGACCCGCCGATGATTGCGCCGCTCTCTTGCCACAACTGCGAATCAAGTCTACGTGGTGTCGAATTCCCGCCGCGAAATTCGATCACGAACACTCTCCAACAAGGAAATTGAAATGCCGCACGATATAGCCCGCGCTGAATTCCCGTTCGCCGACATCGACCCCGCCGATCTGAATTCCGAACTTCCCGAAGACCCCGCGCCGCAGGACCAGGGCGAACATCGGCAGAAGTCCTCGATCCTTGCGCAGATGAAGAAGGCCGGGCGCGCACTTGTCAAAGCCGCGCAGCGGATTGGGACGAAAAGCGCTCTTGCCGCAGTGATGGCGGCAGGCGCGGCAATGACCCTTCCGGCGGCGGCTAATGCGCAGTGCGAGGGCTGCGGCCATTGCCAGGACGGCCCACATGGCCCGTTTTGCGCAGACGACGGCGGCAATGCGCAAACGAGCACACAATCCAATGGAGGTGGCGGCACATATGCGGGCGATCCGATCAACGTGGTGACGGGCAACGTCTATCTGCATCAGACGGATTACAGCACAGCCGGGCAAAATCCCTTGCGGTTCATCCGCTATTACAACAGCAACACGAATGCGACCCAGTATCCTCCGACCCTCGTGAACGGCGTGATGTCCTCGATAACCGCGGCGGCCACGCTCGGCCCCAACTGGCGCTCCAATTACGACGCTTATCTTCAACTCTATCCCGCGTCCAGTCCGGACCGAGTCACCGCCGAGCGCCCCGACGGGCAGGAACTCCTGTTTCAATTGGGCAATGACGGAAAGTGGTACCCCGACAGCAATGAGGATTACACGCTGACGCAATCGGGATCGTCATGGACGTTGAAGGGGCCGGACGACACGGTTGAGGTTTACGGCAGCGGCGGCACGGCTGGGACGGGTAATTTCAGCTATGCTCAGGGCGTTGTCTTCACCGGCTCTTCGGGTTCTCCTTCCAACTCAAATGCCGCCATTGCGCAGCTTTCGTCGATCACGCTCCGCAACGGATATACAAGGACTCTCAGTTACGGCAGCACGGCGGCATTGCCTATCGCGACTGAAGTTTTAATCCTCAATCCCGCCTATCCGTTTTCCTTCAACATAACCACGCTGCAATCGGTCACGGACAGCTATGGCCGTCAACTGAATTTGGCTTACAACAGCAACCGGCTGCAAACTGTGACGACGCCGGACAATCTGGTTCTCACTTACGGCTATACGGCCATCAATTCATCCACCACGATGCTGACGTCGGTCGGCTACAACACCAGCCCGGCGACCAGCCAGCAGTACGCCTATGCGGCTTCGGCGGGGCCTTCCTACCTGACCGCCGTCACCGACGAGAACGGCCATACCTCGGCGAACTGGACCTATGATTCCTCTGGCCGCGCCCTGTCCAGCAAGAACGGCGGCAGCCTGGGAGCCAATGCGTGCGCGCTCACTTACAACAGCGACGGCACGACCACGGTAAAGAACGCTCTGGGCGTAGCGGATACCTATACGTTTCAGTCTTTGGTGAACGGCAGCCAACTCAAGGTGTCGCAGATCAGCCGAGCGGCCACGAGTACGACGGCGGCGGCGACCGAGAGTTTCGGGTACGACAGCAACGGCTATATGAGCAGCCTTCTCGACTGGAACGGCAACGAGACGACGGCCACCAACAACGCCCAGGGCAATCCGCTCACAATCACCGAATCGGTCAGTACGCCGATTGAGCGCACGACGACAATTGCCTACGATTCCACATGGACACATTTGCCATCGACGATCACCGTGACTGGATTGACGCGCGGGTTCAGCTATGACGGCAACGGCAATCCGCTGACCATTACCGACACCGACACGACCACAAACTCCGTGCCCTACAGCACCAACGGCCAGGCGCGCACGACGCAACTGACATGGACTCCCACCGGCCAGTTGCATTCCGTGCAGCTTCCGCGCACGGACGCAACCGTCAAGACAAGTTTCGGCTATGACGGCACGGGCGCGATGACGAGCATCACCGATTCGCTCGGCCACACAACGAACGTCACCGCGCACACCGGCGGCGGTTATCCGACAACCGTCGTCGATCCGAACAATGTCACGGCTACGCTCGGCTGGGATACGCGGCTCAATCTCAACACCGTGACGCTCGCCACCACGGCGGGGAACCTCACCACCACCTACACGCACGACGCGGCCAACAACCTGACGGCCGTTCAGGCTCCCGATGGGTCGAAGCTGACCTACACGCTCGATGCGGCCAACCGGCTTACCAAAATCACCGACCTTCTGAACAACACGATCAACTACACGCTCAACGCTTTGGGCGACGCGACGCAGGTGCAGATCAAGAACCCGTCCGGCACAGTGACGTGGCAGGACACCGGAACCTTCGATGCGCTGGGGCGGCTGACCAAGAACACCAACGGCGTCAGCCAGTCCACCTCCTTCGCCTGGGACCCGAACAGCAATCTTCTCACCGTGACGCCACCGTCGCCTTCGGGAAAGGTCACGTTCACCTGGGATGGGCTCAACCGGCTTGCCACGCGCGTCGATCCGTCGCCCGGCGGCACGACGACGTTCACCCTCGATTCGAACGACAGTCTCGTCAATGTGCAGGATGCGAACGGCAATAACACCGCCTATACGCGCGACGGTTTCGGCGAGGTGATCCAGAGGGTAAGCCCCGATACCGGAACGACCGTCGCCACCTATGATCCCGACCGCAACCTGACGCAGAAAGTTTTCGCCGGAGGACAGACCGTCAATCTGACCTACGATGCGAAGGACCGCAATCTGACGGTCAGCTATCCCGCCGACAGCACTCTCAACATCGCGAAGACCTACGATCAGGCGGGCCACGGCTTCGGCGTCAACAGGCTCACGAGCGTCACCGACCAGGCGGGCAGCGACAGTTTCACCTGGGACGAGCGCGCCAATATCACCAATGAGAACCGCACCGTCATCGGCGTCGGGACGATCACCACGACGACAGGCTACGACGCCGCCAGCCGCGTGGCGAGCATCGGCTATCCCTCCGGCACCGCCGTCAACTATGCCCGCGACACGATGGGGAATGTCACAGCGATCACGGCGCAGCCGCCGGGGGCACCCTCTGCCAGCAATGTCGCAACGGGCATCGTCTACGAGCCATTTGGGCGGGAAACCGCACTGACCTTCGGCAACGGCATCACCGGCGCTTATGCCTTCGATGCCAACTACCGGCCCACGACCCGCACCGATGCGTCCGGATCGACGAATATCCTGAAGCACACATACGCCTACTACAACAACGACAGCCTTCACACGCTGACGGATGCAGCGAACGCCGCCAACAGCCAGACGCTCGGCTTCGACGCGCTCGACCGGCTGACGTCGGCCACGAGCGGCACGGGAGGATACGGCAGCTATGCCTGGACGTGGGACAAGGTCAACAACGTCGTCACGCAGACCGTCAACGGCACGAAGACCACCTTCAACCTCGTCAGCGGCAGCAATCAACTGGCGAGCACCGTCACCGGCAGCACGACGACCACGGTGGATACGACAGCCAACGGCAACATTCAGGACACGAAGATCGGCTCCACGATTGTCACCAGCAATACCTACAACGCGGCGAACCAGATGGCTTCGGCGCTCGGCAGCCTCGGTTCGTCGGCCTCTTACAAATACGGCTTCGACGGGCAGCGGATCGAGAAAGCCCCGCCGGGCACGAACCCGATCCTCTACCAGTACTCACGCGCAGCCAATGAACTGCTCAGCGAGAACGACCTGCACCAGGGCCATACGGCGGATTACATTTACATGGACCCAGGCCGGAACAGCCGCCCCATCGGCGAGGTGAACCCCACGACCGGCGCGCTGTACTTCATGCACACCAATCTGCGGGAAACGCCGGAGAGGTCACCGACAGCGGCAAGAACGTGGTGTGGAGCGCGCAATACAACCCCTTCGGCGACATCTCGACGGGGAAGTTGAGCGGCACCCTGACGATCCAAAGCCTTCGTCTTCCCGGCCAGCAGATGGACCCCGAGACCGGCAACTACCACAACGGGTTCCGTGACTACGCCGGTACTCTCACGAGGTATGAGCAATCCGATCCCACGGGGCTTGCCGGAGGAATGAATACGTATCAGTATGTTTTAGCTAACCCTTTCAAATACACGGACAGGTTGGGTTTGGACCCTTCACAGCACTCTGGACAGGGGCCGGGGCAGGGTTCTTCGCCTCTGATCCCTGTCTCTGATCCGGCACCGACTGGAGAACCTCTTCCTAATTTAACTCCTCCGAGACCTCCGAAGCCTCCGAAGCCCCCAAGAGACCCCTACATTCCTGGAACGCAAGGACTCCCCGGATTCCCCGATGGTATACCAAATTATGGCCGACCCGAGGATGAATCTGAAATGTACCCCCCTCCAGATGGGAATCCAGTGGGTTCTCCTGACTATCCCCTTGGTCCAAACGGTGAATGGTTTCCGGAGAACAATGATGTATCTGTACCGGCCCCGATGAACACAAATCCAGATCCGTTCATTGAAATTAATCCAGATGACGATCCACGTCCAATCCCTTATACACAGCATCCAACCTGGCGTACAAAAAGCCTGTGAATCAAAGTGCAGCGAGAGGACTCACGCTCTTCTTGTAGACGCAAGAGACTGTACGGATTATATTGCTGCAAATGACCAAGAACAAACATCTTTTGATCTGTATGCTCATGCTGGCAATTGCCGCCGTTGCGGTTACTGCAAGTGCGGCGTGGAGCCCTCGTGTGATTCAGATTGTGCAGATCGATTCCCCTGGCCAGATACAGACGACGCTCTGCCAACAAGCAAAAGCGTCGTGTCACATCAACATGCCCGTAGTTGCGAACGACACAAAACAGATCGAACCCATTGATGTAAATATTACTTCAACTCCAAGCGTAGTATTATTGGAAGTTACAACATCTGCACAACACGCACGCACAGAGATAGTTGGCAAGCACCGCATTGATATTGACGAGTCGGGTCGCGCGGTTACTCATATGAAGCTAACTCGTCCCCCAGAGTATGGTGGCGGAGAATCATTGCTTCTTCGAGTTCCGGATGATTATTTCGCTGAACTTGCGATCACTGTTTCGCCGGTGATGTAAGGGCCGCACTCTTCTATTTAACATAATATCGATTCTGTCTTACGCCACTAACAGCATAATTGCAGGTATAACTCGCGCATAATTTGTCATAAGTTACCTTATGCGACAATCAACCTATGGTTGTATCGTTTTTCTATATGATCACTACCCTCGCCTTAACGTACTTTAAAATCCGTTTTCCGAGGTGACCCCAATCTTCGCGGCAAAAGTACTTTGATCCGCTCCTTCATCGGCGGACTGCCGGAACACGCGAAAAATCCGCCGGGAACAATAGTGTCAATACACCGAAACGACCCAATTGAATGGCTTGCTCGATCATGATCACATTCCGAGCATCACTGTCATTGACGAATGGAAACCAACTTGCCGTTGTTGTTCCTGCCTCAAAGTACCCCGATGCTGGTGCGACCGCGCCAGACAGAGCGATTCTTGTTGAACAATCATGTGGAAGTGAATTCAGGGTTTTCGTCACTCCACGCAGACGCGCTCGGAATGGTTCAGTCGATACCCATTGCCACTGGAACTCGGTTGGTGACCATTTCACCACAATGCAAGGCACAAGATCACTCTGAACATAGCGGATCGCTGTGCTTGTTACGGAAGTATTGAAATGTCTCGCGATTGCAAGAATGCCTGGCAATCCAGGCTTCTGAAGCCGCGCAATCTTCTCAAACTCCTCCGAAGGCATCAGCAAATGAGACGCGAAGTGGTCAGCTTCGCGTTCGACGGGAAGACTGGATTCAAACTCTGACCGCGATCCATGCGCTGGTGCGCGACCGGAACTCAGGGCGTTGCGGTGCTCATCGATGAAGTAGTGACCAAATTCATGCGCGATAGTGAATCTTGCTCTGGGGCTAGTGACAGTCTCGACACGATCCAAATTGCAATAAATGTGAAACCGCTGCCCCCGGTGTTCGAGCATTCCATCGAACGCCGAATCGTAGTAACCGAAGCTGATTGTGATCTTGTTGTCCTTCAAAATCGGCGCAGGATCAAATTGTCGGTTTGGGAAGTAATCGCGTCCAATAGACTCGGCCAGAACTGCCAGTTCTGCCAACCGCGCGGCAGAAGGCGCAGGCAGGTTACTTATCTCCGTTCTTTGCTTCTGCTGCATCGCGGTCCCTTCTCATCCGTTCCTCAATCTCCGGCGAGATAACGCCGCCCTCTCTAGCCGCACGCGCCAAGTTTTCGCTTAAATCCATTCGGACAGCCTTAGGCTTGGACAGGGGTATGACTCTGGCCGTATCAGCCGCTCGAAGCAAAGCCCGTGCTTGTTCGAAGGAGGCTTCCGACACATCCATTTGGTTTTCCGCTAGCGCTTTCTCAGCTTCCAGAACCTCAGGCACCGTTTCGGGTGCCAGCCACCCCTCCGCTCGCATGGCCCGAAGAATCTGGTGTTCCAGCTTGCGGACATCCGGCTTCCGGTCCTTGTTTTCTTTTGAAGACATCTTGTCAACCCTCGAAACTACTTGTTGCCGTGATCTTCCAGGTATTGTTCCAGCTTGCCGAAGGCGCGTGAGCGAATCTGTCTGATATTCGCGGCGGTCGTCTGAAAACGCGAGCAAAGGGCAGACAGTTCATCACTGGGCATCCTGTTGCATCCGGCCCCCTGTTCGTACCATGCATAACTTGCAATCAGCACCTCGCGCTCGCGCTCGGTAAGAGTTCTCAGGGCATCCCGCAGCAGCGGCAGATGTTCTGACTCTTCAGATTCCGGCTCACTTGCCATGGGCGCTGGTTCGTCCGCAATCGATTCAAAGGGATCATCCGCGAACTCAATTTTCGGCTGGCCGCGAAGGGACGATAGAAAAAGCCGGTTGGCTATTCTACCTAGCCAGGCCCGGACGCGAGCACGTGCGTGGCCGCTGCCGTTACCCAAGGGCTTGAATGTGTGTGCTTTCTTGAAGACACGAACGAAGGTCTCCTGCACCAGATCCTCGACGCCAAGATCGCCAAGAGCACTCTGGAAACGCTTCTTGCAGACTTGCAGCAGGTAGCTCTGATGCCGGAAATAGAACTCCTTCCATGCCTCCTCCGCAGAGGCGCGATCTTCGCCCTCAAGAGACATGTAAAAGATGAGGTCTTCATCCGAGTCGCAGCTAAAGGCCGTTCGAGATTTTTGTTTCGCGACAGACGACATTCAGGAACCTGACTTCCACGTTGCCCTGTATACGCTTGAGCGTGACAACCTCCAAAAAAGAATACGCCAAAGCCCCTTGTCACGCTCCTGCGTATCTTCAGCAGACGGCCTCGAATCTCAGGCAGAGAGCAAAACAATCGATATCAATGACGGGGTCGAAAAGGAGAACTGTATGGAAAATGAAGACCTTAACAGGGCCGAAGCCCACCTGAAACGGGCCGAGGCCGATTTGAACATTGCCCACGAAGAAGAAGCCGCCGCCGAGCACGAAATCGAGGCGGCCGTCCAAGAGATTCACGAAGCAGAAGACCATCATCACCACGAGATTCATTTCGAGGTTGATGGCGAACCCTGCGAAACAACCAAGCGCGAGCTAACCCCGAACCAGATCATTGTCGAATTCGGCCACAAGAGTCCCACGGATCACTATCTCGTCCAGATCATCGCTGGACATACCGACAGCTATCAGGGCAAGGGCGATCTGGAGATCAAGTTGCATGACTGCATGAACTTCCAGATTGTCTGCACAGGCCCGGCGACAGTATCGCAAGGACCTATTGCGACAGGTGTAGAGGTGTTTATGAGTGGCTTGAGGGGCATCGGATTCGATCCGAAGCCCCTGCCCGGCAACCCCAACCAGGCCTAGACCCAACAGTCGTGTCATGAAGTGCCATCTGGAGAGCAAGCCTTTGAATTACAACAACGAATTTTAGCAACCTGCGCTATCGCCACAAACCCTCAAAACGAGACGCGGCGGTGCGCGTGTATCTGACGGTATGGGCGATGTTTTTGTGGCCGAGATAATCCTGAATCAGCCTCGTATCGTGGTTGCGATTGGCCAGGTAGTAGCCGGTTGAGTGCCGGAGCATGTGTGGATGGACATGGAAACGCAGCTTCGCGCGCTTGCCGGTCTGTGTGACCAGGTAATTGAATGCCTGACGGGTCATCGGCCCGCGCTCGCTCAGGAAGAGGTATGGTGAACGGACGTCAACGCGCACCTCGCGCAGGCGCAACCACGCGCGCAGTGCCCGCAGTTCGTCCCCTTCAATCGGCTGATGCGTCGAGAGGCTGCCTTTCTTTCGGCGGACGTAAAGGCGCGCAGTTTCCAGATCGATATCTTTGAGACGCACGTCGACGAGTTCAGAAACTCGCAGCCCATGCCGGAAAGCCATGAGCATCATGGCATAGTCGCGCACCCCGTGGCGACTGTGACGGGCGGCGTCGAGAAAGCGCTTCATTTCCGCCTCAGTGAGGAAGTTTTTTTCGCCGTGATCGACAGCCGTGCTGTTGGCCTTTGCCCGTCGTTTGGAAGTCACTCTTTACCTTACGGAAGTTGGCGGCGTGTTATTTGCGTCTGCAAAGCACCGGATTTCCTACCCGGCGGTACGGAAACTTATTACAGAAAGGCCATTATGTAAAGAGATGCGTCTCCTGAGTTGCTTTTCTTGAAAGGGTATGCAGACTTTACCCCCGTTGTCGTGTTTGTAAAGCCACGGGCTCAGCGGGGACTAGTGGAAGACGAGGGTGCAGCCGGGCAATGGTCCCTGACTCCTGAAGAACACATCTTCGTCATGACGAAGAACCGCGCGCAACGGCTCGATTTTGCGCTCCTGCTTTTGTTCTACCGAGCGCGGGGCAAGTTCCCCGATGCGGAGGCGGAATTGGGGGCCGACGCTGTGGCGGAGATAGCGAACCAGCTTGGTGTCCCGGTCAGATCTCGTGACAATATCAACGCTGCCATGCGCACCATCGCGCGTCATCGTACCGAGATCCGCGCGTTCTTTGGTTTCCGGGAAGCGTCTGTGGGTGATGCCGAGATGCTTACGGCATGGCTCTGCGAACACGTTTCAACCGTCGGGACGGCACCTGACCAACTCACTTCCGCGCTTGAGGCTCGCTGTCGGGAACTTGCGATTGAACCACCCTCGGCGGATCGGCTTGATCGTATAACACGCGGGGCCATCTCTGCTTATGATGAGCGTATCTGTGCCGACATTGCAAGCCGCCTGACCCTCGAAACACGGGCGCGACTTGAGACTCTACTGGAAACAGACGGCAGCAAAGATAGTGAACTGGAAGACGATGAACCACCGGAATCCTCTCCAGCGCTGCTTTTGCGTTTGCGCAGCGACCCAGGCCGTCCGAATGTTGCCAATCTTGAGGAGCAACTGGCAAGACTGAAGTTGGCCCGTGATATCGAACTGCCGCCGGGCCTGTTCTCAGGCGTACTGCCTCACGAACTGGAGCGTTATCGGCGACGTGCCGCAGTGGAAGCCCCTTATGAAATTCGGCGGCACCCAGAGCCTTCCAGGCTTACATTGCTTGCGGCGTTCGTCCACTTGCGCGCACGCACACTCACGGATGACCTGATCGATCTCTTGATTGAGACCATACACCAGATCGGCGCGCGCGCGGAGCGCAGGGTAGACCGTGCCCTGCTGGAAGATCTTAAGCGGGTGCGCGGCAAGCCGAACATCCTTTTTGAAATTGCGGGAGCGGCTTTGGAGCAGCCGGACGGCGTCGTGCGCGATGTCGTGTTTCTGGTCGCGGACGAGCAAACACTGCGCGATCTGGTCAAGGAAGCGAAAGCGACCGGAACTGAGTATGAAACCACGCTGCGCACCGTGATCCGGAATTCGTACAAGGGCCACTACCGGCGCATGGTGCCGCAGATACTGCAGACGCTGGAATTCCGTTCAAACAACGAACATCACCGCCCGGTGATACAGGCTCTTGACCTTATCCGGCGTTACACCAATACGAACGCGCGTGTTTTTCCAGTCGGGGAAAATGTGCCGCTTGATGGTATCGCATCCGGACTCTGGCGCGAGGCCGTCATTGAAAAAGACGCGAAGGGAGAAGCCCATGTCAATCGCATTACCTATGAAATCTGCGTGTTAGAAGCGCTTCGTGAAAAACTGCGCTGCAAAGAAATCTGGGTGGTTGGAGCGAACCGTTATCGCAATCCGGATGAGGATCTTCCTGCAGACTTCGAGGCGCGGCGCACACTTTATTATGAAGCGCTGAATCTTCCGCTGGATGCCGGTCACTTCATCGCCAATCTTCAGAGTGAAATGCGCGCAGCGCTACGCATGCTTAATACAGGCATGCCGGGCAATCGGCTCGTAAGATTCAGCAGTAAGAAATCAGACTGGATCACGATAACGCCGTCTGATCCCCAACCCGATCCGCCCAACTTAACCGCGCTCAAGGCAGAGATCACCGCAACCTGGCCCATGACTAGTTTGCTCGATATGATCAAGGAAGCCGATTTGCGGCTGGGCTTCACTGCTGCCCTGAAGAGTTCAACGGCATACGAAAGTCTGAGCCGGGACGCTCTGCAGCCGAGACTGTTGTTCTGTCTGCACGGGATAGGAACAAATACCGGACTGCAGCGCATGGGCAATCTACAGTCCGGCGTAACATACAAGGATCTTGCTTATGTGAGAAAGAGGTACATCACCAGCGCGGCACTCCAGCAGGCAGTTGCCATTGTCACCAACGGCACACTCCGTGCGCGCAACCCGGCAATCTGGGGTGACGGCACGACGGCCTGCGCGTCCGATTCCAAACACTTTGGAGCATGGGATCAGAACCTCACCACGCAATGGCATCTCCGTTACGGCGGACGTGGCATCATGATCTACTGGCACGTTGAGAAAAACTCCCTGTGCATCCATTCGCAGTTGAAATCACCCGCATCCTCGGAAGTGGCGTCGATGATCGAGGGTGTCGTCCGTCATTGCACCGAGATGGAAATTGATCGCCAGTATGTCGATTCCCATGGTCAGAGCACGGTTGCGTTTGCTTTTTGCCGACTGCTCGGCTTTCAATTGCTTCCGCGCCTGAAGGCTATCGGCAAGCAGAAACTTTACCGGCCTGATGCGGGGCAGCCCGCCGCCTATCCGCATTTGCAGTCGGTACTGACGAAGCCGATAGACTGGGACCTGATCCGCCAGCAATATGATGAGATGGTGAAGTATGTCACCGCATTGCGCGTGGGGACCGCAGAGGCGGAAGCGATCCTTCGGCGTTTCACCCGCAACAACGTCAAACACCCTGCGTACAAAGCCTTTGCGGAACTCGGCAAGGTGGCAAAAACCGTCTTTCTCTGCCACTACCTTCATAGTGAAGCGCTGCGCCGGGAGATACATGAAGGCCTCAACGTTGTCGAGCAATGGAACAGCGCCAATGATTTTGTGTTCTTCGCCCGCCGTGGTGAACTTGCCAGCAACCGCCGCGAGGACCAGGAGATCAGCATGCTATGCCTCCATCTCCTGCAAAACTGCATGGTCTATATCAACACGCTCATGCTCCAGAAGGTATTGGCCAAACCCCACTGGCAGAGCAGACTCACCGCTAGGGATCTCGGCGCTCTCACACCTCTTATTTGGGAGCACGTCAATCCGTACGGGCGCTTTGAACTCGACATGACGGCGCGTTTGCCGCTCCTCTGAGTGGATAACTCATTACATAAAGATTTTTGTGTGAAGAGATTTGTACACCCAAAAACGATGCTGGCTCAATAGGTTACTCTCCAGATGGCACTTCATGACACGACTGTTGGGTCTAGGCCATATGGAGCCTCCCGATTTTACGCCCTGCCATGCCGAATGCCAGTTCCCTTCGCTGACGGCGCTGGGGGATGCGTGCGGCATCGATGTAACAGGAATTCGGCCCGCTGCTCAATCTGAGATCGGGGTTTGAGCAGCGACGGGGCAGAAAGGTTCAGGCACGTCATCTTGCCTGCGTTGTGGCAGGCCCAAGAAACTTTTTCATTGAACGGGCCGCAGCCCTGAAGTCTTGGCGAAGTTCGCATTCCCACACGACCAGCGTTTTCCATCCGAGTTCGTGCAGGGATTCTAAATTCTCGGCGTCACGAGCGACGTTGCGCCGCAGCTTAGGCGTCCAGTACCCCACGTTTGATGATGGAACAACCCTGATGGGGCAATGCTCATCTGCGTGCTGATGCCAGAAGCAGCCATGCACAAAGATTGCCTTCTGGCGGACAGGAAACGCCAGATCAGGCCGCCCCGGAAGATGCTTTGGATGCAGCCGGTACCTGTAGCCCTCGGCAAACAGGAACTTTCTCACCAGCATTTCCGGTTTCGTGCCTTTGCTCTTGATCGCCCGCATGATGCGGCTGCGAGATTCTGCTGAAAGCCGGTCGGCCATCAGAGGTAATTGTCCCGCCAGTTGATGTTTGCGGGATTTACAAAGCTGGGGAGCTTTACCTTGTGCGGCAGGAACGCATAGTTCTTGCTCGCGCGAAGGGCGTCGGAGAATTGCAGTTCCCCTGTTGCCTTGATGCGAATGTTGCTTGTGTCAAAAAGCCGATGAATGTCTACGCGAAGGCAAATCCCGTTATCGGGCTTGTCCGCGCCACCATGCGTAACCGGGATGATGTGAGCCGCTTCTAGGATTTCTCCCATGGAATCCCCGGTCAGGAAGCAATGGCCCGAATAGGCCTTGAATACCAATTCCCGGAAGCGCGACTGCCCAGGGCGCGCCAGCACTGTCGCCAGCGTCCTCTGCCGTTCGATGATGGAGGGCAAAGGTGAATGGCGGATTGCCTCGACGATTGCGTCCGTGTTCGTTTGGCCGGTGAATATGGAGGCCTTCGATCCAGGCGTGACTGCATCCACGTCGTATAGCTCATCGAGGCGATAAACATCCTCCATCGAATTAACTTTCGGGACATGGCGGCAGAGGCCAAAGTTCGCAAGGAACAGCAGGAATTCTTTCGCAAGCCTTTGATCGTTTGAAGCGGGCGTGCAGTCTGGCCACGCCGTGACATCCAGCTTTCCTGCGCGATGCGTTGCAATCGCTTCGGCAATCAAGCCCGCTTGCGCCTTCGCACCGGCCAGGGGAATGCAGATGCGTATCAGCTCCCATGGAGTGATATAGGCCATGCTGATGCCGCCATGTTTCCGGGCCAGCATCTCAAGCACTTCGAGTATTAGCGCCAGCGGCCTTATCTCAAGGCCTGCCGCTTGCCACTTCGCAATTTCTTGCGGCGAATATGTCCAGGGGTTCGGAAGCACGGTCTGCTGCACGATGATTGCCGCGAATTCGCCTTGCGTGACCTTGCCATTGGCGACATTCCGGCCCAAGGGCGTCAGGTGGATGTCGCCACGATCCGGGAGCAGAAGGCCCGTCCCCTTCCAATACTGCCCTGAGTTGCGAATCAGGTTGCGCTCAGGCGTCCGGACCAGATTGACGGTTGTGCCGGTTTCGCTTTTCACCCTGGCAAGCTCTTTTGCGATTGCCGGGGTTGACGGCGCTTCGTCTTCATGCCTCGCCAAAACACGCGGGAATTCCGGGTTTGTAGTGGGTAGAGGGTCTGTCGTCCAGAGGTAGCGGGACCCAGTCGAGGAGACGTAGAAACGGGAAAGGCTATGGAAAAGACGGAAAACAAAAGGCGTTTCCCGCTTTTCCACAGCAAGAACCGCTGCTACTACGACGATCTGTGATCCTTTTTCCCGTTGTCACTCCCGATTCACCCACTACAAAGCCGGAAGCGCCCACCATAATGGGCGTAAGGTCGCGAATATTGCGCGCAATGCTTCTTGATGCCTGGCTCCAAGAACCAGAATGCGTGTTCCGTAATATGGATTGCGTTGTCAGGCATGGGGTCGTCTCGATACGGGCCAGGGCCTAAACCCATGTTCAGGCCGCCATACCCCCGCTTCAGCTTCTTCAGGCGGAAATCCATCTGGCATCGCTCACGCCCAATCCATCGCCGCAATTTTGCCTTCGACTGCGGTCCGGCGATGGTCTTCACGAAGGAAACGTTTTGCATGTACCCGTTATACCCTGTCCAGTTCGGCAAACAGCTCCGCCAAAAGCGACTGGGGCCGCGGGAGTGGCTAGTTCGCTGCTGCGGGGAGCATCTTTCTCGATCAGGTAATAGGAATACTGCCTGAGTATGTCGTCTCGTGCGGAGCTTCGGAGATAAACGTTCACGGCTTGAAGTGCTTCCTTCCAGGCTACTTGCGCCTGGCAAGAATATTAGCTGCATCCCGCTTGAGTTCGCTCCAGAATTCCGGCGAAAGCGGAATGTCCTCGCCCGTGGTCAGCCCTTCAATCAGCAAAGCCTCCAACCGGGCATCCGCTTCTTTAGCTTGGGCCGCGCGCAGCAGCCCGCGGACGTACTCGCTCACGTTCCCGTAGCCCTTGGTCTGGACTTCACGGTCGATGAACTCCTTGAGAGAATCGGGCAGAGAAATCGTCAGGGTTGTCACGTTTCGCCTCAAGCCCATTATAACAACAGTTCTTATTTGTTAAGAGCATTTCTCCGAGATTGCGCCTCCAGTCACGGCGCAACCTCGATCTGCACGGTCTTCGTTCCCGGCGGCGCGTTGGCCGGGGTGATGACGGTGGGCGGAATCTGAATGGATGTGGGCAGCAGCATGTAGGCGTCGCAGCCGCCGCCATAGGAGCTGCAAATCAGCCGCACCTCGCGCAGCAGGCGGGCCTTCGAGCCGGTGGGCAAGACAACCGGAAACTTGTGCGCTTCCAGCACGGCTGCCATGGTCCCAAATCCTTTCTCGCCATTCAGCAGGTGCGCTTTCACCGGCTTGCCCGCTTCATAGACAAGGGCAAACAGCCCCTGCCCATTCAGCTTGCTGACTTTGGTAAATCCGTGGATTTCGATCTCCTTGTCCAACTCGGCGCGCAAACTGCCGTTGTACTGGCCGTGGTTCAGCGCAGTGGCCGTCAACGGATTGCCGGTCAGCTCCTTGTAGCTTTCCGGAATGCGGTCTTGAACCTTGTAGTTGGGGTACAGGAAACCACCCAGCGAATTGCCTTCGCTGCCGATGTTGGCCAGTTCGTAGAGGTGGGCGGCAGCGGCCTTGTCGCCCTTGGCCTCCAGCAGCCTTGCCAGTTGGTAGCCGCTCATCTTGTCCTGGCCCAAGACCCAGGCTGCTCGCAAATAGGTCTCGGCCGTGGCCATATCTTTGGATTCGAGCGCCGCCCATCCCAGGGTGCTCCACCCATAGGCCAACAGTTGCGACCAGTAGAGCGAGTGCGCGTCGTCTGCTGGCGCCGTCAGTGTCTTGGCTTCAATGCCATCCACGGCTTTGTGGGCCAGGCTGGTTGCTTTGGCAAGATCGTCCGCGGTTGCCGGGGTAGCGGCTTCGAGAACGGCCGTGGCGTCGCGCACGGGCTGCATGGCATTGAGCAGTTCGGCGCGCAACTCGTTCGAGGGCGACGAATCGCTTCTTCCTTGAGTGAACTGGGGCAGCCCGGACACATCGAATTTCTTGTTCGCGTCCAGCGATCCAGGCGGCGAAATGAGCGTCTGGCGATTCCAGTCTTCAAACATGCCGCGGCGGAAGGCGAGGTACTTGTCCCATTGATCGAGCGGGACCTTTGTCCGCTTCACCGCAAGCCGCCGATCGGCCGTAAAGGTTCCGTCCTTGAATCCGTATTTTGCGTGGTACTCGAGCCAGTCTTCCTTGAGATCGACATCCGCCGGTGGAACCATGTTCCAGCCAGCGGGAACTTGCATGGTTGCAAGATAAGTGGTCTCGCCGCGGGACCCGAGGTCTGGATCGTCGGCCGGCTTCTTTTCTTTCACGCCGGGCGCCAGTTCTCCACCCATTGCCGGAAGAGGAGGGGAAATCCAGTGCGAAAACTCGTTGTCGTTCCACTGGTAATATTTCTCGCGCGAGTAGTCGAACGAAAAATCGATGGGCTGGTCAATCAGCTCGATCTCTGACACCTGCGGATTCGAAACCTCTCCGGCGTAACCCTCCGATCCCGCGATTCCCTGCAGCAACTCCTTCCATTGCGATTGTGGAACCTGACGGAAGGCAGCACGGAAGACCACGCCGATATCGCCATCCGCTGTTTGGGCGATGTGCCCGGTGAAGAGTCCCTGGTTTGAGAGCTTGCCCCCGACCTGCACGCGGATCTTCCGCGCGGAGATGGAATCGGCGGGCGTCCTTTCCAGGTAAGCAGCCTTGCTATTCGGAACCGCAAGGGCTTGCTTGTCGCGCAGGCTATCCATGAGCAATCCAACTGGCGCGACCTCCGCGGTAGAATCCATCCACACCAGCTTGCCGCCCAGCGGAACCAGGGTGATGACGTGGTTGAATTGCGAGGGCGACAGCGTGGCGGGGTCGAGTTCGCGATTGTTCGCAATCAGGACCGGCCAGGCCTCGATGCCCGCGGCCTTGAGCAGCGACGCCAGCAACGTGTGCTTGTCCTTGCAGTCGCCGTATTCGTTCGAGAGCACGTCGTCGGCCGGATGCGGCTGATAGCGGCCAATGCCGAACTCCAGGCCTACATAGTGGATGTGCAGGGCAACGTCCTTGAAGATGGCGCGGACCTTTTCCTCGTCGGTGCTCAGCCCCTTGGTCAGAGCGGCAGCCTTGGCTTGAATCGTCGGCGTCACTGCCAGAGGCTCCTTCTGAAGAGACAGGTACCACGCCCCAACCTGCTCCCAACTGGTAAAGGTGGTCACCTGCACCGAGGGCTTCCAGTGCTTGACGGACGTGGGCTGCGCATCGGGATCGGGCCGGGCGAGGTTCGCACTGGCCCAGTGATAGACCTTGCGCCCCCCGCTCGTGTTTACGGTGGGCTGCACGTCGGCGCTGGCCACCGTGACGGCCTTGTCCGCAGGCAGGTCGAGATCGAACTGCTCGTCGAGGATGATCAGATTCTTCTCGAAGCTGTACTCCATCCAGAAGTGACCGGGAACCTCCGGTTTGACGGTGCGGAAGGTCACCTGGGATTCGAGGATATCGCCCACTCCCAGACCTTTCACCGCTACGTGCTTCTGGTGAATATCGGAGTACATGGGCGCGGCGCGGGTTACGTCGGCGGGCATGTCCTGAACGTTGTACTCGGGCGTGACCACCACCGTGCCGTCGGGCTTGATGACGCGCACGTAGCCAATCTCCACTTGCTCGTTCGAGGCTGTGTAGGTGAAGGCGAGTACGGCCATCTCCTTGACGCCGGAATCGGCCAGCACCCGGGTGCGTGCCGTGACCTGCTTGACGCCGGTGCCGTCGGCCTCCATGCGAACCTTGGTGTAGACCTTCTCCAGCACCAGGCCCTCTTTGGATACATCGGGAGCTTTCGCCGCGGCCACGGCGGAGGCTGGCGCAGGCTGGGGCTGGCTTGGCCTATTCGCGGCGGGCTTTTCCTGTGCCACTGCCAGAAACGGGCCGCAAAGAGCGACTGCCAGAATCGGAAGTACCAGCCGGTAGCAGGGGGAAAAAAGACAAAAAGGCCGCACGAACGGAGTTATGGAACAGCGCATAAGATGAGTCACCCGATGACTGGAACGATACCAGAGAGCGGGCAGGTGCGCCGTGATGCGTGGGGTAGGGGAATATGGGGTCTAAATAAAAACGGCGGCTTTGCCAAGGAATGCAAAGCCGCCGGTTGATTCCATCTACAGTTCCATCGACTGCCCCTCGACCAGCGCCTTGGCCTTGGCGATGAATTCGGCCAGCGGCGCCGATCCCTGGTCGCCCTTGCCGCGGGTGCGCACGCTGACGGCGCCGGCTTCCTGCTCCTTGTCGCCGAAGACCAGGATGTAGGGCGTCTTCTGGTTGGCGAAGTCGCGAATCTTGCCGTTCATCTTCTCGTTGCGGTCGTCGATCTCCACGCGGAAGCCAGCGGCCTTCAGCTCTTTCTCGACCTTGCGCGCGTACTCGTGATGCCGCTCGCTGATGGGCACCAGGCCCACCTGCACCGGCGCCAGCCACAGCGGGAAGGCTCCGGCGTAGTGCTCGATCAGCACCCCGAAGAAGCGCTCCACCGAGCCGAACAGCGCGCGATGCACCATCACCGGCTGATGCCGCTCGCCGTCCTCGCCCACGTACTCCATCTCGAAGCGTGCCGGCAGGTTGAAGTCGAACTGCACGGTCGAGAGCTGCCACAACCGGCCCAGCACGTCCACCAGCTTGATGTCGATCTTGGGACCGTAGAAGGCCGCCTCGCCGGGAATGACCTTGTAAGCGATCTCCTTGCGATCGAGAACCGTCTTCAACGACGTTTCCGCGAGCTTCCAGTTTTCGTCCGAGCCGGCATAGTGCGCGCGATCGTTGGGGTCCCAGGTGGATAACTCGACCTTGAACTCCTTGAAGCCGAAGGTGGTCAGCACGGCCTTGGCAAAGTCGATGCAGGCTTCCACCTCGTCCTCGATCTGGCTGGGCATGCAGAAGATGTGCGCGTCGTCCTGGGTAAAGCCGCGCACGCGCAAGAGGCCGTGCATGGTGCCCGAGCGCTCGTAGCGGTAGACATTGCCTAACTCTGCCAGCCGCACGGGTAAGTCGCGATAACTCTTGGGCGAGTTCTTGTAAATCAGAATGTGGAACGGACAGTTCATCGGCTTCATGCGGTAGTTCGCATCGTCCAGTTCCATGGGCGTGAACATGTTGGCCGCGTAGAAGCCCTCGTGCCCCGAAGTCTGCCACAGGTTCACCTTGGCCACGTGCGGCGTGTACACCAGCGAGTAACCGCGGCGCAGGCACTCCTCGCGCATCCAGTCTTCCATGATCTTGCGGATCATGGCGCCCTTGGGATGCCAGAAGATCAGGCCCGGTCCGGCCAGTTCCTGAATGCTGAAAAGATCGAGTTGCTTGCCCAGCAGGCGATGGTCGCGCTTGGCTGCTTCTTCCAGGCGGGCAAAGTGCGCGTCCATCTCCTTTTGCGAGAAGAAGGCCGTGCCGTGAATGCGCTGCAACTGCGGATTCTTCTCGTCGCCCAGCCAGTAAGCGCCGGCCAGGGTGGTCAGCTTCACGGCTTTCACGCGGCCGGTCGAGGGCACATGCGGCCCGCGGCAAAAGTCCACGAACTTGCCGTTGCGATAGAAGCTCACCTCGTCGCCGGGTACGGTGAACTTGGTCACGAAGTGGGTCTTCATGAAGTCGCCGTCTTTTTCGAACTCCGCCAGCGCCTGCTCGCGCGGCTCGTGTTCGCGGACAAACTTGTCGTCGCGCGCGATGACCTCGGCCATCTTGGCCTCGATCAGCGCCAGGTCCTCCGGCGTGAAGGGCTTCTCGCGATAAAAGTCATAGAAGAATCCCGAATCCGTGGCCGGGCCGTGGCCCAGCTTGGTCTCCGGGAAGAGTTCCAGCACCGCCGTGGCCATTACGTGCGCGGCGGAGTGGCGCACCACCTTCAGCGCCTCGGGGTCGTTCTCCTTCACCAGTTCCAGCCGCGTGTCGGCGGTCAGCGGAGCGGTCAGGTCCACCAGGCGGGGCTTGGCGGCGTCGTCGGCGGCATACATGGCCGCCTCCGAAGGCTCCTCGCCCGCATCCGCCGCCTGCGCGGCTCCGGCCAGCGGGATCAGCCGCGCCGCGATGCAAGCCGCGGCCAGGCGCGGGGAGATCGAGTTGGCAATATCCAAAGGGGTCGTGCCCGCGGGGACTTCACGAACGGCTCCGTCGGGCAGATGTACGGCAATGGTTTGCGTGCTCATAGTGAGGGTGTCCTGAGTTTCCGGCCGCGGTGTGGTCTGGTTCCGTGGCAACACTTCAGGATATACCGGCGGCAGCGGGGAACAAACCGGCGGCGGCGCGCGTAAGTGCCTTCGAACGGCCAATCTGGTATTGTGTCTTCGTCGTTTCCCCACTGTTTCTGCGCAGGCGCAGAGATTCCACATTCGAGAGAGGTTTCCCTATGCAATGGCGTTTACGCGGCTTCGTGCCCCTCGCCCTCCTTGTCGCCTGCTGCCTCGGCTCGGCCCAGGCGCAGCCCGCCATCCAGCCCACGGTGGACATCACCCAGGTTCCCGTTGCGGCCCAGCCCTCCGCGCACTACGACGCCAACGCCGCCACCGAAGCCTACATGGCGATGATTCCGGCGGCGGCCACGGCCCGCTCGAATGCCTACTTCGAGGGCGGCTATTGGCTCATCCTGTGGGGATTTCTCTACTCCACGGCGGTCTCTTTGCTGCTCCTCAATCTGCGCTGGTCGGCGCGCATGCGCGACCTGGCCCAGCGCCTCACCCGCTTCAAGAACCTGCAAACCTTCTTCTATTGGGTGCAGTACACGCTGTTGACCACCGTGCTCGGCTTTCCGCTTGAGTATTATGTCGAGTTTGTTCGCGAACATAAATACGGCCTGGCCACCCAGAGTTTCTGGCCGTGGATGGGCGACGAGGGCAAGAGCCTGCTGATCGGGCTCATCCTTGGCGGACTCGTGGTCACCCTCCTCTTTGCCCTGGTTCGCCGCCTGCCGCGCACTTGGTGGATCTGGGGCGCAGCCGCCAGCCTGGCTTTTGCGGTGATGGGCATTATGCTCGGTCCGGTCTTCTTCCAGCCCATGTTCAACACCCCCAAGAAGCTCGAAGACCCCAAGATCGTGGTTCCGATCCTGCGCATGGCGCACGCCAACGGGATTCCCACCAACGACGTCTATCAGATCGACGCCAGCAAGCAGACCACGCGCATGAGCGCCAATGTGAGCGGCTTTGGCAAAACCATGCGCATCACCCTCAACGACAATCTGCTGCGTCGCGGCTCGCCCGAGGAGATTCAGGCCGTGATGGGCCACGAAATGGGCCACTACGTCATGAATCACATTCCCAAATTCATGATGTTCATTCTGATCCTCGACGTGCTTTTCTTTGCGTGCCTCTTTTGGGGGCTCAAATGGACGCTGCTGCGCTGGGGAGCGCGCTGGCAGATTCGCGACGTCGGCGACCCCGCCGTGCTGCCGCTGGTGTTTCTGCTGGCCGGCATCTTCTTCTTTGTTCTGACGCCGGTGCTGAACACCGCCACGCGCGTGCAGGAGAAGGAAGCCGATATGTTCGGCCTGAACGCCGCCCGTCAGCCCGACGGCTTCGCGCAAGCCGCCATCCACCTCAGCGAGTACCGCAAGATGCGCCCCGGCCACTGGGAGGAGATCATCTTCTTCGACCATCCCAGCGGCTACGATCGCATCCACTCTTCGATGGTGTGGAAGGGCGAGAATCTGGAGCTGTTCGCAAAGCCGCCCGCCGCGCCCGCAATGCCCGCAGTGCCCGCCGCCCACTGAGCTGCCACCCGGCAACGCTGGCCCCACCGCAGGTGGCCCCGTGCCCCATCCTTTCCGCGTCATTTCGAAGAAATGATGCGGAAAGGGTGGGAAAGCACGCTGCCATCGGGTCAAGAGGAATCAATGCTCTCCGCCAGGAAGCCCACCCCGAAACGGCAATCGCTCTCTGCCCCGAAAGTTCGCCCACCTGCATGTTTCGGGGCATGTCCAACCGTGCAAGGGGAAGTTCAATGTCTACCTCGTGGCTTTGAACGTCGAGCCTCAATCGAATTGAGGTAGAGAGATGCAGGTTCTGTGCAAAGGCACAAATGGGTTCGCCGAGATCCATTGCTGCGTGTGCGGACAGGGATTCGTCATGTTCTGGGAACGGCAGTCGCACGCCGAACGCGCCGAAACGATGCGCGAGATCCAGAAGGTACTGCGCAAGCAGCACTACAACCAGGCTGGCCCGCAGGTTCATCCCACCGGCGGCTTCCTGGTCCCGGAGTGGAAAGGCTCCGCCACCTTCTCTGGCGCGGCGGTTCCAGGCAACGCGCCCTCCTGGGCGCTCTAGATCCTCGCCCAGCCGGGCTCGCGGGACGGTTCCGGCCGCCGGAGGTTACCTTCGGCACCGCGGCCGGCCTGAACGTGCAGCAGGAGATGCCGATAGACTGGCCCACGGGTTTAGGCCCTGCCTGAACTGAGTTACCTGGAGTCACCTTCGTAGCTCTTGAGCACGATCCTGATCTTTGACAGAACAACTGCCTCTCGATGCTGGTCCGCGACTATGCCCTTTGAGGTCATCGCGGCCAGCATCGTTTTTTGTGCGCCACCTTGAGCATTCGCCTCCCACGAGCCGCGGCCCCAATCATGCGCAAAATATGAGAATCCGCAGCCTCTCGGCGGAATCTTAAGATTGGCCCGTCGAGTCCGCGGCGGGAAATCGATACGTTAGCAAAGGTTTTCTTTTGCACTTATCTGCCGTAGTGCCCATCTGCTCAGACTCGACGATATTGATCCAGCCCTGAATCGTTGCAACACTATGAGGCCGTCATCCTGAGCGAACGGGGCCCCAAACGTACTTCAGTTTGGGGGTGGTGAGTCGAAGGATCTGCGGTTGATTATTTCTACTCTGTTCCAATTCTGAAGGACCGAATCGATAACGACCACCTCAGTGCGAAGAAAGGGAAGGGAAGACTGCCATGCGTTGGATCTCTTTGCTGTTTTGGCTCGCGCTTTGCTTTGGGGTGGCCGGGGTGGCCGGATCGTGGACGGCCAGCGAGATTCCCACCTGGTATCGCACCCTGACCCGGCCGGCCATCGCTCCGCCCAACTGGGTCTTCGCTCCTGTCTGGACACTGCTGTACGCGCTGATGGCCGTGGCCGCGTGGCGCGTCTGGGAAGCGCCGCCGTCGTCCCTGCGCACCGGAGGGCTGGTGCTGTTTCTGCTGCAACTGGCCCTGAACTTCGCCTGGACCTTCGTCTTCTTCCGCCAGCACGCCCTGGGCGCGGCCCTGGCCGAGGTGATTCTGCTCTGGGCGGCCATCGGAGTTACCACGCTGGTCTTTGCCCGCACCGACTCGTTCGCCGCCTGGCTGATGGCCCCCTATTGGGCCTGGGTCAGCTTCGCTACGCTGCTGAACGCCGCGTTTTGGCGGGTGAATTAAAGTGCATTCGTTGCCAGCCGGTTTCCGCTGTCCCTATCTGCCACAAATCTCCCGTGTCTCACCGTTGCGGGTTCTTTCCACTGCAAGGGAAGCACTAACCTCCGCCCCGTTCGCCGGGTAGAAGAAGCACCTTCTTCCAGCTTCCGTCCACAAACAGAGCAGGGCGGGGATCGCTCCCCGCCCTGCTCTGTTTGTGAGCTAGATTCTGCCGGAATCCGGCCTGTTGGTTAGAGCGGCTGCACGTCGGCAGCCTGCCATCCCTTGGGGCCCTTTACTACGTTGAACTGCACGGCTTGACCTTCCTGCAAACTCTTGAACCCGCTGGAGTTGATCGCAGAGTAGTGCACAAAGACGTCTTCGCCGTTCTGGCGCGAGATAAAGCCGAAGCCCTTCGCGTCATTAAACCACTTCACAGTACCTTGTTCCATTTTGATCGTGTTTCCTGGATTGAATTGCGCTGGATGAATCGGAGCGACCACTGGCAGAATCTTGCTTGGTTGGGCGAGTGCTGCAAACGCCCGCTTCGGCCCTAACGCTGCCGATAGTGTAGCATCACTCGCAAAAAACAGTGCAGAAAATGTTGTCCCGTCTGCTTTTGTCTCATTCCCGATTCCACCGCGTATCGACCAAAACGGGCCGGAATCTTGTCGCCCCCCTGTGTTACTGTAAAAGGTCGCCATGCCCATCGATCCCGTTCCCAGCCTGTTATCCCGCGCCACCGAGTGGCTCGAAGAGGAGTTTATAGCTCTTCCGGCCTTCGAGTCAGTTATCGATAAAGATGCCGTGGCCGGAGTCTTGCGTGACGTGGCCCACCGCCTGGGAGACAACTACCCCTATTTCCATCCCCTCTATGCCGGGCAGATGCTCAAGCCGCCCCACCCGGTGGCGCGCGCCGCTTATGCCCTGGCCATGAACGTGAATCCCAACAATCACGCTCGCGACGGCGGCCGGGCCAGCTCGGAGATGGAGATCGAGGCCGTGCGCCAGATCGCCGCCATCTTCGGCTGGGCGGAATCCGAAGCCGGGTTCCTCGGCCATCTCACCTCCAGCGGCACGCTGGCCAACTTGGAAGCGCTCTGGGTGGCCGGGCAACTGGCGCCGGGCAAGCGCATCGTCGGCTCCGAGCAGGCCCACTATACCCACCAGCGCATCTCCGCCGTGCTCAAGCTGGAATACGCCGCCATCCCCGCCGACAACCGGGGGCGCATGGACCTGGAGGCGCTGGAGACCGAACTGCGCAAGGGCGATGTGGGCACCGTGGTGGTCACCCTCGGCACCACGGCCATTGGCGCGGTGGACCCGCTGGACCGGATCCTGGCGCTGCGGGAGCGGTATGGCTTCAGGGTCCATGTCGATGGAGCGTACGGCGGCTACTTCCGGCTGATTGCCGATGCCCTGGACGAGCCGGCCCGATTGGCCTACTTGGCCACGCGGGAGGCCGACTCCCTGGTCATCGATCCGCACAAGCATGGTTTGCAGCCCTACGGATGCGGCTGCGTGCTCTTCCGCGACCCTTCGGTGGGCCGCTTCTACAAGCACGATTCTCCTTATACCTACTTCACGTCGAAGCAGTTGCACCTGGGCGAGATCAGCCTGGAGTGCTCCCGCGCCGGAGCCTCGGCGGTGGCGCTATGGGCCACGCAGCAGCTCCTTCCCCTGGTTCCGGGCGGGGAGTTTGCCCAGGGACTGGCGCGCGGCCGGGCAGCGGCTTTGGAACTTGACAGGCGACTGCGGCAAAGTCCAGACTTGCACTTTCAAGCGCTGGCTGGCGGGATGCCCGAGCTGGACATCGTGGTGTGGAAAGCGGACGGGCAGTCGGTGGAACGCGCCTCGCAGCGCGCCCAGGAAGTTTTTGTGGCCTGCGCCACGCGGGATTTGCACCTGGCGCTAGTACAATTACCACTGTCCTGGTTTCAACTGGCGGATTGTGATAACGATGGGGTAGAATCCCGCATGGTCACCTGTCTGCGTTCGGTGTTGATGAAGCCCGAGCACGCGGCGTGGTTGGACAGGATATGGGAAAGATTGACCGCGTCGAGTGCGGATCGCAGGGGAGAGTAGAAACGATGACACAGGCAGCAGACTCTTTGATTCAAAAAGAAAACGTTCTCATTTCGGCCGGCGATTGCCGCGTCACCCTCCTGCCCCAATTCGGCGGAAAAGTCTCTTCCATCCTCGTCCGGGGACACGAATTGCTCCAGGCCCCCCTCGCCCCCTACGCCCCCCGCACCCGCTCCATGAGCTTCGATCAGGGCGACGCCAGCGGCTGGGACGAGTGCGTCCCCTCGATCGCCGGCTGTACCGTCAAGACCCTCGACGGACCCGTCGAGGTCCCCGATCACGGCGACCTGTGGCGCATCGAGTGGCAGATGCTCAGCAACGCCAACGGTTCGGTGGCCATGAGCGCGCAGTGCTTCTCCCTGCCCCTGCGCTTGGAGCGCACCCTCACCCTCACCCAGACCGATAAAGGCTACCGCCTGCAGGCCGACTACCGGGTGACCAACACCAGTTCCGCGCCCTCTCCTTTCTTCTGGTCGGCGCATCCCGGTTACGCGGCCGAGGCCGGCGACCGGCTGATCCTGCCCGACTCGATCCATACCCTGCGCCTGGAAGGCTCCGGCGGCGAACGCCTGGGCAAGGGCGGCGATGCCGTCGCCTGGCCCATCGCCCAGTTGGTTGGCGGCGGAGAAACCGACCTCAGCACCTCCACGGCATTTGAATCCGGCACCGGCGACAAGCTCTTTGCCGGCCCCCTGACGGCAGCCGAGAACTGGGTTGCTCTGGAACGTCCCAAAGCCGGCGTACGGCTGCGGGTCAGCTTCAATGCCGCCGCCACCCCCTACCTCGGACTCTGGATCTGCAACGGCGGCTGGCCCGATCGTCCCGGCCCCAAGCAGCACTGCGTGGCCATGGAACCCACCACCGCTCCCATGGATTCGCTGGGCATCGACGGACCCTGGTCCCGTACCCTGGCCCCCGGCGAGTCGTTCGTCTGGCCCATGACCCTGGACCTGGAACTTTTGTAGAACGGTCTTCAACTGACCACTGTCAACTGACCACTGTTAACTGACCGAGGATGTGACCCGCTATGCATGATCCCGTTGTTCTTCGTTCCAAGCACCTTGCCCGCTTCCAGGCGGAGCCGGTCGTCTTCGTGGCGCCGGGCCGCGTGAACCTGATCGGCGAACACACCGATTACGCCGAAGGCTTTGTCATGCCCGTGGCCATCGACTTTGCCACCCTGGCCGCCATCTCGCCCCGCACCGATGGCAAGATCGTCCTCTACTCGGAGAACTTCGAGGAAGAGAAGACCTTCGAGGCCGCCGCCCTGCCCGCCGCCCCCAGCAAGCATTGGAGCGACTATCCCATCGGCGTGGCCGTTCTTCTGGCCGGCGAGGGCCAGACCATCCCCGGCTTCAGCCTCAGCATCTGGGGCGATGTGCCGCTGGGTTCCGGCCTTTCCAGCTCCGCTGCTCTCGAAGTCGTCACCGGCCTGGCCATTACCTCCCTGACCGGCGTCACCTATCCCGGCCCGGTGCTGGCGCGCCTCTGCCAGCGCGTGGAGAACGAGTTCGTGGGCGCCAACTGCGGCATCATGGACCAGTTCATCTCCGCCAACGGCAAAGAAAGCCACGCCCTGCTGCTGGATTGCCGCGACCTCAGCTTCAAGCTGGCGCCCATTCCCGCCGACATCGCGATTGTCATCGCCAACACTATGGTCAAGCACTCCATCGCCGGCGGCGACTATCCTACCCGCCGCCGCGAGTCGGAAGCCGCCTGCGCCATCATCAATGGCCATCGCGGCGGAGTGCCCTTCCTGCGCGACGCCACCCTCGAAGACCTGGAGAAGTGGGGCCACGAGATGGAGCCCAAGTCCTACCTGCGCGCCAAGCACGTCATCACCGAAGACCTGCGCACCGTGGCCGCGGAAAAGGCGCTCGAAGAGGGCAATCTGGCCGAAGTGGGCCGCCTGATGGCCGAGGCGCATGCCAGCTATAGCAAGGACTTCGAGGGCAGTTGCCCCGAGGCCGACGCCATGGTCGAGATGGCCCAGGACCTGCCCGGACTGATCGGCGCACGCCTCACCGGCGGCGGCTTCGGCGGTTGCACCGTGAACCTGGTGCAGCGCGACCATGCCAAGGCTTTTGCCGAGAAGCTGGGCGCTCGCTACTTTGCCAAGTTCGGCATCCAGCCGCAGATCCACGTCTGCCACGCCTCGGGTGGCGCTCACCGGCTGGACTAGGTCACTTCGTCCTTTTCCGGCTCTTTGTAAATCGATGACTGGCGGGCGGATTGTTCGTGAGAATCAATCTACCCGCCGGTTGTTTTAGCAGAACGAAATATTCCCCCCTCGTGTCGAGACCCGCGTCTCCGCCTCCTTTCCCACAGAACGTGCCCCGAAAACCTGACGCGATCCTGATGCCTTCCTTTGTTAGAATCGAATGATTGTTGCCCAGTGAACGTCGGGGGGATTCTTACTGCCCGGAGACTCTGGCGGCATCTCGAACATATTTCGCCGCTTTGCCGCTTGTAAGCGTCACAGAGACAGGACCGTTATGCAGCCTACATCCTCCAAGCCTTTTTCGTACGAGACCTTCCCCACATCGGGTTTAGTTGCGTATTTCTCCATGGAGATTGCGATCAACCCCGGCATGCCCACCTATTCCGGTGGCTTGGGCGTTCTGGCCGGAGACACGCTTCGTTCCGCTGCCGATCTGGGCGTCCCCCTGGTGGCCTTCACCCTGGCGCACCGCAAGGGATACTTCAAACAGCATTTGGACGAAGTCGGCGTGCAGCGGGAAGACATTCAGCCTTGGAATCCGGCAGACTTCTGCACCGAGGAACAGCCGCAGGTCACCGTATCGGTGGAAGGCCGCACCGTCACCGTGCGCGCCTGGCGCTACAACATGGTGGGCCGCTACGGCCACGTGGTGCCCATCTACCTGCTGGATACGGATATCGAAGGCAACTCGGGATGGGACCGCGGCTTGACCGATCACCTCTACGGCGGCGACAGCAACTACCGCCTCCAGCAGGAGATTGTGCTGGGCATGGGGGGCGCGCGCATGGCCCGCGCATTGAGCCACCGGATCAACGTCTATCACATGAACGAAGGCCACGCCGCGTTGCTGACGCTGGCGCTGCTGGAGAGTCAGATGGGCGGAGGACCGCTGGGCGCTGCCTCCGAAGCGGAGATTGCTCAGGTGCGCAAGCGCTGCGTCTTCACCACCCACACCCCGGTTCCCGCCGGTCACGATCGCTTCTCCACCGAGCAATCCATCCGCATCCTGGGCGGAGATCGCACCGCGCGCCTTGAAAAGATGGGCTGCTTCCGCGACGGCATGTTGAACATGACGCTGCTGGCGCTGCGCTTCTCCCGCTATGCCAACGGCGTAGCCATGCAGCACGGCAAGGTCTCCCGCGCCATGTTCCCGGAGTTTGCCATCGACTCGATCACCAACGGCGTCCACGCGCCCACCTGGGTCTCGGCGCCCATCCAGCAGATGCTGGACGAGCATATCCCCTCCTGGCGGCGCGACAACCTGTACCTGCGCAGCGCCATCGACTTGCCCGAACAGGCCATTCTCGAGGCCCATGCGAGCGCCAAGAAAACGTTACTCATGGAGGTCAACAGCCGCACCGGCAAGGCCTTCGATCCCAAGGTGCTCACCCTGGGCTTTGCCCGCCGCGCGGCCACCTACAAGCGCGCCACGCTGCTGTTCAACGACCCCGAGCGGCTGGCGGAGATCGCCACCGCGGCCGGCGGGTTGCAAATCCTCTACGCCGGCAAGGCCCATCCCCAGGACGAGCCCGGCAAGGCCCTCATCCAGAAGGTGATCGAGGATGGCGCCAAGCTCTCCAACGACATGCTGCGCGTCGTCTACCTGGAAAACTACGACTGGGGCCTGGGCGCGCTGCTCACCGCCGGCGTCGATGTCTGGGTCAACACCCCGCAGCGGCCCTACGAAGCCTCCGGCACCAGCGGCATGAAGGCCGCCCTCAACGGCGTTCCCAGCCTGTCGATTCTCGACGGGTGGTGGATCGAGGGTTGTATCGAGGGCTATACCGGCTGGGCCATCGAGGACGGCGCCAACGATGCCGAGGAGGCCGCCTCGCTCTATCACAAGCTGGAAACCTCGGTGCTTCCGCTCTACCTCGCCGAGCCGGAACAGTGGGCTACCCTGATGCGCAACACCATCGCCTTCAACGGCTCCTACTTCAACACCAACCGCATGGTCAAGCAGTACACCCGCAATTCCTACTACCCCGTGAGGCTGCTGGATGAACCCACGGTGACCGATCCGGTCTTCGAGGTGTAGTGCAAAAGCAGCTTTTCGCTATTCGCTCTTAGCTGCCGGTTCCTGCCGCCGTGCTCCATTCCAGCGCCTCTGCGCATGGAGTGGGCACGGCTGGCGGTTCAGTCTGCCTACTCCTTGCGCTCCCGCTTGGGCAGCAGCACGCTCTCGAACCAGGGCCCGCATTTCCAGAAGATCCCCGCCAGAATCAGCAGGACCGCGATGCGCATCAGCATGAAGGCGATGCCCACCCGGCCCAGGGTTTGGAAGTATTCGGCTTCCGTTCCCACTGCTGCCGCGCCCAGGCGCTGGTAGTGGGAGAGCGAGACCAGCCGCTCCGGCAGGTAGGAAATGTCCAGCAGGGCTGCAACAAACTGAATGATGGCCAACGCGCGGCCGGCCAGCAGGACCGCCTCTTTCCTCGACATGGGGTTCCCCTTCTTCTCCCGATTCTACGATGCCGGCCGGCCGGGTCCTTGCCGCGGCTCGTCGCCTCCCACATACGCGCCGTGCCCCATCCATTCCGCGCTTTCTGCGGAATGGGTGGGAAACCACCAAGCCAATCCGGGCAACGTTCGCCTCACCCCATCGGCTGGCGCAGAATCGTCTTCAGCTTTTCCGGGGCCGTTTTGCGCGGGTCGCTCAGGTAGATTTCGTGGTGCTTGCCGCGCAGTTGCTTCCCGGCGGCCTGGAGGAACGCGTGCATCCGCAGGATGGTCGGCGCCTCTTCCGCGAACGGCCCCAGATACAGGACCTGCACGCAGGCGCCTTCCTCCAGCGTTTCGAAACGCACCCGGTCCAGCGCCGCCGGGTTCTTCTTCTTGCGCACCTGATCGAACGCGGTGTCCACCTCGGCCTGGGCAATGAACTCCGGCTGGAGAATCATCGCCGTCCACTTCCAGGTGGATTTGTCGGCCAGGTGGAAGACGCGCGGATCGTCGGCCCACCACAACCCCTCCAGGGGCATGACGCCGTAGTCGATGCCGCGCGGGCCCTTCTTGAGCGAGAACTTGAGCGTGTAGGAGAGCGCGTAGAGCGCCTCGACCGCCTCCTGAAAGGCCGGCGCGGTGTTGGGATCTCCCTCCCCGTCCACCATCAGGTAACTCAACGGAGGAACGTCCACTTCCACGATGACGCCGGCTTTGGGCTGGTAGAGGTGCTTCCACTGCTTCTTCAGATCGAGCTTTTCCATCGTCCGTCTCCTTGCGGCGAACTACCGGCGGAAGTATAGCGCGAAACCCGAAGGTACCGCTGTGATGCATCGAAGGGCAAACAGCTAACAACTGACAACTGACAACTGATAACTGCTTCTCAGTCTCCCGCCGCTTCTTCCAGCTCCGTCCCCAGCTTGTGCAGCTTCATCACCTTCCATTGCAGGCGGTCGAAGAACAGATACACCACCGGCGTCGTGAACAGGGTGAGCATCTGCGAGACGATCAATCCGCCGACGATGGTGATGCCCAGCGGTTTGCGCAGCTCCGAGCCCACGCCCATGCCGATGGCCAGCGGCAAGCCGCCGAAGAGCGCGGCCATGGTGGTCATCATGATCGGCCGGAAGCGCAGCAGGCAGGCCTGGTAGATGGCCTCGATCGGCGGCAGGCCCTGGTCGCGCTCGGCTTGCAGGGCAAAGTCGATCATCATGATGGCGTTCTTCTTCACAATGCCGATCAGCAGTATGATGCCGATCAGCGCGATGACGCTCAAGCTGGTTCCGGTCAGCATCAGCGCCAGAATGGCGCCTACGCCGGCCGGGGGAATGGTAGAGAGAATGGTCAGCGGATGGATCAGGCTCTCGTAGAGAATGCCGAGGACGATATAGACGGCCACCAGCGCCGCGATAATCAGCCAGGGCATGTTCTTCTTCATGGTCTGATAGTCCTGCGCGGTCCCCTGGAATGTGGGGTGGATGGTCGAGGGCATGCCCATCTCGCGCTGCGCCTTTTCGAGCGATGTCACCGCGTCGCCCAGGGCCACGTTGGGCGCCAGGTTGAAGGTGAGCGTGATGGCCGGATACTGGCCCTGATGGTTCACTTGCAGCGCGGTCCGCTGCTGCAAGAATTTGGCGAAGGCAGAGAGTGGAACCATCGAGCCGTTGGAGGACTTGACGAAGATGCCGTTCAGCGCGTCGGGGCTGAGCTGGTATTTGGGATCGACTTCCATCACCACGAAATACTGATTGAGCGCGGTGTACATGGTGGAGACTTCGCGCTGGCCGAAGGCGTCGTAAAGAACCTGGTCGATGGCGCCGGCGGAGATGCCGAGGCGCGATGCGGTGTCGCGATCGACGACCAGATTGGCGGCCAAACCCTGATTCTGTTGATCGCTGTTCACGTCGCGCAATTCGGGGATGCTCTTCATCCGAGCCAGCAGTTGCGGCGCCCAGGTGTTCAGCTCGTTCAGGTTCTCGTCCGAAAGCGTGTACTGGTACTGCGCCGCGCCGCCGCGCCCGCCGCTCTGCAACTCCTGCTGAACCTGGAGGTAAAGGATCGCTCCGGGGACGCTGCTGAGCTTGCCGCGCAGGCGATTCACCACCTGGTCGGCGGAGATCCGCCCCGGCCGCTGGTCGAGGGGCTTGAGCGCGATAAACATGCCTCCCACGTTGGTGCTGCCGCCGCCGGGCCCGCCGCCGCCCACAAAGGCGGTCACCGACAGAATCGCAGGATCGTCCAGAACCATCTGTGCAAGCTGCTGCTGCTTGACCTTCATCGCGTCGAAGCTGATGTCCTGCGCGGCCATGGTTCTACCGCCCATGCGCCCGGTGTCTTGCTGCGGAAAGAGATCGAAATGCACAATCGAGAAAAGATAGACGTTCAGCAGGGCGGTGCCGATGGTCACGCTCAGAATCAACCACTGGTGACGCAAAACCCAGCGCAGGCCGTGGGCGTATTCGTTGTGCATCCACAGAAAGGCGCGCTCGCTGGCGCGGTAGATGGGACCGTGACGGCTCTCGTCGCGCGATTTGAGAAAGCGGGCGCAGAGCATGGGCGTGGTGGTCAGTGAGACCAGCAGCGATACGGAGACGGCGACGCTGAGAGTTACGGCGAACTCGCGGAAGAGCTTGCCGACGATGCCCCCCATCAGCAGAATCGGAATGAAGACGGCGATCAGCGACAAACTCATCGAGAGTACGGTGAAGCCGATCTCCCGCGAGCCTTTCATCGCCGCGTCAAAGGGTTTCATCCCCATTTCCAGATAGCGGGTGATGTTCTCGATCACTACGATGGCGTCGTCCACCACGAAGCCGGTGGCGATGGTCAAGGCCATCAGCGAGAGGTTGTCGATGGTGTAGCCCAACAGCCACATCACCCCAAAGGTGCCCAGCAGCGAGAGCGGCACGGCCACCGACGGAATGATGGTCGCCCAGATCTCGCGCAGGAAGAGGAAGACCACCAGCACCACCAGGCAAACGCTGATGAGCAGGGAGATCTCGACATCGCGCACGCTGGAGCGGATGGTGGTGGTGCGGTCCACGGCCACGTCGATCTTGATGGTGGGCGGAATGGCGGCTTGCAGCCGCGGCATCTCCGCCAGCACGCTGTCCACGGTGGAGATGACGTTGGCGCCGGGAATCTTGAAGATGATGATCAGCACCGCGTCTTTGAGCTGGCCGCGCTGGCCATCTTTGTTGATGCCGCTGACGCCGGCGTTGCGGATGTCGGCCACGCTGTCGGTGACCGTGCCCAGGTCGGAGACGCGCACCGGCGCGCCGGTCTGCTTGTTGTAGCCGGCAATGATCGGCGCAAAGTCCGAGGCTTTGAAAATCTGATCGTTGTCGCTGATCTGCCAACGGTTGGTGGCGTTCTGAAATGCCCCCTTGGGCCGATTGGCGTTGGCCCCGGCAAGCGCGGTGCGGACGGCCTCAAGACCCACGCCGTTGGCCGCCAACTGCATCGGATTCAACTCGACGCGCACCGAGGGGCTGGAGCCGCCCGCCACAAAGCACTGGCCCACACCCTGAATCTGCGAGATCTTCTGCGCCAGAATCGAGTTGGCCAGATCGTAGATCTGCGGCTTGGACATGGTGTCGGAGGTCAGCGAGAGAATCAGAATCGGCGCTTCGGCGGGGTTGGCCTTGCGGTAGCTCGGATTCTGCGGCAGATACGAGGGCAACTGGCTGCGCGCGGCATTGATGGAAGCCTGCACGTCGCGGGCGGCCGCGTCGATGTTCTTGTTGATGTCGAAGGTCAGTGTCACCGAGGCCGAGCCCAGCGAACTCGACGACGTCATCTGATTGACGCCGGCGATGCGCCCGAACTGGCGCTCCAGCGGGGTGGCGACCGACGAGGCCATGGTCTCCGGACTGGCGCCGGGCAAACCCGCGCCGACGCCGATCGCCGGCATATCGACGTTGGGCAGAGAAGCCACGGGCAGCAGCGAGTAGGCCACCGCGCCCGCCATCAACAGGGCCAGCGAGAGCAGCGAGGTGGCGACCGGACGCTGAATAAATGGTGCGGAAAGATGCATCTGTTAGCCTCTAGCTCCTAGCTTCTAGCCGCTAGCTAAAAACCCGTGTTCCGCGGGCGTCTCAGCCCGCGTGTGTTTCTGAATCGCCCGTACTGTCAATCTGCATCCTGTCTCCAAGCCAGAGCGTTTTCTGCACGAGCTGAAGACCTCCGTGCCCCATCCATTCCGCGCTTCTCGGCGGAATGGGTGGGAGGCCAACAAAGTTCGGCCTGCACAATCTACGGAAACGCTCCAGCCCGCATCTCCCAAAGCAAATCGCAGCCGTTCGATCTTGCGCCGTAGGCGCGTGCTTCAACTTAGAGCGATCTTAACCACCGACGACGACCTCGTGAGAAATGCGGCCCAAAAGCTAATAGCTGACAGCTACTAGCTAGAGGCTGCCAGCCGAAACCTGTTCCCTGATCCCTGTTCCCTGTTCCCTGAGCTCCCGCGGCTTCATGCGCTGCGCCAGCTTGTCGAAGTACAGATACGTGACCGGAACGGTGTAGAGCGTGAGCAACTGCGACAGGATCAATCCGCCCACAATGGTGACGCCCAGCGGCATGCGCAACTCGGCGCCTACGCCGCCGCCCAGGGCCAGCGGCAGGCCGCCCAGCAGCGCAGCCATGGTGGTCATCAGAATCGGCCGGAAGCGCAGTTGGCAAGCCTGGAAGATGGCTTCCTCGGGCGATTTGCCCTCGTTGCGCTCGGCCTGTAAGGCAAAGTCGATCATCATGATGGCGTTCTTCTGCACAATGCCGATCAGCAGGATGATGCCGATCAGCGCAATCACGCTGAAGTCCACGCGGGTAATCAACAGCGCCAGCAGCGCGCCCACGCCCGCCGACGGCAGCGAGGAGATGATGGTGATGGGGTGGATGTAGCTCTCGTACAGCACGCCCAGCACAATGTAGACGGTGACCAGCGCGGCCAGAATCAGCAGCGGCTCGTTGGCCAGCGAGGTCTGAAAGGCCTCGGCCGTGCCCTGGAAGCTGGCGTTGATGCTGGCCGGCATGTTGATGCGCTGCTCGACTTGCTTGACCGCCGTGACCGCATCGCCCAGCGCCTTGCCCGGCGCCAGGTTGAAGCTGACCACCGTGGACGGGAACTGCCCCTGGTGCCCGATGGACAACTGCGCCTTGGACTGCTCCCAGTGGGCCACCATCCCCAGCGGAACCTGCGCTCCGCTGGCCGACTTCACATACAGGTTGTTGAGCGTCGTGGGATCGGTCTGGAAGTTCTGCCCGACCTCCATCACCACGTGGTACTGGTTGAGCTGGGTGAAGATGGTGGAGACCTGGCGTTGCCCGAAGGCGTCGTAGAGGGTGTTGTCCACGTCGGCCATGGCGATGCCCAGCCGCGCCGCCGTGTCGCGATCGATCACCAGCTTGGCGCCCAGACCCTCGTCCTGCAAATCGCTGGCCACGTCGGTGAGCACTTTTTCCTTGCTCAGCTCGGTGACCATCAGCCGCGTGAATTTGGCCAGTTCCACCTGGTTCGGATCTTCCAGCGAGTACTGGAACTCGGTGCGGCTGACGCGGTCTTCCACCGTCAAATCCTGCAAAGGCTGAAGGAAGAGCTGGATGCCCTCGACGCCGATCAGCTTGGGCTGCAAGCGCTGGATCACCTCGGTGGCGGAAATCTTGCGCTCTTCGAGCGGCTTCAAATTGATCTGGATGCGCCCGGAGTTGAGCGTAGTGTTGGTTCCATCCACCCCGATGAACGAGGAGATGTTGTCCACCGCATCGTCCTTGAGCAGCACGTCCACCAGCTTTTGCTGGCGTTCGGCCATGCTGGCAAAGCTCACCGTCTGCGGCGCTTCGCTGATGCCCAGGATCACCCCGGTATCCTGCACCGGGAAGAAGCCCTTGGGAACCACCAGGAAGAGCAAAACGGTGGCCACGAAGGTGCCGATGGTCACCAGCAGCGTAATGAAGCGGAAGCGCAGCACCACGCGCAAGGTCCGCCCATACCAGGCGATGACCGAGTTGAAGACATGCTCCGACCAATAGTAGAAGCGGGTCTGCTTGGCGACTTTCTTGTCCTGCAAAATGCGCGAGCACATCATGGGCGTCAGCGTCAGCGACACAAACGCCGAAACCAGAATGGTGACCGCCAGGGTGATGGCGAACTCCCGGAACAGCCTGCCGACCACGTCGCTCATGAACAGCAGGGGAATGAGCACCGCGATCAACGAAACGGTCAGCGACATGATGGTGAAGCCGATCTGCTCGCTGCCTTTCAATGCCGCCTTCATCGGGCTGTCGCCTTCTTCGATGAAGCGGGAGATGTTCTCGATCATCACGATGGCGTCGTCCACCACGAAGCCGGTGGAGATGGTCAGCGCCATGAGCGTGAGATTGTTGAGCGAGTAGCCCAGCAGGTACATCACCCCGAAGGTGCCCACAATCGAGAGCGGCACGGCGACCGAGGGAATAATCGTGGCGGCCAGATTGCGCAGGAAGAGGAAGATGACCATCACCACCAGGGCAATGGTGAGCATCAGCTCGAATTCCACGTCCCGGACCGAGGCGCGGATGGTGGTGGTGCGGTCGGTCAGCACCTTCACCTGCACCGAGGCTGGCAGGCTGGTCTGCAACTGCGGCAGCAGCTTTTTGATGCGATCCACGACGGCGATGATGTTGGCGCCCGGCTGGCGCTGAATGTTGACGATCACTGCCGGCTGGCGGTCCATCCAGGCGGCCTGCTGCGAGTTTTCCGCCGCATCCACCACCGTGGCCACGTCGGAGGTGCGCACCGCGGCCCCGTTGCGATAGGCCACGATCACCGGCAGGTAGTCGGCGCTGGAGGTGAGCTGGTCGTTGGCCCCGATGGTATACGACTGGCGGTTGCCGTTCAGCGTGCCCTTGGCCTGATCCACGTTGGCCGCAGCCACGGCGATGCGCAGATCCTCCATGCTCAGGTTATAAGCGGCCAACTGCGCCGGATTGGCCTGGATGCGCACCGAGGGCTTCTGCCCGCCGGCGATCGACACCAGACCCACGCCGGTGACCTGGGAGACCTTCTGCGCCAGGTTGGTGTCGGCCGCGTCTTCGATCTTGTCCAGCGGCAGCGAGTCCGAGGTCAGCGCCAGCGTCATGATCGGCGCGTCGGCCGGGTTCACCTTGCTGTAAATCGGCGGATTGGGCAGATCCTGGGGCAGGAAGCTGTTGCCCGCATTGATGGCCGCCTGCACTTCCTGCTCGGCCACATCGATATTCTCGTCCAGATTGAACTCGAGGGTGATCACCGAGCCGCCGCCGGAGCTGACCGAGGTCATCTGCTTCAACCCCGGCATCTGGCCGAACTGCCGCTCCAGGGGAGCGGTGACCGACGAAGCCATCACCTCCGGCCCCGCGCCGGGGTAGAAGGTGAGCACCTGGATGATCGGGTAGTCCACCTCGGGCAACGCGGAGACCGGCAATTGCAGGTAGCCGACAAAGCCCGCCAGCAGGATGGCCGCCATCAGCAGCGAGGTCGCTACCGGGCGCAGAATGAATGGCCGGGAAGGACTGAGACTCACTTCTGCTCCCTCGTCTTGGGTTTGCCGTTACCTTGATCGCCGGCCTGGTTGGGCGTCGCGAACGGCCCGCCGGCGGGTTGGGCTGCCTTATCCGAAGCCTGTTTTCCCGTGCCCTGGCCGGTATGCTGGCGCGCCATGCTCACGGTGACGATCTGCCCCGGCCGCAGCCGGTCGGCGCCGTCCACCACCACATTTTGCCCCACCGTCACGCCGGAATCCAGGATGGTCACCTGTCCCTGCGCCAAGGCAATCTTCACCGGCTGGATTCTAGCCGTTGCTTTTCCCGCGGCGTCGGTGTCGATCGCCCACACATACGATCCCTGCAACCCGGTCTGAATCGCCGCCGAGGGCACCACCAGCGCATTCGACCGGTCTTCCAGCACCAGGTGAATATTCACAAACTGGTTGGGAAACAGCGCCTGATCCTTGTTGTCGAAGACCGCCTTCAGCTTGTCGGTGCCGGTGGTGGTGTCGATCTGGTTGTCGGCGGTCAGCAGAACACCGGTGCCGATCTTCTGCACATCGCCCCGATCGTAGGCATCCACGGGCAGGCGGCGTTCCGCGGCCAGCCGGTGCAGCACCTGGGGCAGCTCGTTTTCGGGCAGCGTGAAGTACACAGCGATGGGCTCGAACTGGTTGATAATCACCAGGTTGGTGGTGTTGGCGGTGACGATGTTGCCGGGGTCCACCAGGCGCAAGCCGATGCGCCCGTTGATGGGCGACTTGATGTAGCACCAGTCGAGCTGCAACTGCGCGGTCTCAATGATCGCCTTGTCCGATTCGATGGCGCCCTCGTACTGGCCCTGGGCGGCCTCGTAGGATTGCATGCTCTCCTTGGAGACCACGCCGGCTTCGTACAGCGCCTTGTAGCGGGCGTACTCCGCCTTGGCGTTCTTCAGCAGCGCCTCGTCGTGGGCCAGCGTTCCCCTGGCTTGATCCAAGGTGGCCTTGAAGGGCCGGGGGTCGATGACCATGATCGTCTCGCCCTGCTTCACCTGCTGGCCTTCGGTAAACTTCACCGGCTGCAACTCGCCGCTCACCCGCGCCTTGACCGTCACGCTCATGTAAGGCGTGACCGTGCCCAGCGCCGTCAGGTAGATAGGCATCGGCCGCTCTTCGGTGGGCGTCACCTGCACCGGAACCGGCCGGCCGACCAGCGCCGCTTGCTGGTCCGCAGCCTGCTTCTTGGCCGCCTGCTGGTTTTGGTAGATCCGCCACACGGCAAAGGCTACGCCGCACACCAGCACCAGATAAAACAGAATGCGCAACCAGGAGCCCTTGCGGGCCGGCTGCGGCTGCGTTTCATCGAGAGGGGACAGATGGGACTCCGGAGTTTCTTCAAAGGACATGGCGTCGATTCCCGTCGTTTCTTTTCGGTGATTGCCCACAAAACAAGGCATCCATGCGGCCAGCAGAGAAAAAGTCGCACTGCCCGCGTCAATTCATTCGGACGTATCGGTTTCCGCAAGAGTTTCGCTGCCCCTGGTGCAATCGAGGACAGGATGCGCCCGGCTTCTGCTTGAAACCGCTATCCCATGGGAAGCCAGACGCAACAATTGTAGTTGAAGGAGACAACCTTCTACCTTAAGGCGTACTGAAGATCCCTCGATTATGTCGTTCTCCGAAATAATCCCAAGCCATGGATGCGATTCCTTCGGGCTCCCCGCCACGAAGCTCCGTGCCCCATCCATCCCGCAGTTTCATCGCGGAATGGGTGGGAGACCACGAACTCAGCCGGGTCCTTTCACCGGGGCAACTCTTGAAAAGCCTGGCCCCCCCCATCCCGCTGCGCCCTTTTCCGCCGCTCAAACGTCTACACCTGTGCGGGCCAGGGATTTTTTGCGCTTCCGCACGCCCGGCCGGTATGTTCATCTACCATAGGAATTCAATCGAATGTTGGAGCGGCATCGGCGCTTTGGCCGCCCGCCCGGAACCCGATGAGCCGGCCAGGACCGGACCGGAGTGCTTCCCGATTCGTTTTCGGGCAATCTGGCCTTCCAGATGCACGGCTCAGGAGCGAGTACCCGTCTTATGTGGATTGTCCGGCTTGCGCTGCGGCGGCCTTATACCTTTGTCGTTGCCGCGCTTTTGATCCTGATCCTCGGCGTCTTCAGCATCGAGACGATGCCAACGGACATCTTCCCCAACATCGACATCCCAGTCGTTACGGTGGTCTGGAACTTCACCGGAATGTCTGCCCAGGAGATGTCCACCCGCATCGTGACCAACAGCGAGCGGGGCATGACCACCACCGTCAACGACATCGAGCACATCGAGTCGCAGTCGCTGAACGGCATCGGCATGATCAAAATCTTCTTCCAGCCGACCGTGAATATCGGCTCGGCGGTGGCCCAGGTGACCGCCATTTGCCAGGTGCAGTTGCGCTCGCTGCCACCGGGCTCGCTGCCTCCGTTCATCATCCAGTACAACGCTTCGAGCGTCCCCATTCTGATGCTCGGCATCTCCGGCGAGGGGATGAACGAGCAGCAGTTGAACGACCAGGCCACCAACAACATCCGCACCCAACTGGCCTCCATCGAAGGCGCCCAGACGCCCTTTCCCTACGGCGGCAAGACGCGCCAGGTGCAGGTGGACCTGGACCTGCCCGCGCTTCAGGCCAAGGGGCTCTCCCCGATCGATGTGGTCAACGCCGTCTCCGCGCAAAACCTCATTGCTCCTTCCGGCACCATGAAGATCGATCGCTTCGAGTACGCGGTGGAAACCAACTCCGCGCCGCAAGTGATCGACGAACTGAACAATCTGCCCGTCAAAGTCAGCGACGGCTCGGTGATCTACATCCGCGACGTAGCCCACGTGCGCGACGGCAATCCGCCGCAGACCAACATTGTGCGCGTCAACGGCAGCCGCGCCATCATGATGGCGGTCATGAAGACCGGTTCGGCCTCAACCCTGGATATCATCGAGGGCATCCGCGCCAAGGTCGACAGCATCGTCCGCATCGGGCTGCTGCCCAAAGCGCTACGTATCAGCTTTCTCTCCGATCAGTCGATCTTCGTGAAAGGCGCCATCGACGGCGTAGTCCGGGAGGCAATTATCGCCGCCTGTCTCACCGCCATCATGATCCTGGTCTTCCTGGGCAGTTGGCGCTCCACGGTGATCATCGCGGTTTCCATTCCGCTCTCGATCCTCTGTTCGCTGAGCGTGCTCTCCATACTCCACCAGACGATCAACATCATGACCCTGGGCGGCTTTGCGCTGGCCGTGGGCATTCTGGTGGACGACGCCACCGTGGCCATCGAGAACATCAACCGCAACCTGGAATCCGGCAAGGAACTGGAGCAATCGATCCTCGACGGCTCGGCGCAGATTGCCGTTCCGGCGCTGGTCTCCACGCTGGCCATCTGCATCGTCTTCGTGCCCATGTTCTTCTTGAGCGGCGTGGCCAAGTACCTGTTCGTCCCCATGGCCGAAGCGGTGGTCTTCGCCATGCTGGCCAGCTACCTGCTCTCCCGCACGCTGGTGCCCACCATGGCCAAGTACCTGCTCAAGGAGCACGACGATGCCGAGGCCGCGCAGAAGCATTCGAGCCGCAATCCCCTCATCCGGTTTCAACAAGGCTTCGAGACGGGCTTCGAGAGCTTCCGGCGCGGGTACCTGCGGCTGCTCACCCTGTGCGTGGACAACTCGGTAGTTTTCGTGGGGTGCTTTCTGCTCTTTGCCGCCGGTTCGGTGGTGGCGCTTGTGCCCTTTCTGGGACAAGATTTCTTTCCCTCGGTGGACTCCGGCCAGTTCAAGATTCACCTGCGCGCCCGCACCGGAACACGCATCGAGGAGACAGCCTCGCTGTGCGATCACATCGACGCGACCATCCGCCAGCAGATTCCGGCGCGCGAGCTGGTCACCATCCTGGACAACATCGGGCTGCCCAACTCCTCGCTGAATCTCTCCTACTCCACCTCCGCGCCCATCGGCCCGGCCGACGCCGACATCCAGGTCCAGTTGAGCAAGAATCATCGTCCGACCGCCGAATATGTGGATCGGCTGCGTGCCGTGCTGAACCGCGAGTACCCCGGCGTCACGTTCTATGTGCTGCCGGTGGACATCGTCACCCAGATTCTCAACTTCGGGCTGTCGGCCCCCATCGATATTCAGATCGTCGGATCGAATCTTTACGACAACCGCGCCCTGGCCGAGAAAATGCTGGACGAGGTGCGCTACGTCCCCGGCGCAATCGATGCGCGCATCCAACAGCCGTTCAATTACCCGAAGATGATGGTGGATGTGGACCGCACGCGCGCGCAGAGCATTGGCCTGACCCAGAAGGACGTGGCTACCAGCATTCTGGTCGCGCTCAGCGGCAGCTTTCAGACCACGCCCAGTTTCTATCTGGACCCAATCAGCGGCGTTACCTATAACGTCGCGATTCAGGCGCCGCAGTACAAGATGGATTCGCTGACGGCGTTGCGGAGTCTGCCCGTTACGGGCCCGTCGATGACCCAGCAGGCCAGCGGCGCAAACCCCACAGGCGTTCCCGGAGTGCCGCGGCCCACGCAGGTGCTGGGCAACCTGGCCACGATCAGCCCCGGAGCGGAACTGGGCACCGTCAGCCATTACGATGTGCAGCCGGTCATCGACATTTACGCCAACGTGGAAGGAACCGATCTGGGCACGGTGACCGGCAAGGTCGAGAAGATCATTGCCGCCCACAAGGCGGAACTGCCGCGCGGCTCGCGCTTCAATCTGCGCGGCCAGAGCGAGACCATGAAAAGCTCCTACGCGGGCCTTTTGGGCGGGCTGGCGTTCTCCATCCTGCTGGTCTATCTGCTCATCGTGGTCAACTTCCAGTCCTGGCTCGATCCCTTCCTCATCGTCTCGGCGCTGCCCGCCGCGCTGGCCGGCATCGTCTGGTTCCTCTTCCTTACCAACACGCGCCTCAGCGTGCCCGCCCTGACCGGCGCCATCATGTGCATGGGCGTGGCCACGGCCAACTCCATCCTGGTGGTCAGCTTTGCCCGCGAACAGTTGGAGGTCATGGTGGGCAACGCCCGCCAGGCCGCGCTCAACGCCGGCTTTGTCCGCCTCCGCCCGGTGCTGATGACCGCCCTGGCCATGATCATCGGCATGGTGCCCATGGCCCTGGGCCTGGGCGACGGCGGCGAACAGAACGCGCCTTTGGGCCGCGCCGTCATCGGCGGCCTGCTGCTGGCCACCGTGGCCACTCTCTTCTTTGTGCCCGCATTCTTCGCTACCGTGCACGGCTGGCTTGAGCGCCGCCGCCGGGTGGCTCACGGCGCGGCAATGGCCGGAACTTTCGACGAGTTTGACCAGATTTCGGAGTAATTCTCTATGAGCAACGAATCCATCCCGAACACCTCGGCGGCGAACGAGCACGAGAGCGCGCCCGAACAGAAGCCCATTTCGCCGCGCCTGGCCGTATTTGGAACGGTCGTCGTGCTGGTCGTCCTGGCTGTGCTGGCGGGCATGGGCATCTTCAGCCGCGTCCACGCGGATACCAAGCTGGCCCAGGCCACCACCGATCTGGCCGCTCCCACGGTGATCGTTTTGCCGGCCAAGCCGGGCGCGCCGGTGGATAGCTTTGTTTTGCCCGGAAACGTGACCGCTCTGACCGATTCGCCCATCTATGCCCGCACCTCCGGCTACCTGACGCGCTGGTACTTCGACATCGGCTCCAGGGTGAAAAAGGGCGCGCTGCTGGCCGAGATCTCCAGCCCCGAAGTCGATCAGCAACTGGCCCAGGCCCAGGCTGAACTGAACACCGCCCAGGCACAGGCCAACAACGCCCGCACCCAGGCCGATCGCTACACCGGCCTGGTCAAGTCCAACGCCGTCTCCCGCCAGGACACCGACACCTTCGTCAATCAGGCCGCAGCCACCGAGGCCGCGGTCCACTCCGCCCAGGCCAACGTGCAGCGGCTGCGCGAGATGCAGTCCTTCGAGAAGGTCTACGCGCCCTTCGACGGCGTGGTCACCGCCCGCAATGTCGATACCGGCCAGTTGATCAACCAGGGCGCGGCCAACGAGCTCTTCCACATGCAGGCCATCCAGACCCTGCGCGTCTATGTGAACCTGCCGCAGATCTACTCGCAGACCGTCAAGCGCGGATCGAAGATCGACCTCGCCTTTGCCGAGCATCCCGGCAAGACCTACCAGGGAACCCTGACCCGCACCTCCGACGCCATCGACCCGGTCAGCCGCACCCTGCTGGTCGAAATCGACCTGGATAACCACGCCGGGGAATTGCTGCCCGGCTCGCTGGCCCAAGTCCACTTCAAGACCCCGCCGGCCGGCCCCACCTTTGTCGTTCCCGCCGCCGCGCTCATCTTCCGCAAGGAAGGCCTGCGCGTGGCCACGGTGGTCGATAGCCCCAACGGACCGGTCGCCCACATGATCCCGGTGGTCATCGGCCAGGACGACGGGGCCAGCGTGCAGATTGTCACCGGCCTCGGGCCCGCCGACAAAGTCGTCCAGGACCCGCCCGACTCCCTCATCGAGGGCGAAAAGGTATTCGTGGGCAGCCCTGCCAGCCAAACCGCTGCCGGAGGCAAGTAGCCATGCCGGCGACCAAGCCCCAGAAATGTAACTCGCTGAAAGCTGTCATCCTGAGCGGAGTTTGGGGCGTTTTTTGCGCCAAACGGAGTCGAAGGACCCGCGGTTGCTCTTCGGTTTTACAAGTCGCGGGTGCCCCCGGTCTCGTTTCTGAGACCGGGGAGACCAATCAAACCGCTTCTCCCACCGTCCGTTCCCCCCAAACGTTCCGTGCCCCATCCATGCCGCGCTTTTGCGGCATGGGTGGGAAAGCACAAACCTCAACCCAGCGGACTTTTGCCGGCCCGATCAGTCAAACAATCCTGGGTAGGAAAGCACAGACCTCCGTCATCCGGGCATTTTCCTTCCTGCTCGGCCTCACCTTCCTCGCCGGCTGCAAGCCCGTCGGCCCCAATTACAACCGTCCCGCCTACGACGCTCCCGCAACCTACAAGGAGACCGGCGCTTCCACCGTCCTCACCCCGCCGCCCAGCCCTGCCGGGGGCGGTTGGCAGCCGGCCTCGCCTTCCGACGGAATGGTACGCGGCAAATGGTGGGAGATCTACCAGGACCCGCAGCTCAACCAGCTCGAAGAGCGCATCGCCGCGAATAACCAGAGCTTGCGTCAAGCGTTGGAGACGTACCTGGCCGCGCGCGATCAGGTCGCCGCCGCCCGCTCCGCCCTCTTTCCCCGGTTCTCGGCCGGCGCTTCCGCTGCGCGCAACAATATTTCGATGAACGGGCCCTCCTACTCGCCCGGCAAGCCCACCGGCTACAGCGACTTTATGCTCGGCGGCCAGGGCAGTTGGGAGCCCGACTTCTGGGGCCGCATCCGCCGCACCGTCGAGGCCGCCCGCTCCAGCGCCCAGGCCAGCGCCGCCGACATGGCCAGCATCGACCTGAGCCTGCACGCCGAAATGGCCTCGGCGTACTTCGAGTTGCGCGGCCTGGACGCCCAGATCAAGCTGCTCAACGACACGGTTGCCGACCTGGAGGGCCAACTCGACCTGGCCCAGCGGCGTCTCAACGGCGGCATCGGCACCGAGGCCGACGTGGCCAAGGCCCGCACCCAGCTTGAGACCGTGCGCGCGCAACGGGTAGACGTGGGCGTGGCCCGCGGCCAGTTCGAGCACGCCATCGGCACCATCGCCAACCTCAAGCTCTCCGAATTCAGCATTGCGCCCGCGCCGCTCGATCTCGCGCTGCCCAAGGTGCCCGTCGGCGTGCCCTCGCAACTGCTCGAGCGCCGCCCGGACATCGCCGCCGCCGAGCGCCGCGCCGCCGCCGCCAACGCCCAGATCGGCATCGCCGTCAGCGCCTTCTATCCCACCATCAACCTGGGCGGCAACGGCGGCTTCGAGAGCCTCAACGCCGGCACCTGGATTCAAGGTCCAAGTGCCCTGTGGAGCTTAGGAGCACAGGCAACGCAGTTGCTCTTCGACGCCGGCCAGCGCCACGCTCTCACCGACCAGGCCCGCCACGCCTACGAGGCCCAGGCCGCCGGCTATCGCGAGACGGTCTTCCGGGCCTTCAACGACGTGGAAGACCAGCTCTCCAGCCTCAGGATTCTCGAACAGGAATCGGGCGCGGAGCAAAAGGCCGTGGCCTCCGCACAGCACTCCTTCGACATCTCGAATGAGCGCTACAAGGGCGGCGTCACAAGCTATATCGAGGTGCTCACCACCGAAGCCGCACTGCTCCAAAACCAGCGCACCGCCCTCGACCTCGAGACCCGCCAGTTCGTCTTTAGCGTCGCCCTGGTCCGCGCGCTAGGCGGCGGCTGGGATGCCAGCCAGTTGCCGAAATAGGGAAAAACAGGGAATAGGGAACAGGGAACAGGGAACCAGAATCGCCCACCAAGCTCCGTGCCCCATCCATTCGACGTCTTTCTGTCGAATGGGTGGGAAAGCACGAATCCCAACCTGCCGCCGTTTGTTCTCAGAAACTGCTGGTTGCCCCAGTTTTTGCGCGTCCGGGTTCCGACGCCAAAGGAAAACCCGCCGCCTGGCCAACCAGCGGAACCCTACTCCCTATTCCCTGTTCCCTACTCCCTGTCTTGATCGCGTCCTGCCTCAAATGGCTGTAGGCCGACTGCGGCACATCGGTCAACGCCAGTCCCGGACCCTCCCACAGCAACCGGGGTGCGCCCTCGCTCACCGAGTGCAGTCCTTCCAGGTGCAACAGGTGCCTGCCGGCCCGCAAACCCAGAGAGCCCCGATCGTAGCGCACTGCATTTCCCGGCGCTCCGCAGACTTGCGCAAACGGCGCACCGGTCTTGGCCACTTCCACCCCGTCAATCGTCAGCCGGGCCCCGTCCCTGGCCATCAAATGGAAGGTGTAGCCTCCGTCGGCGGGAATATCGATCAGACCGTCCCAGGCGGCGGCATAGCGCCTGAAGCCCTGCGGGTCCGCGTACAAATTCGGCGACTCCCCGGCGAAGACCGCCTGCTCGGCGCTCAAATCCGGCAGCAGCGTCCACACGCCGGGGTAGATCTTCCAAATCAGCCCAGGAGCAATCGGGCCGGGCGTCGTGGCCGGATCGAGCCATGCGCCCACCGCCACCACCCCTTGCGCGGCCCAGTCCTGCTGGCCTTCCTTGTTCTCCACATGCAGCAGCACCCTGAAGCGGCCCGAGCCGTCCAGTTGCGTGCCCGCGGCGTCGGGAAACCGGTGCTGCACCGTCTGCCCGGTGGCCTGCGTCCCGTCGCCGAAGAGCCAGGTGTAATGGCCATTGGCCACCCGACGTGCGGCAAAGGTCACTCTCTGTTTGGGCGCGAAGACCGGCGGATCCACCGTGAACGCCGCCACCGGGTTGTGGTCGGGGCCCACAAACGCCGCCGGCTCCGCGCCGCCTGAAACCACCAGCGGCAACTCCACATCGGCGTCGGCGCGCGTCTGCCCGTACTTCACATTGTCGAAAACCACCCCCGCTACCTGCCCGGTGATGGTCGATTGCGCCAGGGGTGGCTGGTCGAGCGCCCAGATGTTGCGGAAGGTGAATCCGTGCAGCGTCGGCTGCTCCTGCTCCAACTGCACCAGCGAGTACCAGTTGTCGAGAAACAGATTCTCGAATGTGTAGTTGGAGACCTCGCCCTTGCCGCCGTTCGCTCCCCAGAAGCCCAGCAGCCCGAACGTCTGCCCGCAGGCCCCGATGCCGCCATGCAGAATGTCGGAGTTGCGCAAGGTGAAGTTGCGCGAGTTGAAGACCTTTCGCGGCCACCCGGCGCGCACAATGTTCGAGATACTGGTCGAGAGCACGCTGTTCTCGATCAAGATGTTCTGCACGTCGCGGCCCGGCCGCAGAATTTCCTCGTCCTTGTACCCATCCCAGTTGCCCTGCATGGCGAAAACGTCGTCCGAGGCCCTCAGGAACGAGTTCCGGACTATCGTGTCGCCGCCGCCCAGCCAGTCCATGCCGTCCTGGTTGGCGTTGCCGGGGTTGCCGCCGATCACGCGCAGGTCGTCGTAGACAAAGTTAGTGGAGTCCTTCATCTGGATCGACCAGGTCCTCGCCCGCACCACGCAGGTCAGCCCTTCGATCTCGACATTCTGGGCTTCCAGCGCGCCGATGCAGTGCCAATCCGGCTTCTGCATCCAGCCTTCGTCGTTGTTGGGGTCCTGCGAGCCCTCGTAGACAATGGTCCCGCGGCCCAGGATCTTCACATCGTGCACCTTCCACAGGTTCAGACTGCCAAAGATGTACACGCCCGGCGCGAGATAGATGGTGTCGCCGCTCTTGGGATTCAGGCTGCCGTGGTAGACCCCCGGCTCGTAGGCGTGGATTCTGGGATCGCGCGGCAGCGGCGGCTCGGGCGCACCCGCAAACAGGAACAGCATCTTGGCGCGGTTGAGAAAATCGCCCGGTCGGGAGATGGAGAGCTTGGCCGGTCCCGCCAGCTTGAAGCGGATGGTCTGCCCCTCGCGCGTGGGGCGCAAACCCAGCCGCCAGGGCTGAATGTCCACGCCCTTGTCCCAGAAACCCGCCTCGGCGGCGGTAATCTCCACGTTCGCCGGGCCGTTCACCCCGAAACTGACGTATTCGTAACTGGCCGCCGCGTGTGCCACATCCACCGCCTGGCCATTCACCTTCACGGTGAAGGCGGTCGAGCGCATCTCCGCCGGAACCGGCGCGGCCTCGACGTTGGTGGCGGCATGAGCGAAAGCAGGAAGGGCGAAAACGATTACAAGCAGTGATCGAATACCCGGCAACACTTTAGGAATGCAACCACTGTAGCACCGCCGCCCCGGTTGCCGGGCCTTGGCCTCGACCGCCGGCGCGCAGAGACCGCGAACGCGGCTGAGCGCCTGACCGAAGAGCCGAAATGGCGAAAGATGAACCACATACCGGTATCGGCAGACAATCTCGCTTTGATCAATGCGCCCGCCATCTGTCCATACGCCAAAAAAAGCTGGGTGCCCCTGGTCTCGATTTTGAGACCAGGGAAGGCACAGAGGCCAACCCGCCATCCGTCCGCCAGCCGCAAATGCTCCGTGCCCCACCCATTGCGCGTCTTTTCGAAGAAATGACGCGGAATGGGTGGGAGACCGCTGCCCTTCCTCTTGGACTGTCATCCTGAGCGAGCGCAGCGAGTCGAAGGACCCGCGTCTGCTCTTCGTCTCGCCCCGCAACCAATCCATCCACCCGCATCCAGCGATCTACAGCCTCGACTGCCACCGCTGCGAAACCCGCAGCGACGTCTGAATCGCCCAAGTCGTCGCCAGCAGCGTCAAACTGCCCGCAATCAGCGCCAGCGGAAGGTACCAGAACCCCAGGACCTCGTGCGCTTGCGATCCAGGAGGTGGAAACAGGACCCCCGAAGACATGAAATGTCCTTCGCCGTCGAACCACACCCCGGTATTCGCGGGGAAGATCGGCTTCAGCAGCGCGGTCAGCACCAGTCCGCCACCCACCGCGTACCCGAAGATCGCCAAAAAGAAGACCAGGATGCCCGAGACGCCCTTGGCGGCCAGCCGCAGCGTGGCCCGCAGCAGCACCAGCGGCGAATTGCTCCGGCTGGCCTGGCGGATCAGTAGTCCCTCGCGGTACTGCGCGGCCAGCGCCTCGGCCGGTCCCAGCCGGGCAAGCACGGTCTCAACCGATGCGCCGGGCTCCTCCGCCGAGTCGCGGACATGGGCGGCGATTTCCTTCACAATCTCCTCCCGCTCGGCGATGGTCAACGGGCCAAGATGCAGGCGGAGAGCGGTCAAATAGCTGTCAATCTGAGTTTCTGCGGTCATTGGATATTCTCCTGCTCTTCCAGTACGGGTTGTAAAAGTTCGGTCAGGCCACGCGAGAAGCTGGTCCAGGCCTCCGCCATCACCCGCAGGCGCTGGCGGCCGGTTTCGGTCAGCGAGTAATACTTGCGCGGGTGCCCGGCCTCGGCCTCCACCCACTCGGAGGTGAGCAAACCCTCGGCCTTCAGCCGGTTCAGGATCGGGTAGATGGTGCCCTCGGCCAGCGCCAGCCGGGAATGGTTCTCCAGGAAGCGGATAATCTCCAGCCCATAGAGCCGCCCGCGCCACAAGCTGGCCAGAGCCGCCATCTCCACCGCGCCCTTGCGCAGTTGGGCCTCCCAGCGATCCGGCTGGTCGGCCTCGGCGGCTGTTGTTCTCGTCTTCGCCATAGCAAGATACCTCGTATAGCAATGTATAGTGCCATGGAAAGTTTCTGTCAAGCGGATTATCGATTGCAAGAATTCGGAAGACGGATCAGAAGCCCGCGGCTCCCTTGTCGACTCGCGATGAGGTGCCGGAAGGATGAAACGTCCAGTTCGCCAGCGCAGATAGGGTCGGCAGTCAGGGCTTTCTTGATGAGATCGAATGGGAAAGCCCCTGGAACCTCACGGCCAGGGATTGTGGGGACTGGGGCAGTCAGGAGTGGTGATCGTGCTGCCCACTTCAGGATGCTGTTCGAGGTACTGGAATGCGCGGGGGCTGAGGTCGCCGAGGCAGCGGCAGGGGATGAGGCCGTTGAGGCAGCGGGTATCGAAGCTGCGGGCGGCCTGAAACTGCTCGGGTGTGGCGGCTGGCGTCAAATAGTGCATGGTGCCGGCGCCGCCGTTGCCCGGAAAGGTCAGGAAAGTCCCACCGATAGAGTAAGCTTTCTGCGGCATTTCGGGGTGAGGCAGGTCAGCGACAAGCTCCCAGGTATTGCCGAGCCAGCGGGTGCGGCCCTCCAAATAGATTCCGCCATGAATGGCCTCGACTCGCCCCGCGCGGATGCGGAAATCTGCGAAGACTTCCCAATCGCGCAGGGAGAGAGGATCGCGCCAAGAACTGGGAGTCTCAATCATCAATGCGGCGAGAGCGCTGCGGATGCGCCCGGCCTGCCGGTCCGGTGCGAACATGACACCAAAGGGTGAGAGACCAATTCCGTAGGCATAGTCGGGAAGATGCGCGTTGTAGTACTCGCACCCCGCTTTGTCAGCGCAATCGTCGGTTTGGATGGGAGGATCGGGTTTACGCTTGACGCCACCGTAGCGGGCAACGAGGGGCAGGATGGAGTCCTCGGTGGCGCCGACCTGGATGCGGGCCGCCTCGTCGAGCAGAGAGATGGCGCGGTGGGTGAGGTAAACGGTGTAAGCGCGGATGCCGCAGTAGAGCAGAGCGATGAGCACGAGCGCGGCCACTGTGGACCTGAGCGCTAGACGGAGCAGGCGATCATAGAGCGCGCGCAAAAAGGCGGGGAACTGCATGGGAAACAGCTTAACGCTCAAGCGGGCACGGCATGGAGTTTTCTGGCAAATATCCACTTTCTGTTGTGGGCCGGCCGCTCCTTGCCGGTGCGGACGAAGGGAGCTTTTAGATCCCTTCGCCCATCGAGACATACTGCCGCAGCCGCTCCAGTTCCTCGCGGTAGGCCTCGCGTTCGGCGGCTTCGGCGGTGAAGGGCTCGCAGGGCTGCTTCTCTCCGCCCAGCTTCTCTTCCAACTCCTCGACGCGGATTGAGAGCGCGATCAGCGCGTCCGAGAGCGGGTCTTTCACATCGTGCGGATCGGTAATCAGCACGCGCTGCCCGTTGCGGTAGACGATGTGCGCCGGAACCCCGACCACGGTCGAGTTGGGCGGCACGTCGGAGAGCACCACCGACCCGGCGCCCACGCGCGAGTTCTCGCCCACGGTGATGTTGCCCAGCACGTTGGCGTTGTTGCCGATGAAGACCCCGTCGCAGACGGTTGGGTGCCGCTTGCCGTGGCCCTTGCCGGTTCCGCCCAGGGTGACGCCCTGGTACATGGTCACGTCGCTGCCCACGATGGCGGTCTCGCCGATCACCACGCCCATGGCATGGTCGATAAACAGCCGCCGTCCCAGCAGCGCGCCGGGGTGGATGTCCACGCTGGTCAGCAAGCGCGCGCACTGCGAGAGCAGCCGCGCCAGCAGGCGAAACTTGGCGCGCCACAGCCCGTGGGAGATGCGATGAATCCAGACGGCCCACAGCCCCGGATAGCAGAGGAACACCTCCAGCCGCGAGCGAGCGGCGGGGTCGCGTTCCAGAACGGAGTCGATATCTTCGCGGATGTGGGCAAACAGAGACATAGCGGGCACGTCCTTACCTGTGACCTGTGCTGCAAATCAGTCCGGATGAATGCTGCGAGTTAAAGAACTGGGTGCCCCTGATCTCGATCCTGAGACCAGGGAAAGCACAACTGCCGACCGGCCCTCCGCCGGTCCCAGAACGAGGCTCCGTGCCCCATCCTTGCGCCTTTTCTCTGGCGCAAGGGTGGGAGACCACGAAACTCAAAAGGACCGTTTCCTACAGCGTAACCGCCTGCGTCACCAGTCCCAGCGCCTGCTGGCGCAGCGACTCGAACAGCACGCTGGAGAGATAGCGCTCGCCGAAGCTGGGCAGAATGGCCACGATGGTCTTGCCGGCGTTCTCCGGCCGTGCGGCCACCTGGAGCGCCGCGTGCACCGCCGCGCCCGAGGAGATGCCCACGAACAGACCCTCTTCCAGCGGCAGCCGGCGCGCCGTGGCGATTGCCTCGTCGTTGCTCACCTGGACAACTTCGTCGATCAGGCCGGTGTCGAGAATGCTGGGTACAAAGCCTGCTCCGATGCCCTGAATCTTGTGCGGCCCCGGCTTGCCGCCGGAGAGCACCGGGCTGTCGGTCGGTTCCACGGCAATCGCCTTGAATTCGGGCTTGCGCTCTTTGATGAACTTGGTGATGCCGGTGATGGTGCCGCCGGTGCCCACGCCGGAGATGAGGATGTCCACTTTGCCGTCGGTATCGTTCCAGATCTCCGGGCCGGTGGTCCAGTAGTGGATGGACGGGTTGGCCGGATTGTCGAACTGTTGCAGGATGTAGCCGTGGGGCGTTTTCGCCAGCAGTTCGTTGGCCTTTGCGATGGCGCCTTTCATGCCGCTGGGGCCGGGGGTCAGCACCAGTTCCGCGCCAAAGGCCAAAAGAAGCACGCGCCGCTCCAGGCTCATGGTCTCGGGCATGGTCAGGATCAGCTTGTAGCCCTTCACGGCGGCGATAAACGCCAGGGCGATACCGGTATTGCCGCTGGTGGGCTCGATCAGCACCGTCTCGCCGGGCTTGATCTTGCCTTGCCGTTCGGCATCGTCGATCATCGCGAAGCCGATGCGGTCCTTCACGCTCGACAGCGGGTTTTGGCTCTCCAGCTTGACCAGAACGGTTGCGGGCAATCCGGCAGCGATGCGGTTCAGCCGCACCAGCGGGGTCTTCCCAATGAGTTCCGTTACATCCGCGGCAATATGCGCCATGATGATGATCTCCTCTTTTCCGGGAATAGCTCCCAGAAGGTTCGATTCAAGGTTGGGGGTGTGGGATTCGGGCTGTTATACAGGGAAAGACGCGCGCAATTGAAACGCACACCTGCAGCGGGCTTGGCACCAGGGCGGTGTTAGCGACATCGCGGCATGAATTGAGAGTAGTACCATCCCACCGCTCATGGCAAGCGGAACATTCTGCGAGCCCCAACTTTGGCTGTCATCCCGAGCATCTTGACCCGCCACGCCGGGTTACGGCCGGAATGAACCGGGCCGGCCAGCCACAAAGGCTCCGTGCCCCATCCTTGCGCCTTTTTTTCTGGCGCGAGGGTGGGAAACCGATGCCCTCAACCGGCCCGTTCATTAGGAGCAAACTGAAGCGCGTCGGCGCGTTCGAGCCGCAAGGAACAACCCGAGCCGATATTCGCCCCGAAGGGGCGATACGAGAATAGCCCAGGGCAAGCGAAGCGCAGCCCTGGGATGGAACAAAACAAATGCGTTGCGCCCCGTAGGGGCGCGGCAAAACGGCCGGCTAACTCGTCAACTCCGCGAACGCCGCCCGCATCCGCTTCCAGGTCGTCGCCAGGTCTTCCGGCATCACGCGGGTCTCGGCCACGGTGGTCATGAAGTTGGTGTCGCCCGTCCAGCGGGGCAGGGCGTGCAGATGCAGATGGCCGGCCACGCCGGCTCCGGCTGCCTGGCCCAGGTTCATTCCGAAATTGAGTCCTTGCGGGCGGTAGAGCCCTTGCAGCGCCTGTTCCGTCAGTTGCGCCAGATCCATCAGCTCATGGGCGGCCTCGGTGGGCAGGGCTGCCAGCCGGTCGAGATGAGCAAAGGGCATGACCATCACGTGCCCCGAGGTGTAGGGAAAGGCATTCAAGCAGACGAAGCAGTGCTTGCCGCGCAGGATCAGCCCTCCGGCAGCCTCGGCCTCGTCCGGGTTCATTCCGCTGGCGATGGCGAAGTCGATCGAGGCGATCAGGTTGCAGAAGACGCAGCCCAGGTCGCCGGGCCAGGCGGCCAGGCTGGCAGGAACGCCGGGGCGCACCGCCGTGTCCGCCGTCGAGACGTAAGCATAGCGCCAGGGTGTCCAAAGAATTTCCATGAATGGGTTTCCGTTGCAACCAGTATAGAGGCCGGGTCGAGCCAACGCCGGCGGGCCTCCATTATGATCGATGCGGATTTCAAACTTGGCCTCATCGCGTTCGTAAAGGAAGAAGCTCATGGATAGACTGGATCGGCGTGCGTTTGTGCAACTTTCCACGGGAGCGCTGCTGGCGGCGGCTTCAAAGACACTGTCCGGCGCTTCGGTCGCCCCCTCGATCTCCGCCCGCGACGGCGCGATCGAGGTCAAGGCCGCCAACTACTCCTGGGAATACACCCAGGCGGACGACACCTTCCGCCTGCGCGACGCCCGCAATCGCCTCATGGTGAGCGGCAAGCTCCAGCCCGCGGTGGTGGTTGCGAGGCAGAGCGATCCGGCTCGCCGCATTTGCACAGGCGGCAAGCCCGCCGGCCATCGCCTCGAACCGGGGCGCATCGTCTTCGAATACGACGGCGTCAACGGCGCATCGCGCCTGGCGCTGGCCTGGCGCTTCGACGAGCTTGGCATCTGGATGGAGCCGATTGAGTACGAAGCCTCCGCCGAGCACGACGTGGTCAGCCTGCACTACTTTGCCGGCGAAAGCGGCGCGGCCAGCACGCCCTCGCTGCACGCCTCCTATCTGGTCGATCCCGGGCTCCTCTCCGGCTCTCCGGTCAGCCCGATTGTCAGCGAGTATGTCCACCTGGACGAGAGCGTCTGGCTGGGCCGCGGCAGCTTCATCCCCGGCCTCGCGCAGCAGTGGGGACTGCCGGTGCATTACTTCTGCGGGTTCAGCATCGACGGCTCCTCCGGGCAGCGCAACCAGTACACCGAAGGGCGCTCGGAGGCCTTTGCCTGCGGCCTGGCCGATCTGCCCGGCGGCGATCTCTTTCTCCAGCTCTACGAGGGCAAGAGCAGCCCCTGGATCGACTATCGCAGCGATCTGTGGAAGCACTATCGCGGCCCCGGCCGCCTGAAGCTGGGCGCAACCTGGTTCTGGGCCGTCGCGCCCGACTACTACCAGGCCATCGCCGGCTACTATCGCGGGCTTTTGCAGGCCGGGATCGTGCGCCGCCACGAGAACTCCGCGCGCAAGACGGCCGTCGCGCTCACTCCGCAGTTCTGCACCTGGGGCGTGCAAGTCGAGCGCAACATGGGCGGCGATCACCTGACCGAGGCGTTTCTCAACCAGGTCTACGGGGAGCTCAAGGCCTCCGGCCTGAAGGCCGGGCTATTTTCCATCGACGACAAGTGGGAAGGAACCTACGGCAAGCTGGTGCACTCGGAGAAGAGGCTGCCGCACTTCGAGCAATTCCTCGACCGGCTGCGCGCCGACGGCTTCAAGATCGGCATGTGGGCGGCGCTGATGCGCTGCGAGAAGCCCTCCGATCTGGGCTTGACCGAAGATCAGATGCTCAAGCTGCCCGATGGCAAGCCCTATCTGGCCAGTTTCTCGAACCTGCATTACTACATCCTCGACTTCACCCAGCCGGCGGTGGCCAAGGTGCTGGCCGATCTGGCGCGCGCCTTCATGCGCCGCTACAAGCCCGACCTGCTCAAGTTCGATTTCGGCTACGAGTTGCCAGCCGTGGGCATCGCCGCGCCTCTGGACAAGCAATGGACCGGCGAACGGCTGATGCTGAAGGGCCTGGAGGTGGTCATCAAGGCCATGCGCGAGGTCAATCCCGACCTGGTGGTCATGTACTACAACCTCTCCCCGCTCTTTCTCGACTACTTCGACCTGCACAGCCCGGACGATCTCTACATGTGCGCCGGGGAATACGATCTGGAGGCCAACCGGCGCATCTTCTTCAGCAGTCTGCTGGGACCGCTGGGCGTGCCCACCTACGGCTCGTCGGGCTACGACTGGGCCAGCGCGCCCAACATCTGGTTCGACTCGGCGGCGGTGGGAACGCTGGGCTCGCTCAACGACTTCAAGGGCGACGAACAGGGCGAAGCCGCGGCCCCGGATTCTGTCGCCAAATACAACGGACTCGCCCAGACACTTCGCTCCTCCGGCGTCTTCGAGATTCTGCCCTTCGATACCGTCTCCGAAGCGCCCACGCGCGGCGCACACGCACGATCCTGGGCTCGCTTCGAGGCGGGTCAGCTGGTTCTTTTGGCTTTCCGGCCCGCGCCTCCGGGAGAAGAAGCTGCGCTGGCCATGCTGCGCGAGGCCGATCCCCGCGTCAAAGGCCTCGTGCAGGCTTCCGCGCCGGTTGTGGTGGCCTCCAAGACGAGTGAATCCATCGAGCGCAGCAGTTCGCTGGCGGTGGTTCCTTACGGAAGCGGGGAGATCGTGCTGCGACGCCGCCAAGGCGAGCGGGCCCAGATCGTCAGCCACTACTTTGGCGGCGCAGTTGCGCACCAGCAGGCGGCGATTCAAGACGGCCAGTTGAAGCTGGTTGCGCGCACGCACAGTAGCGAAGGCAATCCGCTGGAATGGCTGGAAATCGAGATTTCCTGAGCGCGCTTCCGGCCGAGCTCGCGCCGGAGGCCGCTCTCCAAGCCCGTTACAAAGGACTTGCCCCCTGCGTTGACGCGGCGCTGCGGGGGTTGCTACACTCGTGAGCGTAGCTTCCTGCGCGGATTCCAGCAGTGAGTTGCGGCCGCCCTCCAGCACATGCCGTTGCCTGCCGGGTGTTTTCCAAAGGAGATGACTTTCTTTCCAGGCCAGCCTTATGGGCTGGGGAGACCGTCCCTCGCGAAAACTCCTCCGGTTTGCACACATCATTGCAGGTGAGCCCGGTCTGAAGGCCTTCCCGCCAGCGGCAATCGCGGCGTGGAAACCACCCCCAGCGGCAGGCAATATCCGTCGCGGGAGCCAAGGAATCCCGGAGCTCGCAGCGATGGCAAACGTCCTCAATCCCGAAACCGAGAGTATAACCCTGAACACCGAATTGGAAATGCCCACCCTCGAACCTGCGACGGAGCAAAAGCAGCCGTCGCATGAATCCACGTCCAACACCGAGACCGCCGAAGTCGTCGATACACCCGCGCTGGACGCCGATGCCCTTACTGAGCCTGTAGACGAGGTGACGCCCGTGGCCGATGCCACGCTCGATGCCCCGCCCGCAGCCGAAGTTGCAACGGAAGTTCCCGCGCCGCCCGCGCCTGTTGTCGAGGTCGCCGCGGAAGTTCCTGCCGCACCCGAGCCCCTGGCCGTTGCCGAGCCCGCGCCCCACAAGGCCGCCGCTCCCCCCGAGCACGGACTCGAATCCATGGACGACTTCTCCGCCGCCCTGGCCGCGTTCGAACGCGAACAGGCCGCCGAAGCTGCCGCCGTGGAAGCCTATGGCGACAAGATCGTCTCCGGCACGGTGATCAAGCAGACTGAAAAGCATCTGGTGGTCGATGTGGGCCTCAAGTCCGAGGGCCTGGTGCCCCTGGAGCAGGTCCTGGATCATGCCGGGGTGTGCAAGTTCAACGCCGGCGATGTGATCGAAGTGGTGATCGAGCGCGAGGAGCCGGAAGGCGGCTACCTGGTCAGCTACGAGCGGGCGCAGCGCCTGCGCGTCTGGGACGTGATCGAGAAGGCAGCCAACGACAAGACTCCGGTCATCGGCACAGTGGTCAGCCGCGTCAAGGGCGGCCTCACCGTGGACATCGGTTTGAAGGCGTTTTTGCCCGGTTCGCAGTTGGAGATTCGTCCCGTCCGCAACCTGGACGGCTATCTCGGCCAGCAGATCGAGATTCGGGTCATCAAGCTGAACAAGAAGCGCGGCAATGTGGTCGTCAGCCGCAAGGAAATCCTCGAGGAAGAGCAGAACGCCAAGCGCTCCACTACCCTGGAGCAGTTGGGCGAGGGCGCCATCCTCACCGGCACCGTCAAGAACCTCACCGACTACGGCGCGTTTGTCGACCTCGGCGGCATCGACGGCCTGCTGCACATCACCGACATGAGCTGGGGCCGCCTCACGCATCCCCGCGATCTGGTCAACGTCGGCGACGAGATCCAGGTCAAGGTGCTCAAGTTCGACAAGGATAAGCAGCGCGTCTCGCTGGGCTTCAAGCAGTTGACGCCCGATCCCTGGCTGGACGCCACCGAGCGCTATCCCGTGGGCGCGCATGTCCACGGCCGTGTGCTTTCCGTGACCGACTACGGCGCGTTCGTCGAGCTGGAGCAGGGCATCGAGGGTCTGGTTCATCTCTCCGAGATGACCTGGTCCAAGCGCCTCAAGCACCCCTCCAAGCTGGTCAAACCCACCGACGAAGTCGAGACGGTGGTGTTGAGCGTGAATCCGGCCGATCGCCGCATCTCGCTGGGCATGAAGCAGTTGCTCGACAATCCCTGGGAGAACCTCACCGAGCGCTATCCCGCCGGGACCATCGTCGAGGGCCGCGTTCGCAACCTCACCGACTTTGGCGCCTTCATCGAAATCGAAGACGGCATCGACGGCCTGGTGCACGTCTCCAACCTGAGCTGGACCAAGCGCGTCAAGCACCCCTCCGAGATCGTCAAAAAGGGGGAGAAGGTCAAGGCAGTGGTTCTCGGCGTCGAGCCGCAGAATCGCCGTCTCAGCCTGGGCATCAAGCAGCTTCAGCCCGATGTCTGGGAGAGCTTCTTTGCCACCCATCGCGTGGGCGACCAGGTGCACGGCAAGGTTCTGCGCACCGCGCAATTCGGCGCGTTTGTCGAGATCGCGGAGGGCGTGGAGGGTCTTTGCCACATCTCCGAGGCCGGCGACGAGGGCGGCGGTTCCAAGCTCGAAACGGGCCTGGAGCACGAGTTCAAGATCATCAAGATCAACGTGGAAGAGAAGAAGGTAGGCTTGAGCCTGCGTGCGATTGGCCAGGAAGCCAGCCGCGCCCAGGTCGAGCACTACAAGGAGAGCGCGCACAAGGCGCCCGTCTCCAGCTCGACCACCACCCTTGGCGATCTCATCAACTGGCGCAAGGGCGGCAACTAAACCGCTTCCTGAAGCCAAGCAATGCAGAACGGCCACCCGCAAGGGTGGCCGTTCTGCCTTGCTCCGGTGAGTCGGAAGTGGACCACCTGCCTGATTCATGGAATCCAACTGGGTGCCCCACCCTCGCCGCGTCTTTGTTGTTGCGGCTAGGGTGGGGGACAGAAACTCCACTTTATAACAGCAGGAGAGATGCCTTAGTAGAGGTAGCCATTGGCCATCTCGAAGCCGAGGCGGAAGCTCTCGCGATACTCCTCCTGGGCCGCAGGCCTTACCTGGGGCTGATTGAACTCCTGATGCAGGTTGAGCTCGGGGCGGCGCTTCTCCGTGAAGTCGCTGTGTGCCGCGGCAACGCCATCCATGAAGGAACTGCGCTGTAGCGGTGAGGCCACTCCAGACACCCGGTCCGTCAAATTGCGCATTGCGGTGTCGTAGCCGATCTTGAAGCCGGTCTTGTAGACCACCTTGAGCAGGAAGTTCATCTTGGGCGAGCGGTATTCCTCGTGGCGGTTGAGGTCCGAGGCGCTTCCGGCCTCATAGTCCTGACCGGCGGCAAGAACACCTTCCACGAAGGCCGTGCGCTGGGTTTGCACGGTGTTGTGATCCATCGTCAGCCAGGGAGAAGGGGGAGGAGGCGGAGTCTCGCCGGGGAAGAACGCAGGCACGCCGTTGGGATAGAGATGCCGCGTGGATGCCTCGTAGCCGCGGCGGAAGCCTTCACGGAACTCGTCGGCGAACTGGCCAGGGACGGCCGGGTGGCGGAACTGTTCGTGCCGCTCTGGATCGGGGCGACGCTGGCTGTCGTAATCCCGCTGCGCTGCCGCCAGGCCTTCGCGGAAGCCGTTGCGGCGGGCGTCGGAAAACTCGCTGGGCACATCGTCCCAGCGCGAAGAGGAACGTTGTTCCCAGGGCATGATCGCGGGCACGCCGTTGGGATAGATCCTGCGCACGGCATCTTCATAGCCGCGGCGGAAGCCGGCGCGATACTCGTCGGCATTCATGGCGGGCACGTTGGGCGCGCGAAACTCATCGCGATGGTCCGCGTCGGGCCGGCGGTGATTGTCAAAGTCCTTCTGGGCGCCGATCATGCCGTCGTTGTAACCGATGCGGCCGTACTGCATACGGTCGTGCGGGCTGTCGTCGCGCTGCTCGATCGGACGCTCCGAGGGCATCGCACCGGACGCGCCTCCAGTGAAGAAGTGACGGACGCCGGCATCGTAGCCGCGGCGGAAGCCGTCCCGGTAGTCGTTCACCATTGCCGGCGGAACTTTGGGGTTGCGGAATTCGTCGCGGTTGTTGACGTCGGGACGGCGATGGTTCTCAAAGTCGCGCTGCGCGCTCTGCAGACCATCGCGAAAACCCTGACGCTGAAATTCGCGAAATTCGTGGGGAATCGTGTCCCAGCCGTGCTCCTGTGCGGCCACCGGTGCCGGTTGCAGCAGAAGTCCACCCGAAATAGCGCAAATAACTAAAAGGTAGAGAGAGAAAGTCTTCAATGTGGGAATCCTCCATATACGTTCTACTGTGCTCAAGGCTAATTCACCAGGCCTAGGACTCGTCGCGGATTGTCCCCCATTTGCCATGGCAGTCTTCACGGCACTCTAGGGCCGGGGGCGTCCGTTGTGCCAAATGGCGGCCTTTCGGAAGGCAAACCGTCGAGGGAAATCTCAGGATCAATCAAACGGAGAATGTGAAAAGGCCCTACCCGTTTTCCACGCGCGCCTTGATCTCCGAGTACGCCATCTCGATGAGCTTGCCGAGCGATGCGGCGTCTGTGGCCGCCCCCGGCCGCAGTTTCACATGGCGCATGAACTTGCCGGACCCTTGCAACAATCGGGCCGGATCGGGAAGCGCCGCGCCTTGAAAGAACCCCACGTTCACGTGCGAAGTGAATACATTGACGTAACCGAAAGGCACGTCGCCCAGGCACGCCACCGGACAGCCATCGTGCAAGACTTCGCGGACTTCGTCCCCGCAATTTCGCATCGCCTCAAACCACTCCCGCGCGATGGCTCCCAAGGCGCCTCGATGCTCCTCCATCCACGCATCGATGGCGGGATCGCGTTCGACGGCGCCGTTCAATCGCATCAATTCCGTTTTCATCGTCGCTCCATTCGCCCAGGGTCTCTCGGAGAATCGGGGGCTTGCATTGAGCGATTCAAACCACGGGCCTACGCCCGATACTGCTCGTCGCTCACCGGCTCCATCCAATCCACGGTCTTGCCGTCGAGCTTCTCCTGGATGGCGATGTGGGTCATGGCCGTGGTGGGCGCCGCGCCGTGCCAGTGCTTCTCGTCGGGCGCGAACCAGATCACGTCGCCGGGGCGAATCTCCTCTATGGGGCCGCCCCAGCGTTGCACCCGGCCGCAGCCGGAGGTGACCACCAGCGTCTGGCCCAGCGGATGCGTGTGCCAGGTCGTCCGCGCGCCCGGCTCGAAGGTGACATGGGCGCCCACCGCGCGCGCCGGTTCCGGCGCGTCGAAGAGCATATCCACGCGCACCGCGCCGGTGAAATACTCCGCCGGCCCTTTGCCGGAGGGGGTCGAGCCGATTCGTTTGATCTCCATTGCTTTTCCTCTCGAGTGTGGTGTCCCCGAAGTTCGCATCATAATTCGACCGCCCCACCCCCGCCCAACGAGCTGTCATTCGGAGCGAA
>Ga0316217_10000262_pt1 | contig 77757 bp, 66 predicted proteins | sample 1anoAmetaG_FD_203633 | JGI IMG/M metagenome (GOLD analysis project Ga0316217, IMG submission 203633) | Freshwater microbial communities from Trout Bog Lake, Wisconsin, USA - 1anoA | ecosystem: Environmental > Aquatic > Freshwater > Lake > Hypolimnion/Profundal zone | place: USA: Wisconsin...
ACGCTTGGTTACCTTCGACCTGCGGCAACTGATTCTCGTGAAAATAAACCACCGATGGCAGCTTGGCCATGCTGGGCATGAGCCGATGCAAATCGGCCAGATTCATCGCTTCGCTGGTGAACAGCAAATCCACCCGGCCCACCCAATGGCGTGAAAGCTGCTCGGCAAACCAGTGCGCCGCCACCGCCAGCCGCCGCTCCAGCCGCCGCGGCGGCAGTTTCAGCAAGGTCCAGCGGTGCCGGCTGCAGCGGATCAGCGTTTCCAGCATGGCGCGGCGTGGCCCGCCGTAAAACGGTTCCAGAGCCAGGATGTCCAGTTGCGCCGCCATGCGGGGATTTTACACTATTCGCGGCGTGGGAGGGAGGGAAGATGACAAGGTGAGGGGGTGACAAGGTGACGGGGTGAAAAAACGTGACAAAACCAAATGCATTCGTCACGTTTCGTCTTTCACCCGGTCACCTTGTCATCTTCTCCCCACCTTGTCATTTCCCCAAACCCGCGGCCAGATATCCTTGCAACTTATCCAACCCCACCCGCACCTGCCCCTGCGTATCCCGGTCGCGCACCGTCACGGTTTGATCCTGCGCGGTTTGGCCGTCCACGGTGATGCAATACGGCGTGCCGATTTCATCCATCCGCGCGTAACGCTTGCCGATCGTCTGCTTAGGATCATATTCGCAGGTGTATTTGCCACGCAGATCAAGATAAAGTTTTTCGGCGGTTTCCGGCATGCCGTCCTTGTTCACCAGCGGGAAAATCCCCAGCTTCACCGGCGCAAACTGCGGTTTGAATTTCAGGAATACCTTGCTGGGCCGGGTTTCGTCCGGTGTATACGCCTCGCACAGCAACACCAACACCGCCCGCGTCAACCCGCTGGCCGGTTCGATCACGTTGGGCATGTACCGGCTCTTGGCCTTGATTTCCTCGGCACTGGCACCCTTTTCCTTCAACGCCAGTTGCAGTTCCTGATCGAAATAATCCAGCTTCTGCCCGGAATGCTTGGAATGCTGCGTGAGATCGAAATCGCCACGATGGGCGATGCCTTCCAATTCGCCAAAATCCGGCGCGGTGAACGGATACAGATATTCGATATCCACGGTGGCCTTGGAATAATGCGAAAGTTCCTCGGCCGCATGGTCGCGGAAGCGCAAATGCGATGCCGCCACGCCCAACGATTCCCACCAGCGCATGCGCTCGGAACGCCAGAACTGATACCACTTGAGCGCCTCGTCCGGGGCGCAGAAAAACTCCATTTCCATCTGCTCGAATTCGCGCGAGCGGAAAATGTAATTGCGCGGCGTGACTTCATTACGGAAGCTCTTACCGATCTGGGCCACGCCGAAAGGAACTTTGACGCGCGTGGTGTCGATGATGTTTTTGAAGTTGAGGAAGATACCCTGGGCGGTTTCGGGCCGCAGGTATGCTTTGTTCGCTTCATCGCGGATCGGGCCGGGATAAGTATCCAGCATCAGGCTGAATGGCCGGGGCTGGGTGAGCGTGCCGGCGACTTTGGCGTCGGGACCGACGATCTTTTCGTAAGCCTCGGCCGGTAAGCTGGTGAGAACCACTTCCTGGTAATCGACCGGGTTGCGATGGGCGTCGCGTTTGATTTTCTTTTCGGCGGCCTCTTTGTCGTCCACAAAGGCAAAACTGCTGCCCACGCCATCCTTGGGAATTAGCACTTTGACATGATCGGCGCGGTAGCGGCCTTGCGTGGCCTTGCAGTCCACCATGGGATCGTTAAACCCGGCAACGTGTCCGCTGGCTTCCCAGGTTTTGGGGTTTTGGATAATCGCCGAATCCAAACCGACGATATCCACCGGATGTCCATCCGGTCCGAGCGGCGGGCATTCGACCATGTTGCGCCACCACCAGTCGCGGATGTTATTTTTCAGCAGGATGCCCAGGGGGCCGTAATCCCAGAAACCGCGGATGCCGCCATAAATCTCGCTGGCGGGGTAAATGAATCCGCGGCGTTTGCACAGGGAAACGATCTGGTCCATGACGCTGGTGGATTGGGTTTCGGACATGGGGATACCTTGGGTTAAATTCGTTCAAACGAGAATGCTGAAACGTGAAAACGTGAAACGTGACAAGAAGGCTGGCCTCTTATCACGTTTCACGTTTTACGTTTCACACGCCACGTTGCACGCGCCGGGCCACTTTACGCCTTGGCGGGGGCGGCACCGCTGGCCTTGGCCTTGTTCAGGCGCAGGGTCAGCCGGCTGCGCCGGCGGGCGGCAGTGTTCTTGTGAATCGTGTTTTTGCTGGCGACTTTGTCCAGCCGCTGCACGGTTTTCCGCAGTTCGGTTTCAGCCTTGGGCAGATCATGGGCCGCCAAGGCCGCCAAGAAGATCTTGGTCTGATCCTTCAATAATTCCTTGCGCGCCCGGTTCCGCGCCCGGCGCTTGATGTTCTGACGTACACGTTTCTTTGCCGACAATGAATGAGCCACAGTTACAATCTCCAAAAGAGCGCCATATCTTACGTGCGGCGCGGCATTTGTAAAGCCGCGCGGGGGGAGAAAACGTGACAAGACCACATGTCCTTATCACGTTTCACGTTTTCACGTTGCGTTTTTCACCTTGTCATCCTCCCCCCGCGCGGTAGACTGCCCGCCCGTGAATACTGCAAATTATTTCAAGCCTGTCCTGGCGTTTGCGTTCGGCTTATTCCTGCCGCTGGTTTGCCTGGCCGATGGGTCCAACACGCTCACGCAATATATCGATCCCCGGCAACAAACCGCATTATGGTTCGGGGCACGCTCGCATTGGCTCCAGCCTTGGCGGGCGTATTTGGATACGCAGCCGGCATCGCTTTTGCGCAATGCCATCGGCATCAATCTCAACGTACCGACCGACGATGCCGAAGCCGTTTGCCGGCATCTGGCCACCCACGGCTTCAAGCTGGTCCGGATCGAAATCGGCTTTGGCAATATGTCTTATGAGGATCCAACCAAGCTGGGTAATCCGGATAATTTCACCAAGCTGTTGACTGCCTGTAAAAATAATCATCTGCGGCCGTTGATCCTGCTCAACAGCCACCATGGCGTGCCGTGTCCGACCAAGTTGTTTACCATCCAACTGACCGCCGTCGCCAAGAAGGGCGACCGGGAAGTCCATATCGCGCCCGGCGATTTAGCGAAATTGGTTGTCGGCCACTCGGGGTTGTCGCAGTTGACCGACTATTGGGCGGCGGAAGCGTTGTTCACCAGGATCGATCCGGATGGCACGGCCGAGCTTTCCAAGCCGTTGCCCAAGGATTTGCCCGCCGGGAAAGTGCCGGCGGCCACGATTAAATATCTGCCGTTTTATCCGTCGGTGTTGGCGGACAAGACCACCGTGCCGCCGGAATTCACCGAGACGATGAATGCCTGGCTGGTATACGTCAAAGCGGTCACCACCTTGGCCAGGGATGTGCTGGCAACGCAGGATGCGGCCGATGCGGGCTTTGACGTGGAAGTTTGGAACGAACTGACCTTCGGCTCGAATTTCCTGAACATCAATAACTATTACGAAAAGCCGATCGTCAAAGGCGAATGGGCGGTTAGCGAGATTCTGGCCCAAACCGTCAAATGGATTCGTGATCCGGCCAACCAGTGTCCGGGCGTGGGGATAGGCAACGGGTTCAATAATCAGTGGCCGTGGGGAGCCGGTTCGAGTGCGCCGCCGGGGCTTACCGCGCTGGACAAGCATCCTTATGCGGGGATCAAGCACTTCCCGGCGGACCAGGGCAAGCCGAGTGGTTCGGTGCCGCTGAACGCGCTGGCCCAACGGGACGCGAATAATCTTGGCCCGGACAAATGGCAGGATAAATTCATCCCCACGTATGTTTCCCATTTCCCCGAATATTTTTTCTCCGCGATCCAGACCGAACATATGTGCCGCGATGTCTCCCCGCTCACCACGGAAATCTACGGCACCAAGCATGGCCGGTTGACTCATCCCAACTATCCCGATGGCACCCCTGCCCCCGCGCCGGAAATGTGGATCACCGAAGTGAACATCGACGCCACTGGCGCCGACCCGGGCAATATGGCCGAATACATCAAAGCCCAAGGCAGCCCACCGGTGGCGCCATCCATGACTGCGGCCGATGTCGATCATCTCAAAGCCAAAGCCATCCTGCGCTATCTAACCTGCGGCGTGAACAAAGGCGTGGCGCGGTTCTATTTCTTCGCCGCCAAGGATGACAATCCCAGCGGCCTGGGGCTGATGTCCAATGCGTTCTTCGCGGCGCTGCGCCATCCCAACGAAGCCACGCCGCTGGATAGCCCCACGCTGGCATCGCCAACCATGACCGCGGTAGGCAACTTGGTGGCGCACATGGCCGGCGACATCGCCGCCGCCGATGTCCATCCGATCACGCTTGAGCAGATTGTCGAACCCGAACCACGAATACAATTTCAAGGCGATCCCGCCACCGCCGATGCCGTGCCCAATCCGCACCCGCCGCTGTACAACCGGGACGTGCTGGCTTTTCTGCCGTTCCAAACCACCAGCACGCAACACGTGGTGACGGTTTACGTGATGACCCGCAACATCTGCCAGCTTTACAACCCAGCCGCCCCGGCGACGGATGCCACGCGTTTTGACATGCCGCCGGAAACGTTCCGCCTGACCCTTGGCGATCTGGCCAACCCCAAAGCGGCGTTTTCCCTTTACGATCCGCTGAACGATAAAACCTATCCGGTGAAGGTTTTGGAAGACATGCCGCCGACGACCGTTGATCTTGAACTGACCGACAGTCCGCGGCTGTTGATTATCAATGAATAAGCCCACACGCTGGACGAAATCTTCTCCGGCCTTACACTGCTGGCCATGAACCGCCGATTTATCCTTCCCGCGTTGTTCCTGGTGATGCCGCTGTTTGTGGCCGCGTGCAGTTCGCCGCAGACGTTTAACGTCACCGTCACCAATCTGACGCCCGACACCCTTCAGGTGTTTCTCACCAAAGTCAAACCGCCGTATGAGAAAAATCTGGAACCGCCGGAGCAGCAGCTTATTTTGCGCGATCAGCTTGCCGGGCTGCCGCTGCCGCCGGATCAATCCGGGCACATTGTCGTGAAGATGGATGTGGGCAACGGCAATATCGCCGTGCTGCAAGTGTACCGCGCTCCCGACAGCCAGCGCGTCTTGGGCATGAGCCGCGACAACCCCGGCCGCGTGGATTATCCCATCGACCCCGGCTACGCCAACGTGGCTTTCAAGCTGGACAACAAAGGCATCTTGATTGGGGTGCCGTTTAACGCCGACCTGAAGCCACCGGCCGCCAAGTGATTTTTCACGCGGCAATCGCCGCCACCACTTTCTGGGCGGCATCCGTTAAATCCGTGGCCACTTGCATCGTGGGCAATTCACTGCGGGAACCCGCCAATATCTCGCGGGCCTTTTCCACGTTGGTCCCTTCCAATCGCACCACCACTGGAACCTTGAAGCCCACTTCACGCCCGGCATTGACCAGCGCTTCGGCAATCAAATCGCACTTGGCGATGCCGCCAAAAATGTTCACCAGGATGCCCTTCACCTTGGCATCGGAGAGAATAATCCGGAACGCCTCAATCGCCCCTTCGGCCGTAACCCCCCCGCCGACATCCAGAAAATTCGCCGGCGCGGCGCCGTACAGCTTCACGATATCCATGGTGGCCATGGCCAGCCCCGCCCCGTTCACCAGGCAGCCGATGCTGCCGTCCAAGGCAATGTAATTCAGGTCGGCCCGCTGCGCCCGCACGTCCAGCGGCCGCTCCTGCGATTCATCGGCCATGGCGGCAATCTCCGGATGCCGGAACATGGCGTTGTCGTCGAAGTTAAACTTGGCGTCGATGGCCAGCAGCTTGCCGTCCTTGGTGACCACCAGCGGATTAATTTCCGCCAGCGAGGCATCGGTTGCGAAAAACGCCTTGGCCAGATTCATCATCAGCTTGGCGGCCTCCCCCGCCTGCTTGTCCTTGAATCCCAGCTTGTAAGCCAGATCGCGTGCCTGATACGCCTGCAATCCCAGCAGCGGATGCAACGGCTGCTTCAACACTTTCTCCGGCGCTTTGCGGGCCATTTCTTCAATCTCCACACCGCCTTCAGCCGAGGCGATCAGCGTGGCCGTGTGCCGGGTGCGATCGACAGTGATGCCCAGATAATATTCCCGAGCGATGTCCACGCCCGGTGCGACGATCAGCACCGACACCGGCACACCTTCCGGACCGGTTTGATAGCTCACCATGCGATTGGTAAGCATAAACTTAGCCGCCGCCTGGGCTTCTTCCGCCGATTTCACCAGCTTGACGAACCCCGCCTTGCCGCGTCCGCCGGCATAGACCTGGGCCTTGACCACCGCCAGCACGCCGTTCAATTTCTTAAACGCCGCCGCCGCCGCCTCAGGCGAGCGCACCACCTCCGCCTGGGGCACCGGAACGCCATAATCGGAAAGAATCTGCCGCGCCTGGTATTCGTGGATTTTCATGCCACGTCAATGTACAGGAAATCCCCTATGCCTGTCGACCTTACATCAGAAGCACCCAAGTGCGTTTGCCAGCATCTGCTTTCCTGATGACCTCGTTCGAGTACAGTTAGCGACAACTGATGATGGAATTGGCCAATCATCTTCGCGGCGTAATCGTAGGCACTGCCATCGGCGATGCCATCGGATTACCACGGGAGGGGTTAAGCCGCCGGCGGGCGGATCGAGTTTTCGGTAGTCCGCCGCTGCGTCACCGGCTGGTGTTTGGGCGCGGGATGATTAGCGACGACACTGAGCACACCTGCATGGTGGCCCAGGCGCTACTGCGCAGCGGCGGGCAGGTGGGCGCATTCTCTCGATCGCTGGCGTGGCGGCTGCGCTGGTGGTTTTTCGGCTTGCCCGCCGGCGTCGGGATGGCAACCGCCAAGGCGTGTTTGAAACTGTGGATTGGTTTCCCGCCGAGCCGTAGCGGGGTGTGGTCGGCGGGGAACGGGCCAGCCATGCGGGCGGCAATCTTGGGCGTATATGCCTGGGATGATCCAGAACTGTTGCGGAAATTGGTCGCCGCATCCACACGCCTCACACACACCGATCCGGCCGCGGAACATGGCGCATTGGCCGTCGCCCTGGCTGCCGCCTATGCGATCATGCAGAAATCAGCCGGTAAGTGGGTCACCGCAAAGAGCTTTCTTGATTTCGTCCGTTTACACCTGGCTGGAACGCCAATGCTCCAGCTCATTGAACAGGTCGTGCGCCAAGTGCAAAGCGGTATAACGCTGGAACAATACCTGGAAGCACGCGGGCTGACCGACGGCGTCAGCGGATACGTCAACCACACCGTTCCCGCATGCCTATTCTGCTGGCTTACCCATTCACAAGATTTCCGGACGGCAGCAGAAGCGATTGTCGTTGCCGGGGGCGACGCCGACAGCACCGGGGCGATTGTTGGTGCATTGGCAGGAATCACGGCAGGTTACCAAGCGATTCCCACAGATTGGATTTCGGGACTTATCGAGTGGCCGCGGAGCATCGCGTGGATGCAGCGGTTGGCCCAGCAACTTGCGGCGGAGAGGATGTCGGCGGAGAAATCGCGCAATCCACTGCCGCTGTTTTGGCCTGGTATCCTCGTGCGGAACCTGCTGTTTCTGGTGATCGTCCTATGCCATGGTGTGCGCCGGCTTTTGCCGCCATATTGATGGGCAACCTTCCGGTGGACGCGGTTAAGTGCGTCCGCCAGAATCAGGAGTAACTTCCGTCACCCCATACCTTAAATACCGGCTCTTCATCCAGCGCACGGCCAGCAAATCCAACCCGGCACGCAAGGCGCGATTGCGGAAGCCATATTTGGGTGTGCCGGCAAAACGCGCGCTGTGTTTTACCGGGGTTTCCAGGACCGTGTAGCCACGCATTTTTACCAGGGTGGGCATGAAGCGATGAGCGCCATTGAACATGTACAGGCCGTCCAGGCAATGGCGGCGGTAGATTTTCAGGCTGCTGGCGGAATCCTGGATGGTTTCCTGGCTGACCCAGTTGCGGATGCGGTTGGCCAGGCGGGTTTGGATGCGGCGGAAGAAGGTGTCCTTGCGCTTTTGCCGCCAGCCGGTGATCATGTCGTAACCTTCGAGCATGGGCAGGAGGCGGGGGATTTCTTCCGGATCGTTTTGCAAGTCGCCGTCGATGGTGCCGATGATCGCGCCGCGGGCGGCTTTGAAACCGGCGGCCATGGCGGCGCTTTGGCCGCTGTTGCGCTGCATGCGCAGCACGCGCAGCCAATGCATGGTTGGCCGAGCCTCGGCCAGCAGCTTGGAGGTGTTGTCGGTGCTGCCGTCGTCGATCAGGATCACTTCAAACGGTTGGTTGATCTGCGTCAGGGCCGCGCCAACCCGGCGCAATAGCTCGGCGACAACGTCTTGTTCGTTGTAAACCGGCACCACCAGGGAAAAGGCAATCGTGTCGTTCATGGTGAAAATCGGTGCTAAGCCCGATGTTATTGCTTACCACCGATATCGCCCGGCGTTTTTGCGGCCGCCATTTCATCCAGTTGCGTCCAAGGCCGAACCAGCCAGGTATCGGTGATTTTGCGGGCGGCCAAAGCACAACACCAGCCCAGGAAAGCGCCCGCCACTACATCGGTGGGATAATGCGCGTTTTCGCAGATACGCTCGATCGATACGGAAATGGCCAGGGCAAACCAGAGCCAGCGCAAGCGCGGCATGATGATTGCCAGGCTGAAAGCCGCGGCAAAAGTCATGGTCGCATCGCCGGAAGGGAAGCCCAAGTTGCTGGTGTTAAACACCAGTCCCCGCCAGCCACCGCGGAACCAATGCGGATCCCATCGCGCGAAGCCTTGGTAGGGCCGATAAAAGCCAAAGGCCCATTTGCCGACCGTGTTCAATCCGGAAAGGATGCCGCTGATGATCAGAATGGCCGGCCCGCGCCAAATCCGCCGTTTGAGCACGTCGCGATCAAACCAGCGATACGCCAGCAAATGCGTGGCGGCCAGCGCGGCAAAGAAAAAATTTCCCGGGAAGCGCCAAATCCAGGTGAAGGTGCGGTGGTCTTTCAAGAAGGACGCCAAACCGCTCTCGTCACCGGAAGCGGCTTTGGCCAGCGGCATATCCAGCGGAATCGCCACGGCGAACAGCGCGACAAATATGATCACCAGCAGCCACCACGGCGCATGACAACACACCGGGCGCCCATCACCCGCAGGCTCATTCGGCATTTGGCATTCGGCGTTTGACATTGACTTCATTCAGCCTGGCCCAGTGCCGCGCGCAGTTCAGCCACGGCGGCTTTACGATCGGTGGCATCGAAAATCGCGCTGGCGCAAACAAACCAGTCCACGCCGGCATCCGCCGCCGGGCGGATGGTGCTGCGGTGGATGCCGCCGTCGATTTCCAAGCGTTGGTCGGCCCGCAAACGGGGGCGAATTTGCCGGGCACGCGGCAAGGCGTCCGGCATAAACTTCTGGCCGGAAAAGCCCGGCTCCACGCTCATCACTAACACTAGATCCACATCATCCAGCGCCGGCCAGATAGTTTCCAGCGGTGTGCCGGGTTTTAATGTGATGCCGACCCGGCAACCCAGCTTGCGGATTTCCCGCGCGGTGGCCTTGGCATCGCTCACTGCCTCGACATGAAACGTCAGCGCATCGGCCCCGGCTTTGACAAACGCCGGGGCGTATTTCAGCGGCTCGGAAATCATCAGGTGCAGATCGAGATACGCCGGCGAAGCTTTGCGTGCCGCTTCGGTCAGGTGCGGGCCGAAGCTGATATTGGGCACAAAATGGCCGTCCATAATGTCCACATGGATGAAATCGGCGCCGGCGGTCAGCACGTCGTCGATCTCGTTGGCCAAATGGCCCAGGTCGGCCGACAGAATCGACGCCAGGATCATGCGGTCTGTGGAACGATACGGCGCGGGCACCATGCCAGGAGGATATGCCAGCGGCGTGCAATTGGCCAGTAAGGGCGGGCAACCCATGCAAGGCCAGCGACTTGGCCGGCGATCATTTCCGCACGGTGGAAGTGTGCATAGTGGCCTCGCGCCCTTTTCCGGTATGATCCCCGCCATGCGAATTCAATTTTGCGGCGCAGATCGTACCGTCACCGGATCATCCCATCTGGTGGAAATCAATGGCTTGCGTATTTTCCTGGATATGGGCCTGTTCCAAGGCGCCCGTGACGAAGCCCAACGCATGAATGAAACTCTGCCGGCGGATGTGAAGACGGCTGATGCCGTCATCCTCACGCACGGGCATTTGGATCATTGCGGGAAACTTCCGGTGGCGGTCAAGGGCGGGTTGAAGGGGCCGATTTATTGCACGCCGGCAACCGCGGCGGTGGCCGCGGTGGTGCTGGAAGACTCGGCGGCGATTCAACTGGAAAACATCCAATACCTGAATCAGCGGACACGCGATCCGAAGGACAAGCCGCTGGCACCGCTGTACGTGCCGCAGGATTTGCCGGCCACGTTCAAGCTGTTTAAGCATGTGGATTACGGCATGGCGTTGGATTTGGGCAAGGGCGTGTCGGTGACGTTTTATGATGCCGGACATATTCTTGGCTCGGCGTATGTCATTTTGCGCTGGAAAGAGAATGGGCGGGATCGTTCATTTTTATTTACCGGGGATATTGGCCGGTACGATGCGCCGATCTTGCGCGATCCATTTCCGCTGCCGGCGGCGGTGGAGCAATTCATCACCGAAAGCACGTATGGCAACGCGCAGCACGGCCCGATCGCTCAGGTGGGGCCGCAGTTGCTCGATGCCCTGCAATATTGCATTGCCCACAAGAGCCGGCTGCTGGTGCCCAGCTATGCCGTGGGCCGCACGCAAACGGTGCTGTGGTATATCGAGCAGTTCATCAGCCAGGGGAAGGTGCCGCCGCTGCCGATTTTCGTGGACAGCCCGATGGGCGTGAAAGTGAGCCAAATCCACAGCCAGTTCCGCGATTGCTATGATGATGAAACGCGCGCGGCCATCGGCACCAAAGATTTGTTCGGCCTGGCCCGGGTCACGTTCACCGCGACGCCGGATGACAGCAAGAAGATCAACAGCCAGCCAGGGCCGTGCGTGATTATCGCTTCCAGCCCAACGTGCGAGTTTGGCCGCATTCTGCACCATTTGAAAGAGAGCGTGGAACGGCCGAACGACGTGGTGGTTTTCGTCGGCTACATTCCGCAGAACACGCTGGGCCGGAAATTACAGGAAGGCCAAAAGCGCGTGCGCATCTTGGACCGCTGGTACGACATGAAATGCCAGGTGCGGACGATCCATGGCTTAAGTGCCCACGCCGACGGCGACGAACTACTGCGATTTTTGTCACCCACGCTGGGCCCGAACACCAGCGCCTACGTGGTGCATGGCGAAGTGGATCAGGCCGAGGCTTTTGCCCAACGGCTGATCGGCAAAGGCATCGACCGGGCGAGCGTTCCGGCGGAGGATACGTCGGTGGTGGATGAGACGAGTCATTCCTGAGCAACCACCAGGAGAGCCGGGCCGTCCTCGGCCCGGTGGGGCGCAAATCGGGACGAGGACGCCCCGGCTCAACATGCGTTCACATCTTTTCGCTTTCGGTTAGAATCCTCGTCCCATGAACACGAATAACTCGAATAACAGTCTTTCCCAGCGGGCGGCGGTTTCCACTTCGTCGCCATTGCCAGGCGGCAAGGCCACATCGATTGCCGCGGCGCTGCGGCCGTTTGTCGAATCCGGCGGGCTGGCTGGGGCGGTGACTATCGTGGCCAATCGCGAGAAAATCCTCAGCCTGGATGCGGTCGGCTTTGCCGATATCGCGGCCGGCAAGGCGATGCCGCCGGATGCCCTGTTCTGGGTGGCCTCGCAAACCAAGCCGGTGACCGCGGTGGCGGTGATGATGTTGGTGGATGAGGGCAAAATCCATCTGGATGATCCGGTCACGCAATATCTGCCGGAATTTAAGGAGCAATGGCTGGCGGTCGAGAAAAACGAGCAGCATATCCTGCTGAAAAAGCCCGCCACGCCGATCACCGTCGGGCACTTGCTGTGCCATGTAAGCGGGATGCCTTTTTCGACATCGATCGAACAACCCACGCTGGATATGCTGCCGCTGGCCAAGGCTGTGCGCAGCTATGCCATGACGCCGTTGCAGTGGGAACCGGGAACCAAGTACCAATACTCCAATGCCGGCGTGAACACCGCGGCGCGAATCCTTGAGGTGGTGACCGGCAGCGACTATGCGGATTTTCTCGACGAGCGTCTCTTCGGGCCGCTGGGCATGATCGACGCCACTTTCTGGCCCAGCCCGCGGCAGGTCGCCCGGCTGGCCAAATCCTACCGGCCCAATGCCGCTAAAACTGCGTTGGAAGAATTCACCATCGAGCAATTATACCATCCGCTGGCCGACCGCCGCCGCCAGCCGATGCCCGCCGGCGGCTTGTTCGCCACCACCACCGACATGTTGCGCTTCTGCCAGATGCTGTTGAATCACGGCGTGTTCCAAGACCGGCGCTATCTGTCGGAAGCGGCCGTGCAGCAGATGACCACCAAGCAAACGCCGCCAGAACTGTCCGACAATTACGGCCTGTGCCTGTCCACCAGCGAGGGTGTCTTCGGCCACGGCGGGGCTTATGCCACGCACATGTCCATCGATACCAAGCGCAATTTGATCCTGATCTATCACGTGCAGCACTGCGGTTTTATCGCCGATGGCGACAAGGCCCACGCCGCGTTCAAGCAGGCGGCGGAGGAATTGTTTAGTTGAAGGGAAACTAAGTTTATGCCCTGGATCGTCTATTTCATCGCCGGTGGCGGCACCTTTCTGCCGGGCGCGGGCCTGATTGCTTTGGCGGTGCTCAGCCAGGCAATTTTCACGCGGCGATGGATTGGCATACTTGCCGTCGTGATGGCGGTCGTGGGAATCATTCTGGTGGTCATTTCCGCTGAAGCCATCACCTGGTGGATTTATCTGCTCTGGATCGTGGCGACGTTGGCCTGGCGTCTGCGTGGAGTATTCAAAAGCCGCCGGCGGAAGCTGTTAATCGACCTGGCCCAATTGGCAGTCACGTTCTCCGCAGCGGCGATGGCGGTTTCCTATCAACTGCGTCCCACGCTCCCGCCCGCGGTATTTGCGCGGTTGTACGTCATCGGCGATTCCGTTAGTGCCGGCATGGGCGGCGCGAGCAGTACGTGGCCGGCCATTCTGGTTGCCGAACATCATGTGCAGGTGATCGATCTGTCCCGAGCCGGAGCGACCATCGCCGACGCCACGCGGCATTCACAAACCCAAACCTTGGCCGACGGCCTGGTGTTGCTGGAGGTCGGCGGCAACGACATGCTCGGCCATACCGACGCCGATCAATTCGGCAAGGATTTGGCCGCGCTGGCCCGCCAGGTTTACCGCCCCGGCCGGCAAGTGGTGATGCTGGAACTACCCTTGTTCCCCTTCAACAACGCCTACGGCCTCCAGCAGCGACGGATCGCCGCGCAGTATGGAATTCGGCTGATTCCCCGCAAATATTTCGTGCGGGTGCTGGCCAACCCCGGCGCGACGCTGGATGGAATTCACCTGTCGGCAACCGGCCAGCAGCGGATGGCGCAAATGATCTGGGAAATGGTCGGAGCGTCACTTCGAGTTGACGCGCGACAACTTCCCAATGAAAATCCTCTGCCAAAATGATTTGTCGCCCCACTACCGACGGCTGGATTTGCATTACCCAGGACGATCATGCCCGGCTGGCCGGTGAGCTGGCTAGGCATGTCGGCAACCATTGCATCCAGCCGGCGCTGCCGTTGCGCGAGGTGATTGCGGCGATTGACCTGCACGATGCGGGGTGGGTGCCGCAGGATGCCCAGCCGCTGCTGGATGAGCAGGGGCAGCCACGCGATACGTTTCATATGCCGCTGAATGCCGTGCTGCCGTTGTGGGCGGATTCGGTGGAACAGGCCATGGCCTGTTCGCCATACGCGGGATTGCTGGTGAGCCTGCACGTGCTGGGGTTGGCGGTTCATGCGGCCCGGCAAAAACGCGTGGATGCCACGGAAGTTTTCCGGCTCAATCAATTTCAGCATCGGCAAGTGGAAATTCAGGAAAAGCTTCGCCGGGCGCTGGATATGTGCGTGGACAAGGCGCTGCGGTTTGGGTTGGCTGAGCCGGGGCGAGCGCCGGATGAAGACCTGCTGCTGCGCAATCACCAGCTTATGCAGGCGATGGACCGTATCAGTCTGGTGTTGAGTTTTGACCGGCTGCTTTTCAGTAAGATCGACCTGTTCTATCCCGAGCCGGGCGGCAAGCCGATCGCGTTTGATTTGGAACGACCGGCGGAAAACCGCGTGCGGGTTGCGCCCTGGCCGTTTGCCGGCGACCAAGTGGTGTTGCACGTGCCGGCCCGGCAGTTGCGGCGGAAAACATTTGCCGATTCGCAAAACGCCGCCGCCGCCCTCGCCGCCGCGCCGCTGGAAAAAATCGTGGTGATGGTGTCGCGGTAAAATTCGCCGAACTTGGTTACAATAAACCCCATGCAACAGCTTACCGCGGAAAGTCGGCAATTCGTGCTTCATCTGGCGGCGGACGTGCTGCGCCGCTGCCTGGGCCAGCCCGAGCGGGAGATGTCGTTCCCCGACGATCCGGCCCTGCGGCAAAACGCCGGGTGCTTCGTCTCGCTGCATCGCCGGGGCAACCATCGCTTGCGCGGCTGCATCGGCATTCTCGATACCAGCCGCCCGCTGCTGAAAGTTATCCCCGAAGCGGCGGCATCGACCCTGCGCGATCCGCGCTTTCAAAATGATCCGGTGACCTTGGCCGAATTTCCCGAACTGGAATTGGAAGTGTCGATATTGGGTCCGCTCCAGCCGGCACCGTCGCCGCTGGAATTTGATCCGCCCAACCAGGGGATTTATTTGACGGCTCTGGGCCGGGCCGGTTGTTTTTTGCCGCAAGTAGCCCGTGAAACCGGCTGGACGCGCGAGCAACTGCTGCTGCATCTGTGCGTGGACAAAATGGGCCTGCACCCGGATGCCTGGCGTTCGCCCGATGCCCGTCTGCAAACTTTTTCCGCGGAAGTCATCGGGCCGGCACCGCTGGGATGATTTGGTCTTATGCGGGGAACGGAAGCGGTGTTATCCGACTACATGGTCAGTCGTTTCTTTGCCAAGGACGGGAAACAGCGGGCCAAGGGCATGATTGAGGTGATGTTATAACGCCGACTAACTCAAGTGAACGGCGCAACACGCAAGGCGTCAACTGAAGTTGCGCTACGAAGATCTGCACGCCGCATCCTCACATCGGCCAGCGCTGCATACCCAAGACGAATTGAATTAACCCGCTCAATTCCCTAGATTGAGCATCAATAGCAACTGGCAACCAGATGAACACGACACTTCCCCAATCCGCGACGGTTCGGCCATACACCAAACGCCGCAAGCCGTTGCCGCTGGGCCGGGTGTTGGTTTACGTGGCCCTGATCGCGATTTGCACCACCGCCATCGTGCCTTTCCTGTGGATGGTTTCCACCAGCCTGAAAGCCTCCACGCAAATTGGCGAATATCCGCCACGCTGGATTCCCACGCCGGTGGAATGGCAAAACTACCGGCGGGTGCTGACCAGCGAAAAAACCTTCTTCCCCCTCTGGACGCGCAACACCTTAATCATCGCCACCCTGGCGGTGCTGGGCAACACGCTGGCCAGTTCGCTGGTGGCGTATGGGTTTGCCAAAATCAGCTTCAAAGGCCGCGGCCTGCTGTTCGCCATCATGCTGGCGACGATGATGATCCCCTTCCCGGTGATGATGGTTTCGCTGTTCACCATCTTCCGCAAAATCGGCGACTACACCCCGCTGCAAATGCTCGGAACCCTGCGCCCGCTCTGGCTGCCGGCCTGGTTCGGCAATGCCTTCAGCGTGTTCCTGCTGCGGCAGTTTTACCTGACCATCCCCACCGAATTATCCGAAGCCGCCCGCATCGACGGCTGCAACGATTTTGCCATCTATTGGCGCGTGATTTTACCGCTATCCCGCCCCGCCTTGACCGTGGTGGCCCTATTCACCTTCATGGGCGTCTGGCGTGATTTCCTCGGCCCGCTGATGTATTTGCAATACCCCACGCAATACACCCTGTCCCTGGGCTTGCAATCCTTCCAATCCCAGCACGGCAGCACGCCATGGAACCTGCTGATGGCCGCATCGGTGCTGGTGATCGCCCCGGTGATCGTGCTATTTTTCATGGCCCAGCGGACGTTTATCGAAGGGATCGCCACGACGGGGTTGAAGGGATAGCAACCCAAGTATGGCGTGTGTCATGGGACGCATTGCCTGGAAGTCGATGTGCAAGAACCTCTATAAGTATACAAAAGTATACACTTTTTGACGAAAGCGCATACTGTTACCGTTTATTGCTATACCAGTGGGCGAGAAAAGTTGCCACGATTTGAACCCATTCCGACACGCCTGGAGCCAATACGAGCCAACTTTGAGCGATCTTGAGCCTGATTTGGACCATCAAATGGCCCGAATTGAACGCCGGCAAAAATCTTGCTTTGCCGGCATAAAATACCGGTGATGTAGGTTATGGGCCTGCTTTTTTCCTGCGGCGGCGGGATCGGCTGGCCACGCTTAACCGCATCCGCATATCATTCCCTGGGCGATATCCGGCATTTTGGCAGGTGCATCGCGTTGACCTCAAAGTCGGTTATTCGATCCGACCTAGATCAATGACGGGGACGCCGGGTCTCGCTGGTGGATAAGGATCGTAGGGCTGATCCTGTCGCCAGACTTGGTTGAGATATATAGCGTTGGCATCGCTCATCCAAAAGTCGTTGTTTTCCAAATCAATTCCAAAATTGTGGCAGAAACACAACAGGTCGGCGCGTGTCTTGATCGGGTTGTATCCACGCTTGAGGCCCTTCTCAAATGGCAGACGCTTTCCGATTTGAACTAACCTGTAACCGTTTGCCTCCTCCAGCCATTGCAGCAGTCTAGCAGGCTCATACTGCCCAGCACCCGCCCTTCGATATATGAATTCCTGTACTCCCCATTCCTCATTCGGCAGTGATGAACGGAGGCTCGTGGTTTCGGGACCACCCGCCTGAGAAAGCCCAGCGAACAAAGTCGCCCATCCATCCTCAGAATTGACCCAAAAAGCTGTGCGGTCAGGCATCGTGCGCGGTGACCACATAACGGCCCGGAGCGGTTTGCTGCCGCCACGCTGCGGACGCCCAGCGTAAACCTGCGCCAAATCTAGAGGGCCCTGTTCCGTTAGCCACTCTGAACCAGTGTCGTTAGAGGGCTTGACCAAAATGCGATCCACAAATGGTTCGAGTTTCTCAAGGATGCACGTGAGAACCAGCAAAGAAGTTTGATTCAAGAACTCACTCATAATCCAAGCGCCCTAAATCTTCTTCATTGGGCCACGGATAGCTTATCACGAATCTTCCAACCGATCATCGGCGTCGCGCACTGGAGCCGGATCGATGTAGATCAGATCGACGCAGGTGTCACAGACACAAACATCGGGCAGCTTGGCCAACTGTTCCAGATTGTCGCCGCAATAGACGACGCGGGTGTCCAGCAGCGAAGACGGCCGGCCGGACTGGCGCGGCCCAGGGAACGGCACCGGACTTTTCGTTTCGGCGGCGGCAATCCCATTTTTTGCCATGGGCGAACATTACCCGGACAACCAAGCGGCCGCAAGGTGTACAGCCCCAAGGGGAAGGCGACGAAGCCTAACCCGGCTTGTACGGAAATCGGGGTTCGGGCGGGACATGCAGGCCCGAGACAGGATCGGGAATGTAAGCATGGCGTGCCGTGGGCGATTACCAGACTTCCTTGCCGGCCGGCCCGCCCAACGCCAGGCACCCCATGGTTCTGGGGATGCGTGCCCGACATGCCGGCGTCGTCCAGCGCCTGGCGACACCACCGCCATCACGCGACAAGAGAGCCGGGCCGTCCCCGGCGCGAGGATGGACCGGCACCACTACAAATCCAGCGCGAATCGTAGGGCCTTGGCCACTTCGGCCAACTTCGCCACAGAAAGCGTGGTAATTCGTTCCGCCAATGCGGCCTTGGGGATGGTATTGACCACGTCCAGATTCACCACGCAGGGTTTGGGCAGGCCATCGGCTGGGCCCAAAGCAACCTCCACGGGAATATTGCGAATGGTCGTGGTCAGGAAGGCACCGGTTACGGCGTTGCGCACGGCGTAGGCGCGATCGCGCGACAGCAAGAGCACCGGCCGACGACCTACCGGAGCGGGAAGATCAGCCCACCACAGCTCGCCGCGTTTCATTCCCACTGCTCCGCTTCGACCGCCAGATGCGGCAGTAAGGCCTTGGTGTCCGATATGTCCTCGGGAAACTGCGCATAGCCTCGTTCATACTGAGCGTCCAGCGCGGCATCGGTGTTCTGCGCTCGGGATACCGACAATGTTGCCGCGATTTCCCGTGCCAATAGTTGTTCGACGAACTGCGCCATGTCCTGTCCGGCTGCGTTGGCACGCTGCCGTAGCTTGGTTTCGGCATCGGCAGGCAGTGAAATGGTCAGCGTCATAGCCTTGCTCCGCATTGATTATAGCTTTACGGCGATGTTCGGCAAACCACGCTGACAGCTCACGCCAGCATCGGCGAATCACCGCCCGGCCGGGACTTGGCCGGCGTTGCCGAGGTCGTGGCCACACTGTCGTCTTTCACGCCATTGACATGGCTGGTCGCACTGTCCAGCGCTTTGATCGCATCCTGTTTCTGCTTTTCCATCAGGCCGCACAATTCTTCGCCGCAGGCCATCGGTTGGGCGCCGGGGGCCAGGGCGATGGCCGGGCATTCCTGCGGGTTCACCGGCAGGCCGAAACCGCTGCGCAAACTGCGGCGATGCCTGAGAATCTGCTGCATCTCCTTGGGCGTGCCTTTGCTGGGCGGCACATGGGTGATCGCGTCGTTCAGCATCGCCCAGCTTACTTCCGAGGCAATCACCGCATCCCGCGCCTGCGGCAAACCCAGATTCTTCCCGGCGATCAGCGATTTGGCGAACATGTCTACCATCACGTCCAGCTTCTTATCGTTGAACGATGCCGATTTGGTCACCGTGCTGTGGCTGCCGTGCAGGTGTACGGTGGCATCGACAAAATTGTGCGACATCCGCGCCACGCCCTTGGTGCCGATGGCATCCACGTAACAGTTGTGGGTTTTGTCCTTGGCCAGGTGGCCGTAAACAAATCCCTGGGTGATGTCGAAGACCACGCCGTTGGTGAAGGTGCCGTGCGCCTGCACCCACCATGGATCCTTGTAATCCCACATGCGCATACCTTGGGCGTGCCAAGTTTGATATTCGCTTTTGGCGTACCAGCGGGCCACGTCCACGTAATGCATTCCGCAATCGTGGAACGGCGGGCCTTCCGGGTCGTGGCCTTCAGTGGGCATGTGGCCGGGAGTCATGTGGCTGATGCGGATGATCGCCAATTCGCCGATTTCGCCTTCCTCGATGAACTTCAGGATATCTTTGTGGTACCAGGCGTTGCGATTGAACAGATTGACGGCCACCAGGCAACCGCTGGCTTCAATCTCGCGCACCAGTTGCCATTCGGTGGCCACATCCGCGCCGATGGGTTTTTCGGCCAGCACGTGCTTTTTATGCGCCAACGCCTGGCGAATCTGTCCCGGCCGGGCATCGGCCAAGGTAAACAGGCCCACCGCATCAATCGATTTGTCGGCGAAGATTTTCTCCGGCGAAGAATAAATGGCCGCGCCGGGGCATTGTTTGCCGGCCAATTCGCGGGTGGCGGCGGAGGTATCGCAGACGGCGGCGATTTCCCACAGTTCGCTTTCCTGCATGGCCGAGACAAAACCGCGGCCCATGCGGCCAAAACCCAGTATTCCCGCACGAAACTTTTTACGCATAGCCCGGTAGAATAATCGCCCGCTGGCTTGGCGGATAGCCCCGCACAGCGTGGCCGGCTTGGTGAACGCCCACGCCGGGGTTTGACGCTAAAGCGTCTTGTCTGCTATTCTTGTGGCCGTTGGATAGAATCGCAAACCGGAGCCGCAGTGGTGGCACCGGTGGTTCCGCAACCAGGAGACTCTGCCGTGAATCAATCCCTTCGCTGTTCTGCAACCCGGTGCCTTGGTCCGTTGATCGCGCTGGCGGTTGGTTTAGCCGGCCTGGCGGGATGCACCACCGCCCCCAAGGCCCCGGGCGTGGGCGCGGCCACCGTGCTGCAAAAGCCCGGCTTCACCCAGACTTGGGCAACTCAAGTCGTGCTGGAGAAAGGCGACCAACCCAAGGCGCTTTATCTGCTGGAGGATGGCCTGCATGTCATCACCGCCCAGAACTTTGACCACGTGCTGGCCGCCGACAGCGGCGACCTGAAGTTCTTCAACTTCGTGACCAATCGCGGGGAGATTCTCGGCAAACCGCTGCTGACCCGCTCCAATCTGGTTTATATCACCACCTATTCGCTGGAGATTTACACCAAGCATGGCCGGCAGTTGCGCAGCGAGACTTTCCCGTTTAATTTCACCACCGGTGGGGTGTCCCGCGGCGATACGGTGTATGTGGGCGAGAACAACGCCGGGGGCCGGCTCGCTGCCCTGGATGTCACCGAGCGTTACAACCTGGTGCGCTGGGAAGTGGATATGCTGGGCATCATCAATGGCGGCCCGGCTTACACCGACGAAAGCATTTTTTCCGCCAGTTCCACCGGCGCGGTTTATTCCTGCGACCAAGATAAACATCCCGACTGGGTGATGAACGATCATTACTGCTACCAAACCGGTGGCCCAGTGATTGCCGATGTTCGCGCCGATCACTTTGGCGTATACGTGGCCAATACCGATGGGCGGCTGTATGTGATCGACCGCAACAGCGGCAAATTAAAGTGGCAGTATTTTGCCAACGTGCCATTGAAGACCCCGCCGCAGGTCACCAAGGATACGGTTTACCAATTCGTCGATGGCCTGGGGTTGGTGGCGTTGGATAAGAGCAAACCGGTGGCGCTGGGCAAAGGCAAAGCGCTGACGGTGGAAGAGACGACACGCTATCCACGTTGGACCAACGCCAACGCCACCAAGGTCATTGCCCAGGATGACAAATATGTTTACGTGCAATCCACCGCCGGCGGCCTGCTGGCGCTGGACCGGCCCACCGGCCAAATGGCCTTCCATAGCGAAACGGCAGGATATACCGCGTTTGCCGTCAACGAGAAGGATGCCACGATTTACGCCACCAGGGCGGACGGCACGGTGATGTCAATTAAACCGCAACCGCAGATCGGCGTCACCGGCAGGCTGGTGATGGTGCCGGCGGCCGGGCCGATGCAATTGGCGATGGCGGAATAAGCCGAATTGTTTCCGCTTTTCGCTTTCCGCTTTTCCGGTCTAACCCCAGGTGAATTCCACCGGAATCTGCACATCCGGATGCAGGCTCTTATGCACCGGGCAGGCGAGCGCGGCGTTTTTTAGCTTCTGTTTCTGCTCCTCATCCAATTGGGTCGGCACGTGAATCCGCACGGTGATTTTGCCGATCCGCCGCGTGGGGGTGGCCACCATTTCCTTTTCGGTTGCCGCCGTGGTGTTGCCCAGATCGATGCCGTTCCGCTGGGCGGCAATGCCCATGGTGGTAATCATGCAAGTGGCCAGCGCGGTGGCCACCAGATCGGTGGGCGAAAACGCTTCACCTTTGCCCAGATTATCCACCGGGGCATCGGTCAGCAGCACCGCGCCGGACGGCCCGTGCGTGGCCTGACAACGCAAATGACCTTGATAGACCGCATCCATTTTCACCATGATTCGCCTGTGCCTTTCTTAATTCGCCGATTTTGTTGGCGGCCTTTATAATAGCGATCTTGGCTGAAACTCGCATCATTCTCCTGACGGCCTTGCGACGTGAAATGGACTTGCTGCGTAACGCGGTGCCCGCGGCGGCGCGGACCCACGTCATCGGACCCTGCGCCCGCCATTTGCACGCGGTCGGTAAACTCCCTGAACCCGGCTGGCTGGTGGTCTTGGCCGGATTGGCCGGGGGGCTGGAACCCAAGCTGAAATCCGCCGCCGTGGTGGTGGATGATGGCGGGAAGATTTTCACCGCCCCTGGCATCATTGCCTCACCAGCGCAAAAGGCCGAGCTATTTGCCCGCACCGGGGCGTTGGCCGTGGACATGGAAGGCGACACGGTGCGTGCCTGGGCCGATTCCATGCAGGCCAAATTCCTGCACGTGCGTGCCATCGGCGACACCGCCGACCAGACGCTGGACGCCAACATGCTCCGCTTGGTGACTCCAGCCGGCAACACGCGCTGGGCGGCAGCGGCGGCCTACGCGATCAGCCATCCACTGCGGATCGGCCCGATGATGCAAATAGGCAACAGCAGCAATCGCGCGCTAACGACCCTGGCTTATGCCCTGCCGACGATCATCGCCGCCTACACGCGGTAGTTGGCATTTCCCAGAAATCGCTATAATTCCGCCATGCCTGCGGACGCAACGAACTCCAACCACAGTTGCCCGCGCTGCAACGTGTCATTGGCCGATGTGCAGATGGGCCAAGACCATCTCCAGCAGTGCCCGCAGTGCGGCGCCGTATTTGTCGATCGCAAGACGTTCCAGAAGATTTGCACGGATCAAAACACCCAGACCTGTGCATTGGCGCTAAAGCCTCCGCCGCCGGCGCCGATAGCCGCTGCCAAGCCCTATCTCAAATGCCCGCAATGCCGGCAACTGATGAATCGTTATAAATTCGCGCGTGGCAGCGCGGTGGTTACCAGCATTTGCCGGGCGCACGGGATATGGTTGGATCGAGACGCCCCGCGGCTGATTATCGAATTCATCCGTGGCGGTGGCTTGGAACGCGCTCGCGAAGTGGAAAACGAACTGGGCAAAATGGCCAAAGCCGCCGAAGAATTGGACCGCGCCTTGGCGATTGGCGACAGCAGTCATACACCGATAATCTAATCCGGCAGCGTCATAGCCGCCGGTGGCAGCGCGCACCTGATTTACATCGCGGAAGAATCGTTATAATCCCGCCATGCCATCTGGAAACCTGCAATGCCCACGTTGTCAGTTGTCGTTGGCCGGCGTTACCGCCGGGACAATCGCCTTGACCAATTGCGCGCAATGCGGCGGGGTGTTTGTCGCGGCGGCCACGTTTCAAACCATCTGCGTCGATCCGCAGGCGCAAGCCGATGTACTGGCGCTGAACCAGCCGCCAACCGCGCCGATTGATCCGCACGTGAAGTATCTCAAATGCCCGCAATGTCTGGCGATGATGAATCGCTGCAACTTCGCCCATCGCAGCGGGGTGATTGTCGATATTTGTAAGCCGCATGGAATTTGGGTGGATCATGATGGGCTGCGGCAAATCGTCGCGTTCATCCGCGCCGGTGGCTTGGAACGTGCCCAAGCTGCCGCGAGCGAAGAAAAGAAGCGGGCGGAGGCATTGGCAAAATTGGATCGTATTGAGGTGTTTCAGGTTTACCGTGGCTGAGGAGCACCGTCCTGTTCCGGCGTGGTCACCTCAGGTGACCACGCCAGATCGCGTTTCACACAGACACCGCCGGTACGAGCAACTTTTCCGTGGCCTCCCGCGCCCGGTCCATCTTGGGATAGCGCACTTCCCGATACCCGGTAACCGCCTCGGCGCACGACAGCGCTTGCACTGCCTGCTGATAATCACCCGGCGAATCCAACTTCACGCGATTCAACAGCGCCATATACCAATCGCGGAAAGCCGCTTCGCGCTCGTGCCAGCCGCGCAGCTTGCGCAGCCATTTCATGTGCTGCACAAGTTTTAGTTGCCAGTCGGTGGTGGTCAGCCGCAGGCGGATGCGCCATTTGCCGATATTAAATTCCGGGCTGGTGTGATGGCGATAAACCAGGCGGTCGCCGTTGCTTTGGTCGATGCCGTACTTAATCAGGTCGTGCTGCTTCTTTTCAAAGCGTGTCAGCAGATAGGCCACGTATGGCTCATCTTTGATGAGGATCACCTTGGCCAGATTCACAATCGCGGCATTGGTGGCGGCGTAGTGGTTGTCTTTGCTATCACGCTTGTAAAGACCGCGGATGGCATCCACGTAGCGCTTGGCCAGCGGCGCATCCTGATATTGCATGATGTCGTAGATGCGCAAGGCCAGATCGTATTTGGGGCCATCGTCCAGACCGCGCATCTGCCGGACGGCAAACCGGGCCAGTTTTTCGTAGGCGTCGGCCCATTTCCGGCCGAACCACAGCGTCCGCCGCAGGATGCGAATCTTGTTGTTGACAAGCTGGTCCCAGGTTTGCGGCTCGGGTTTTTTCGGCAGCGTGCGCGGTTCCAAGGCCAGTTTGCGGCCGATGTTAAACGCCTTGAGATTGCGGCGATGATCGCGATGGATGGTATCCTTGATCGCCCAGCCGACGCTGCGTGCCGACACCGGCAGCAATCCCAATTGATACGCCACGCCCAGCATCATAATGTTGACGAACTGCTTGCTGCCCAGACGCTGTTCGCAAATGTCGCTGAGATCCTTGGCAAAGCTCAAGTCGGGATTGCAGTGTCCCAGGATTTCTTCGCGCAGCACCTCGGGGTCAAAATCATTGGTGCCGATCAGCATCTTCACCGTCGCCTGCTTGTACATGTTCAGCACTGCGGCGGTGTAGCGCGGGCTGGCCACGCGAAACTGTTCGCGCGGATCGATGGCGCGGGCGGCCTCCAGAATATCCACGCCCAGCAGCAAATCCGCCCGGCCAAATGGGATCGATCCCGAGCATGGCCCGCTGTCGTTACCCAAAAACGTGATCTGCGCAAACACCCCGCCGTTGCGGATCGCCAGGCCTTTTTTGTCTTGCAGGGCCACGCGATAGCCCTCTTTATGCCCGGCCCGCACCAGGATCGCGCCCACCAAACCGATGCCCATCCCGCCCACGCCGCTCATGTGAACGCGCCACGCCGCGCCGGGGGCTTCCATGTCATGCACCCTTGTCGGCTCGGGCAATTTGGCCAGTTCCATGTTCGGCAGCGTGTAACGCCGCCGCTTTTTGCGGATCACCGTCACCTGCTCGAAACTGGGACAGGGCTTGACCGATTCGGCAATCTCGTTGCTGGTGCGCACCCGCTCGCAAGCGCCGTCGTTCACACACCAGGTTAAATCGGTGTCGATCTTCTTGCCGTAATCCGTATCCACCGTCATCAGCCCCGGACAGGCGGTTACCTTGCTGCATTCCAGGCAGTTTTCGCACACCTCCAGCGTGACGTTCATGTGCGTTTTCTGCGGCAGATACCCGTACTTTTTGATGGTGAGGCGTTCTTCCTTCAGCTTGGTGCGGTTGTAAGTGATGCCGCATTCTTTGTCGGCGATAATCACTTTCACGCCATCCCGCAGGATGGTTTCTTCCAGCGTCTTTTTATAGCGCGTGCGGTCGGCGGGGGAAAGTTTGACCACCGTCAGCGGGCTGCTGCCGGTCATGCCGCGGACGATTTGCTCGATATCCTGGATGTAGCTGCGATTGCCCAGCACATCCAACTCGGTGCCGGCGTGTTCCTGATGCCCGGTCATCGCGGTGGTTTTATTTTCCAGAATGATGTAGGTGATGTTCTGGCCGCCCTTGATGCTGTTGGAAATCGCCAACTGTCCGGAATGGAAAAACGTGCTGTCGCCCATGAAAACCAACTGCTTGTTGGTGATGAAGGGATCGATGCCGCTGCCCGTGCCGCCGCCCAAACCCATGCCGCTGTAGTTGTGCATGAGTTGCTCGGTGGGGGCGAACATCAGCATGGTATAGCAGCCGGTATCACCATGGCTGACCAGATCAACCGGGCCGGAATTGTGGTGCTTGGCCATGTACTGCGAATCGGCCAGATTTTGCCGCAGTTCCAGCAGCGTGGCCGCGCTGTCACGATGCGGGCAGCCGGGGCAAAAGGTCGGCGTGCGCGCCGCCATTTTCTGATTGAAAACCGGCAACTTGGGCCGGCTGGCCCAACGTAGGCGTTCCAGTTCCGCGGTCAGTTTACCGTTGCATAGATCGGCCGGAATGCCCGGCGTTTTCTGGATCAGCGGAATAATTTTCTGCGCCAGCAGCGAATAATGCAACCCGCGATTATCGGGAATTCCCTCCCCGCCATCAGGAAACACCTTGCCAAACAATCGCGCGGCGATGTCCACGGCCTGCTCGTGTGGCAAGTTATGGAACGCCGCATCGCGGATGTTCTTTTCCAAAAAGCTCCGCCGCTCTTCGATGACGATCATTTGATCGCATAGCGTGGAAAACTCTTTGACCAGTTCCGCATCGGCCGGATAGCTCATGCCCATCTGCAAGATCGGGAACGCGCCCAGCAAGCTGATTTCGCTCAGCACGTGCTGGAGATAAGTTCCCCCCATGCCGGTAACGATGAAGCCCAAAGGAGATTTGAGATTTGAGATTTCAAATTTCAAATGGTCCGCCGGAATGATGCGATTGATCCCCAATTCCCTGGCCGCTTTCATCGTTTTGGCGAATCGCTCCGGCGTGCGCAATTCCTGCCGCCAGCTTCGCGGCGGCAACAAAACCCTTTCCAGATCAATCTCTTTGGTCGGCAGCTCGATCCGCTCCCGCGTGTTCAGCGTTGGATACTGGTTCGGCTTGCACTGTACGGTCCCCCCGCCATCCGCCTGTGCCACCGTCACGATATACCCTACATACAGCCCCGCCGCCTGGCTCAGCTTGAACGACAGATTCACCCAGTCCTTCAATTCCTGCGAATTGCCCGGCTCCACCACCACCATGCGCAGATGTTCGCAGATAAATCGGCTGTCGGCCGGCACCTGCGTGCTGTCGCACCAGGGGTCTTCGCCCATCACGATTACCGCCCCGCCCTGCGGATGCGCCCCGGCCAGATTCGCCAGCGCCAACGCATCGGAGGCAACGTGTACGCCCACGCTCTTAAACACCACCATCGCCTTGGCCGCCACCATCTGGCTGCCGTTGGCCGCCGCCACCGACAGGGCTTCGTTGTTGGCCTGAAAGGCGCGGATGCCCTTGGCCATGATTAATTCTTTAAGATCGCCGAGAATATCGAAGAACCCAGCCACCGGCGAACCGGGATAGCCGATGAGCAGGTTCACGCCGCCATCGACTTCCAGCGCGCCTTTGACCAGCAATTCATTGCCGGTAAAAATTTCGTGACCCGACGAAGCTAAAAAACGGGGATCGGTAGCCATAAAGCAGTCTGTCCTTCCGCGGGCCTGTTAACCAGGTCGGCATGGCTTACGACAGGTAACGCGCCCGCCGCAGGAGATGCCGTCATGCACCGCAGTCTAACGACTATTGACCCCACCGGGATTTCAAGGCCGGCAAGGTCATGCCATCGCCCCGGCGACAATGCGCCACCGGCAACGAAGCGGGGAGATTGTAGCAACAAACGTTGGCTAAGGCCACAAGTTCGCTTCATCCGGTTAGCCGCGACACACAGGGCATGTACCCATGCCCGCAGCGGAGCGCGGCTTGTGTCAACCAGGCACGCTCACTTAACGCGTATCCGCTGGCTGGCCCCGACTGGCATAAAACGGTGGGATCGGGGAAAAATGGATCCGCTGCCAACGTTGCAGCAACTGGGCATCGGTGCGCATGGCCGACAAGCCCGGCTTGGCCGGATCGTCCGGCAGCGTGGTCAGCCCTACGCGGTAATGGATTTCATTGTGGCGAATCGCCCAGCCGTTGTTCTGGAAAAAGATCACATTGAGAAGCTGGCGGCTGGTGGAGGTTGGCGGCAAGGGGCGGCCAAACAGGAAAAACAGCAGCATCAGTCCGGGTACGATCATCAGGCACCATCCCCTGCGCCGGAAGAGCGCGCTGGTGGCGGGCACCGCGCGGCCGGCGATGGAAACCGGTGTTGCCAGCACCAAAAAAACGGTCAGGATTTGCAAGCCGCTTAGAAACACCTGGAGGTAGGCGGGAACCCCCAGGTGCCCGAAGACAAAAAAGAGGCAGGCGGGAATTACCCAGAAGCCCAGGAACACCTGGTTTTGCCGGCTGGGGACAACCAAGCGGCGGCCGCCGAGGCGCAGGAGCAACGCCAGCGGCAATAACGGCGCACCGATGGCCAGATACCACGCCAGTTTGAGGCTCTGTTGCAACAGCAGCAGTGCCGCACGCCCTAGCGATGCCGGCGGCAAGTCTTGCACGCGCGGCATAACGTGGACCCCCAGATGGTCTTCCACCCAGGCGATGGTCTCAATGGCCGGCATGTGGTACGTTGGACGCATCACCCCACCGGAGTTTTTGATTGCCGTGCCAAGGTTAACGTATTCGTGATCGGCCGGCATATAAACCTGCAGGGCAAAAGTCATCCCACCGGGCACGGCAACGGCAAAGCTGGAGTGCTCCAGGAGATAAGAATTGGTTTTTTGCGCGGCCCAATAGATGCTGCCGCCAAGCAATACCAGCAAGGCGAACGGACCGATGGGGCGGCGGAAATGCCACACCATCAACAGCCACAACGGCGCCAGAAAAAATGCGCAGGTGGGCCGGAAGAAGCCGGCGGTGGCCCAGGTGACGGTAGCGCCCAACGCCCAGGCATAGCCTTTGGTTTGGATGGCGCGGAGGCTCAATAACGCCATCAGCGTGGCAAACAGGGCTTCAGTGGTGTGCGGCAGCGCCGTGCCGCTGACCATCAGCAGGTTGACGCTGCCGGAGTGCAGCGCGGCGGCGGCGAGAGCCAACGGCCAGCGCAGGCCCATGGCGCGGGCCAGATAAAACACGCAGGCAACCGACGCCAGGGCGGCAATTTCGGCGATGATGACAAACGAGGTGTTGATGTTACCGACGATCTGGTTGACCAGCCACCCGGCGAAAACGAAACCGCAGTACCCCGGTGGATGGGCCACAAAATTGCGCGTCAACGCGCCAAAGGCATAGTTTTCCGCGTCACCGGCGGCAATATTGGGCGCGGTGAACGGTAAACGGATCAGCAGCGAAGCCAGCAGCAGGATTGCCAAGGCAATCCGTTCCTGGCGTGTGGTGCTGCCAACCTTGGCGATGGATGGCGCGGCTATGGTCATTGTTCTCCCAAACAACACTTAAACTAACGGAACCCAAAAACAGTTGCAAGAAATCACCGACGATTAACCGCGACAAGCAGGGCATGTACCCATGCCGCAGCGTGTGCCAAACGGATACCTCGCGCTCCGCGACGCGTCGCGGCTAACCGTGGACCTTAGCCTCCGTTACTCTTGACACCCCTGCCTAAAATCGGGACGTGCAATGCCTGGCATAATCGCACTCCGCCAGTTCGATGGGATTAATCGCTGACGTTTGATGCAGCGCCACGACATCATAGTGCCAGTCAGATTCCAACCGGTTGCGCAAGCACACTTGTGCCAGCATGGCCAATTCCGGCGCATTGGCGCCACCAAAATGGCTGAACGCGCCAAACTTTGTAAACCATAGGAAACGATCATAGCCCAGTGCCGCCAATACGCGGAAAGGTTGCTCCACGCTGGAATGGGTTCCTTGATAGAGCAGCGGATGCCATTCAAAGAGGATGGAGGGGTGATGCCGGTCAATGGTGCTGGCCGCTCCAGAAAGAACGCGTCCATCAAAACCATCGACATCAATTTTGATGAGGTCGAATTCCTCATCAAGCGGTTGCAAGGCCCGATCCAGCGTTTGCGCGGCGCAGGTGGTTGCACCCTGTGGGCTGGCGGTGCCCGCGTGCGTGCGGACTAATTCCGGAGCGTTGTCCCCATCCGATAGCAGCGTGGCAATGATGGTTACGTCAGCAAATTGCGCCATATTGTTCTGGAGATAGCCCAGGAATTCCCCGTCGCCGTCAATGCAGACGTAGCGACGGATTGCGGTTCCACAATTGGCGCGCAAAAAAAGAACGGTATCGCCGACTGCCGCGCCAATATCAACCACGACAATTGGCCGCCCCTTGGCGCAAAACGTCTGATGCGCTATTTCCAACAGGGGGTTGTTTAGCGACGGAAACATGCGCGCATAAAGCGGGTACGTGTAGCCAAAGTTAACCACCACCGGATAGCCATGAATATGGGTTGCGATCGGGCCTTGATACCTGCGTTCGGCCATGCTCCATGCGGCCTGCCAACACCGATTGATCGCCCTGAATCGGCGGAAACGTTCCGCCTTGAGGAGAAAGCTGTGGGCCAATGAAGCGCGTTTCCGCATGGGAAATATTCCAAAATAGCGGCCAACTCAGGAAAGATGCCGTCACGCACCGGCCAGACTCTTTTCGCCTTGGCCACATTGTGCCGTCGACGGCAAAGTGCGGTAAATATAGCAATGGCCGTTGGCGAAGGCAACGGATTGTGTTCCGGCGGTTTTGGCGTACGCGTCACAAATTCCGGGCGGCAAATTATCCCCCATCACTTTTGACACCGCGCCCCGGTTTTTCTACACTTTTCCGCTTTCCCTTTACGGAGTGCCTTACGGTGACCGAGAGCCTGGTTGATAAAATTGCCATTGATAAAGCGTCCGCCCTGGTCGAAGCGCTGGAGTACATCCAACGCTTCCATAAGAAGGTGATCGTGGTCAAGGTCGGCGGCTCGATCATGGATGATGAAAACGCCCTGACCAATCTGCTTAACGATATCGTCTTCATGGATTACGTCGGTATGCAGCCGATCCTGGTGCATGGCGGCGGCAAGGCGATTAATGACCGCATGGCCAAGGCCGGCTTGCAGCCGCAGATGGTCATGGGGCGGCGTTATACCGACGAGCGCACGCTGGCGATTGCCGAGCAGGTGTTGTGCAACGAAATCAATTCGTTCATCGTCAATTTCATCCAGACGCAGGGTTGCGAGGCGATGGGTTTGCATTCCCTTTCCAGCGTGGTGCTGTTTGCCGAGAAAACTTATTTGCAGGGGCCGGACAATCGGCGGATCGATTTGGGGCTGGTGGGCGAAATGAAGAGCGTCAACGCCCGACTGCTGCAACTGCTGGTGCAGGCGGATTCGATTCCCTGCATCGCCACCATCGCCCGCGATGCCGCCGGGAATAAATTGAACGTAAATGCCGACACCGCCGCCGGGGCCGTGGCCGCGGCCATGAAGGCGGAAAAGCTGGTGGTGGTGTCCGACACGCACGGCATCCGCAGCAACCCGCAGGATCCGGCCAGTTTGGTGCGGCACCTGACCGTCAGCCAGATTGATGAAATGGTCAAGAGCGGCGCCATTGGCAGCGGCATGTTGCCCAAGGTGGAAGCCTGCGTGACCGCGCTGCGCGCCGGGGTAAATAAGACGCATATTATCGATGGCCGCATCCCCCACGCGCTGCTCTTGGAAATTTACACCGAAGCCGGTATCGGCACTGAAATTGTCCTGTGAGCGTTTGCCCCTGTACCATTGGCCGGGATAAACCATGATGCCCGAACATTTTATTTCCGTCGCCAGCACGCCTGTTGAGCGGTTGGTCCACATTTTGGATGTGGCGCATCGGCTCAAGAAGCAATACAAAACCACCGGCAAAAACGAACCGCTGCTGGCCGGTAAAACCCTGGCGCTGCTGTTTGAAAAACCCAGCCTGCGCACCCGCGTCAGCTTTGCTGTGGCCATGACCCATCTGGGCGGCAACGGCCTTTTGCTGCGTGACGAAGAAGTCGGCCTGGGCAGACGCGAACCCGTCGAAGACGTGGCCCGCGTGCTGGCGGGCATGTGCGACGGCATTATGGCGCGAACCTTCGAGCACGAGAAAATCCTCGGCCTGGCCAAATGGTCCACCGTGCCGGTGATCAACGGCCTGACCGATTACAGCCATCCTTGCCAGGCCATGGCCGACCTGATGACCATGCAGGAACATTTTGGCAATCTGGAGGGCCGAACCCTGGCGTTCGTCGGCGACGGCAACAACGTCGCCCGCTCGCTCAGCGTCGCCTGCGGTAAATTCGGCGTGCGCTTCATCCTGGCTTCGCCGGGGGGCTATGAATTGCCGGCCGGCGATATGGATCGCATCATGTCGCAGGTGCCGCAAATGGAATTCATCGTCACCAACAACCCCCAGGAGGCCGTGAAAGAGGCGGATGTGATCTACACCGACACTTGGATCAGCATGGGCCAGGAATCAGAAAAGGAGCGCCGGCTGAAAGATTTCACCGGCTTCATCATCGACGAGAAATTGTTGGCGCAAGCGCCCGCGCAGGCGGTGGTGATGCACTGCCTGCCGGCGTATCGCGGCTATGAAATCAGTGCTGGTGTGATGGAAGGCCAGCAATCGCTGATCTTCCCCCAGGCGGAAAACCGCCTGCATTTTCAGAAGGGTTTATTGGCCACATTGCTGGGCGCGGTGTAGGGCGTGGCAATGCCGAATGCCAAGTACCGAATGCCGAATGAAAAATCCAAAACGCGGCCTTCGCCATCCCTCTTTCATTCGGCAATTGGCATTCGGCATTTGGCATTGCCATGGCCCGATCAATTTTCCTTGTCAACAACGGCAAATATTGCCGATAGCAAGAATAGGAGTCCATCCAATGGATTGGATGGCGATGGTTTTGATTTACCCAGGACAACGGATGATGTCCGCCAAAATGCTGCTCGATGTTCCTTTGCATGATGTGATGCGCTCGGAAATCGCCCTGCCGCTACAGCACGTTTTGCATCTTTACACGGTGGGGAGTTTTCTGCGCGCCTGGCGCATCCCGCGCCGGCAGAAAGATATTCAACTGCTGTTTGACACGCCCGAGCAGGCGCAACACGCCGCGGCGGTTTGCGCCGCCTGGCTGGGTGTGCGCGGAATGTTGAGTTACCCCCCCGCCGCCACCGCTTGGTGGACGGCTGATTCACCTGCAAACTAATCGTCCAGATCATTCCGCGGCGGCGGCAGTTCTTTCACCACCACCACGGTGCCGGCGACGATATCACCCAGCCGCTGGTGCAGCGGTGAAAACACGATCAGCAACAGCGGAAATGTCAGCAAATCGACCACACGCAAGCCATTGCGAACCAGCAACGCTTTGAGCGTTGGCGTGGCACTGTTATCCGCCACCACCTGCAAGCCCACAATGATCTTGCCGAGCGACTGCCCGCACAAAACTTCCGCCGTGGTGGTATGAGCCAGGTAAACCACCATGGATAGGACCAGCAGATGGGCCGCACCAACCGGGTTGGCAGCAAAGGTAGGCGTGCGGTCACCGGTGGCGATCGCGAAAAAGACCACCAGCACCGGCGCGGCATCGATAGCGCCGGCAACCAGGCGATTCAGCAGCGGTGCCAGCACCATGCGTTTGTTGGGCCGGGCCGCCGCCGGTTGCTCGGGAAGATTAGTGCGCCGGCTCAAGCCGGCGGCGGTGGCGATGGCCAGCAGCACGGCACCGGCCCCCAGCCAGGTATCCGTCCCGATGGGTTCGGGCAAAGCGGGCGACACCCGGCTAAGCCGCGTCGCCGGTTGTTCATCCGGTTCGTAAAGCTGTTCAAACTTCTGCTCGCCGCTGATCATGAGCAAGCGCAGCCGGCTGGAGGAAAAGACCACTGTTCCCACGGCATCGGCGGGTTTTTGGCCGCTGATAATCAGCGGACGCACCTCGGCAAAATCCGCGCCGCGGTGCATTTGCCCCGGCTGAAAGACCGGCTGCGTGGTTGGCTGCGTGGCCGTCGATTTGGGCGCTGGCGCGGTCCACAACTCGGGCCGATCTTTCACGTCCAACAGTTTGAAATCACCAATTCCGCCATCATCGGTAATCACGATCGGCTCCGACCAGGCGCCAAACGACGGCAGATGCACGATGGCCACGGTGCCATCGGTACGATGCCAAGCGACAAAAACCTTTTCCTGGACAAAAACCATCGACAGCAACGCGGGATCATCGGGAATTGCTTCCGGCAGCGTGGTGACCATCTGCCAACTGGCGCTTTCCCCACCCAAGGCGGCATAACGATAAAGAACCAACTGCCGGGGCACCGGCAGGGTCGAGGGCTGCGTGGCGGCTGGGCGCACGACGTTGGCAGATTCCACGGCTGGTAATGATAAAACCGACGTCGTCGTGCTGGGTTTGGTAGTGGCTGGCTCCACCGGTGCCGAACCGATGGTCCACAATTGGTGATCTCCGGTGGCGGCGGCACGCATCAGCGCACCATTAGGCAACGGCGGGCCGGGCCGGGGATTGCTCGACAGCACAAACCACGAGCCGTCGTCCATCACCGCCACCAGTTCGCCATCCAAGCTGGCCAGGCAAATCGCCCGGCCGGGCAAGTGCGGCATTTCCCGCCATTCCCCGCCAAAATCTTTCACCCACGGAATGGTTTCTTCGCTGCGCGGCTCGGAACCGGCTACGGCCGCCACCTGCGCCAGCCAGCATTTTTGCCCGCTGTCGTCGGCATGGGCCAGCAGGTTGCGCTCCGCCGCGCGCGCGGCCAGCGGCATCGCCAGCATCATCACCAACACCAACAGGAATTTAAGGCGCGACATCGGCATCAATTTGGTTTACCTTCACGCCGGCTTCCGCCAGCTTGCTGACATCGGGCATGCGGAAACTGACCGCCTTGGGAAACCCGTTGTGCGACAGTGACACTTTGCCCAACCGCAGATTCATTTTGCTGCCGCTGTCGGGAAAAAACAACCCATAGGTGCTGGCCACCACCGGCCACTGCTCTCTGGCATCATCGGCGGTTGGGACCGTCTGGTAATCGCCCAGATTCGCCCGCACCAGCACCCGGCCATTGTTATCAAACAGGATCACCCGCGTTGGCCGCAGCGTGGTCCGATCGTACCAGATTTCTTTTTCCGCCACCCATTTGCCGCCCGCCTGCGTTTGCCACACCAGCATGTAAGCATCGGCATCGGGATTGAACCGCATTACCGGCACCGGCTGCGCAATAAGATTGGCATTGATCTGGCTCACACCCAACACTTGCAGCACCAGATCGGGACGAATCGGCACCGGCTGGGCTCCCGGTTTATTCACATTGGCCACATGCCCCCACCAAATCGTGTTTTCATCCGGCACCAGCCGAAACCAAAACCGATCGCCATCCGTGCCCATATCGAACAAATCGGTCACTTCCTTCTTGGCCGTCAGCCGCAGGTTGCCCGGACTGGCATACAGCAGCGCTCCGCTGCCGTTCACGAAATGTTTTTCGTGGGTCTTGGGATCGATGATGTCGGCTTCAAAATAATGATCCGCCCAGAGCGTGGGAATCTTGCTGTTGTTGGCGTTAATCGCGGCAACGACTTCTTCCAGCGTTTTGGTTGGCCCTGTGTAAAGCGGATGCTTGCCGCCGCCATTGTCCGGCGCACACGCCGTCAGCAACAGGGCGATCATGGGCAACCACAGCAGCCGGCGGTTCATAGTTCCTCGCTGAGAATTTCACCAAGCTGGCCGGCCACCTCGCCCACCTGCTGTTCGCTGAGCCGCGGATTGAGCAGATCAAGCAAATCTTCCCGCCCGCGGAAACGCACCACCCAAATCTCCTGTTCGCCCTGGCTGCGCGTTGATTCGTAAACCAGCTTCCGCTTGCGCATCAGGATCAAACCCAACACAAACCGAAAACTCAATTTCGCCGGCTCAGCGGCATCGCCCAGCCGCTCAAACAACTCGCACAACACCTGATCGTCGATGAAAATATTTTTCTTGGCGTTGGATTCCGGCATGACGGTTTGCCAAAACGCCAGCAGCCCCTCATGCGCAAAATGCGGCCAGCACGCCGGGCAGATATCCAGCCGCTCCATCAATTGCGGCGTTTCGCGCAGTGCCGCTTCCAGCTTTTCTCCCGCAACAATCGCCCGCTGGCACACCGCGCAGGTGCCGTTGGCCCGCCCCACTGAATATCCACCTGTTCCCGGCTTGGCCGGCGCTGTCGCACTCATGTAAACCTCCATGTCTTTTGACGCGAACCATAATACCGGAGTTGTACACGCCATGCCACGCGGAGCGTGCAATCATTCCACCCACATCGCATCGCCATAACTAAAAAACCGATATCGCCGCGCAATGGCTTCGCGATAAATGCGCTTTTGCTCATCCAATCCCACCAACGCCGCCACCAGGGCGATCAGCGTGCTGCGCGGCAAATGAAAATTGGTAATCATCGCTTCCACATATTTCCACCGATACGGCGGATAAATGAAAATCGCCGTCTCGGCGGTGCGGGGTTGGATCGGCTGCTCGGCCGGCTGGCTTTCCAGCACCCGCGCCGAGGTGGTGCCCACCGCGATGATCCGCCGCCGGTCAGCTTTGGCACGGTTGATCATGTCCGCCGCCTGCGAATCAATCGAATACCGCTCGGCGTGCATCGCATGATCGGCCAGGTCTTCCACGGTAACCGGCTTAAACGTGCCGGCCCCCACGTGCAATGTGACCATCGCCCGCTGCACGCCCATGGCCGCCAACTCGGCCAGCAATGCCGGTGTAAAATGCAGCCCGGCGGTCGGCGCCGCCACCGCACCCGCCGCGCTGGCGTACACCGTCTGGTAACGCTGCCGGTCCAGATCATCCCGCACATCGGCACGTCTATCCCGCTTGATATACGGCGGCAACGGCATCCGCCCGACTCTTTCCAACAACTCCGCCGCCGCCTGTGCCGGCGTAATCTGCAACTGATATTCGCCTTCGCCCAGCGTTTGCAAAACCGTGGCCGCGATGGCCGGATCATTGGCAAATGTCAGGACGGTGCCGGCCGGCGCATCGCCCAAATTCCGCAGCATCGCCAGCCACCGCCCGGCCGATAGCTCCTGCAAAAACAATCCCTCGATTCGTCCGCCGCTTATCTTCCGCAGGACAAACCGCGCCGGCAAAACGCGGGCATCGTTAAACACCAGCAAATCGCCCGCGCGCAAAAGCGTTGGCAAATCGGCAAACGTGCGCTGGGTGATCGACCGATCATCCCGCCGATAGCTCAGCAACCGCGACGCCTGCCGCTCCACCGCCGGAACCTGCGCGATCAGGTCAGGCGGCAGTTCAAAATCCAATTCACTGGCCAACATATCCGGGCATTCTACCCGAAGATGGTTGGCCACAGATGGAGATCAGCTACCGAAGGCGGCTTAGGTGCTGTTTCCCGTGGGTGCCTATTTCCAAGGTGCCCAAAATGAGAAACCCTCGTAAAACACGGGCTAAAGAACGGGACGAAATGGTGGACGAAACGCATTTGGCGCAGCAAAAAACCCCGGTAAAACCGGGGTTTTTGATACCCCCACGGGGAGTCGAACCCCGGTCCTCTGGCTGAGAACCAGATATCCTGGGCCACTAGACGATGGGGGCGTCTGCGCCCATAAATACCCGCCATCGGTGGGTAACGTCAAGCCATTGCCGCGTGCCAATTGCCGATTGCCGATTGAAAATGCTGTAAAGCCGCGACTCGACTGATCTCGCCGAAGTCCGATGGCATCGGCGGGCTTCCCAATCAGCAATCGGCAATCGACAATCGGCAATTCTTCAAGTGCCTCTTGACACCTTGCCGATGTTAGGGTAAAGTCACGCTTACAAGGACCGAACGTTTTTTTGAAGGACGCTATGAACCTTACTCCCCGGCAGACCGACGTCATCGTGGCCATCCGTAATTACCGCCATTTGCATGGGTTCGCGCCAACCATGCAGGAATTGGCCGATCAGCTTGGCACCAGCAAAGTAACGATTTTTGAGCACGTAGGGGCACTGGAAAAAAAACGCGTGTTGCGGCGTGATAAGCACATGGCCCGGTCGCTGGAGATTACCACCGACGAGTTGCTGCCGGATGAAGAGCGCAGCACCAAGTTGCCGCTGCTAGGCGCTATTGCCGCCGGGTCGCCGATTGAAGCCGTCGAGAATCGCGAGGAAATCGATCTGGAGCAGATGTTCAAGTCCAAATCCGGCGTGTACGTGCTGCGCGTGCGCGGGGATTCGATGATCGAAGACCATCTGTGTGATGGCGATTATGTGGTGATCGAACGCCGGCAGGTCGCCCGCAACGGCGAGCAGGTGGTGGCGTTGCTGGATTCGGGGGAGGCGACGCTCAAGCGGTATTATCGCGAGGGATCGAAGATTCGTTTACAACCGGCCAACAGCACCATGCAGCCGCGGATTGTCGAAGCCGGCCGCTGCCAGGTGCAAGGCGTGGTGATCGGCGTGCTGCGCAGCTATTGAGGACAATGCCAAAGGGCAAATGCCAAATGCCGAATGGAAGGAAGAGTTCGGACACGCATTGCGCATTTTTAGTTTGGCATTTGGCATTCGGCATTGCTGACCGCCGTGGCTATCATTTCCTTTTGAGGACGCGATGGCTTTGGACGGCATGGCGAAGGCGGAATTGGATCGGCTGCGGCTGGATGCGGCGCGGCAGGCCAATTGGAAACGCTGGGGGCCATATCTGGCCGAGCGGCAATGGGGAACGGTGCGCGAGGACTATTCGGCCGACGGGTCTTCTTGGACTTATTTCTCGCACGACATGGCCCGCCGGCAGGCATACCGCTGGGGCGAAGACGGCCTGCTGGGCATCACCGATCGCGAGTGCCGAATCTGCTTTGCCCCGGCGCTATGGAATGGCCGGGATCCTATTGTTAAAGAACGCTTGTTTGGCCTGACCGGGCCGGAAGGCAACCACGGCGAAGACGTCAAGGAAGAATATTACTACCTCGATAGCACGCCGACGCATTCGTACCTGAAGGCGTTGTACAAATACCCGCAGGCCGCGTTCCCTTACGATCAATTGGTGCAGGAAAACCACCGGCGCGGCCGGCACGAGCCGGAATATGAATTGCGCGACACCGGCGTGTTCGCCGGGAATCGCTACTTCGACATTTTCGTCGAGTACGCCAAGTATTTGCCGGATGACTTGCTCATCCGCATCACGGCCATCAACCGCGGACCGGATGCGGCGATGCTGCATCTGCTACCCACGGTCTGGGCGCGCAACAGTTGGACGTGGGGCTGCAAGCATGAAGGCTGTGAAGTCAAACCGCATTTCTGCCGGGCGGGAAAATATTCCGTGGCGATCGATCACGCCACGCTGGGCCGGTTGCGCTTCGACGCCATGCCGCTGGGAAATGCCGACTGGCCGCGGTTGCTGTTTACGGAAAATGAAACCACCGTCACGCCGGACAACGGCGCGGCCGTCAATGCTGACACCAAGGATGCCTTCCATCGCTATCTGGTGCAGGGTGATACGGCGGCAATCAATCCGGCCCAAGTCGGCAGCAAAGCCGCGGCCTATTACTTGCTGGAGATTCCACCCGGCGGGCAGCATGTCATCCATTGCCGGCTGACGGCACTGGATCAAGCGGCCGATGATCCCTTCGGCCCGGCGTTTGACCACATCTTTGCCCAGCGCATCGCCGAGGCCGATGCTTTCTACGATACGCATCTCTCGCATGACTTAGACCCCGAAAAACGCCGCGTAGCCCGGCAAGGCTTTGCCGGGTTGCTCTGGTCCAAGCAGTGTTATCAGTACATCGTGCGTGACTGGCTGGAAGGCGATCCCGGACAACCACCGCCGCCGCCGCCGAGGTTGACCGGCCGCAATCACGATTGGACGCATCTCTATAGCCGCGATGTGCTTTCCATGCCCGACAAATGGGAATACCCCTGGTTTGCCGCGTGGGATACCGCTTTTCATATGATCTGCTTTGCCCATGTCGATCCGCAATTTGCCAAGGATCAACTGATCCTCATGCTGCGCGAGTGGTACATGCACCCCAACGGCCAATTGCCGGCCTACGAATTCGCCTTTGGCGATGCCAATCCACCGGTTCATGCCTGGGCGTGCTGGCGGGTTTACAAGATGACCGCGCCGCCCGGCCAGCGCGATGTGCTTTTCCTCCGCCGGGCCTTTCACAAGCTGCTGATCAATTTCACCTGGTGGGTGAATCGCAAAGACATTGCCGGCAAAAATGTTTTCGGCGGCGGCTTTCTCGGGCTGGATAACATCGGCGTGTTCGACCGCTCCCAGCCGCTGCCGACCGGCGGCTTTCTCGAACAAGCCGACGGCACCGCCTGGATGGCTTTCTACTGCGCCACCATGCTGTCCATCGCCCTGGAACTTTCCCAGCACGACCCGGCTTACGAAGACATCGCCAGCAAATTCTTCGAGCATTTCGTGGCCATCGTCGATGCCATCAACACCCTGGGCGGCAACGGGTTGTGGGACCAGCAGGATGGTTTTTATTACGACCAGATTCGCCACGAAGGCCGCACCACGCCGCTGCGTTGCCGCTCGCTGGTCGGGGCCATGCCGCTGATTGCCGTGGAAGTGCTGGAAGGCGCGGCCATCGAACATCTGGCCGGTTTTCGCAAACGCATGGATTGGTTCTTGAAAAATCGGCAGGATTTGGCCCGCCATATCACCTACATGGAATCGCGGCACAAGCACAACGGCAATGCTGATATGCACTATCTGCTGGCCATTCCGTCCAAGGAGCGGTTGCAAAGCGTGCTGCGCTGCCTGCTGGATGAGAACGAATTTTGGTCGCCGCATGGCCTGCGTTCGCTGTCGCGCATTTACCACGATAAACCCTACGTCTATCACGCCGACGGCACCGACTACCAAGTCCGCTACACCCCCGGCGAATCCGACACCGGCCAATTCGGCGGCAACAGCAATTGGCGTGGCCCGGTATGGTTTCCGCTTAATTTCCTGTTGCTGGAAGCCCTGGAGCGTTACCACCATTTCTACGGCGATGAGCTAACGGTCGAATGTCCCACCGGCTCGGGCCACATGCTCACCCTGCAAAAAGTGGCCGATGAATTAGGCAACCGCCTGATGAGTCTTTTCCTGCCTGATGCCAACGGCCAACGCCCCTGCCACGGCGAAGATTTACGTTACCGCGACGATCCGCACTATCGCGAGTTGCTGCTGTTCCACGAATATTTCGACGGCGACACCGGCCGTGGCTGCGGCGCCAGCCATCAGACCGGATGGACAGCGCTGGCGGCGCGGTTGATCGCGGGAAGGTGCCGGCAGGGGAAGGTTTGAAGGGTTTGAAGAGTTTGAAGAGTTTGAAGAGTTTGAAGGGTTTGAAGGGTTTGAAGGGTTTGAAGAGTGCGAAGAGTGAGAAGTCCGAGCCTTCACACCTTTTACACCCTTCTCACCTCTCCACCTTCACGCCCAGCGCCGAATACACCGCCCGCTGCACGGGGATATCGATCGGCAACACGCGGCCGTCGCTGGGGTCGTTCATCAGCGTGAGGCCATTGACGCGGTCACGCAGCACCATGGTGGAACTGCCGCCGCCATCCAGGTCGATGGCCGTGTGGCAGCCCAACTTGAGCATTTCGTCGGCCAACTCGCTTGAGGTCATCCCCCGCGAAAACTGTTGCCGCTTGCCATCCACCACCACCAGCACCATTTGCGTGGCGTCGGCATTCAGCCCCACCGCCGTGCAGGGAATCTGCGCGTCCAGATTGCTGGTATGGTTCGCCGCCGTGGCCACATTGCGACCCTTTTGCACCAGCCAGTTCCGCCCGCCGACAATCTGCCAGGCATCCTTGGGCGGCTGGTGGAACGATTCCATCCGCACATGCCCGGCCCGGTCCACCACCACCGCCGGAAAGAAATATTCGGCCGGATGCTCCGCGGCCAGCACGCCATCGCTCATCACGTAGCCGATGCAGCGTGCCCAATTGCCAGTAAAATAGGGATACTGCCCATCGAGGATCGCGCGCCGGTCCTTGCCGGTAAAGATATTCCCGTTCACCGCCAGATCCAGCCCATCGCGCTGGGCCATGGCCCCCACGGTCATGATCGCCAGTTCCCAAGGCGGCTGGATATCCGCCGGCTTATTGCCCATGGACACTTTCACCTGCACGCGCGGATTGCGTAAATCCACCACGGCAATATGAACCCGCAACGGCGGGTTGGCGCTGATTTCCTCCCGGTAAATGATCCCCTGGGCCGGATGGATGCCAACTACCTGGTCGCTGGCCCCGGCCAACAACGTGGCCAAAACCACGAGGATAAAGGCGATTCGCCCAAACATGGCCGGCCAGTTTAGCAGAGCCGTGTAGCGGTTGTCCCGCAGGGACGCGGTTTTCCCCGGATTATATGCCCCTGCGGGACTCCCGCTATGCGGTGGAATCGTCGCACACATTACGCCTACTTCAACTTCTCCGGATTCAAAGCCACCAAATCCTTCACCACGAATTTGCCGTCCTTGCGGATGAGTTTGCCGTCGAACCAGACTTCACCGCCGCCGGCGTCGGGGGTTTGCCGTAACACCAAATCCCAGTGGATTTGGCTCTTGTTGCCATTGCTGGCTTCATCATAACAAGCGCCGGGGGTGAAATGGATCGACCCGGCGATCTTTTCGTCGAACAAAATGTCCTTCATCGGCTTGGTGCAATAGGGATTGAAACCGATGGCAAATTCGCCCACGTATCGTGCGCCGGGGTCGCTGTCCAAAACGGAATTCAGAGCCTTGGTGTCGCTGCTGGTGGCTTGGGTGATTTTGCCGTCTTTGAAAACCAGGCGCACATCCGTGTGGGTGACGCCGCGGTAGATGGTGGGGCTGTTGAAGGCGATGATGCCATTGACGCTGGTTTTCACCGGGGCGGTGAAAACTTCGCCATCGGGGATGTTGACGTGGCCGTCGCAGGGGATGGCGGGGATGCCCTTGATGCTGAAAGCGAGATCGGTTTCGCCGGGGCCTTTCAGCTCAACTTTGTCGGTGGCCATCATCAGTTTGGCCAGAGGCTGCATGGCCTTGCTCATTTTGGCGTAGTCCATGGTGCAGACGTTGAAGTAGAAATCCTCGAAGGCCTCGGTGCTCATTTGGGCCATCTGGGCCATGGACGAGTGCGGCCAGCGCAGCACCACCCAGCGGGTTTTGGGCACGCGGATTTCCTGATGCACTTTTTGCCAGACGGTGGCTTCGTACATTTTCTGGGAATCGGCCGGCACGTCGGCCAGTTCCGAGACGTTGGCGTTGCCGCGGGCGCCGATGTAGCACTGCACATTTTTCATTTGCAGTTTTTCAAATTCGGCGATGAGTTCCCACTGCTGGCGTTGGGCGGTCAGCATCAGCGCACGCTGCACCTGGTTGCTTTTGAGCAGCACCAACGGCAGCGCACCCGCCCAGGCGGCATGACGCACCAGGGCGGTGGTGAACTCGTGCGGGACGTCGATGGCTTCGATGAGAATCTTCTCGCCTTTTTTGACGGCACATGAATAATTGATGAGCAGGGACGCAAGTTTATCAACGCGCGGGTCTAACATAGTGTCGATAGTATACGCGAGAAGGGTCGCGGACGCACTTCAAGTGCGTCCGCCGGATTGCAGCGCTCAGGCCGACGCACTTTAGTGCGTCTGCGGATTGCCCGCAACTCAATCCTTACCGGTTTGGGAATTCGTCTGGTTTTGGAAGATCTGCTGGTAATTCAAGTTCTTTCCGAAATAGAAACTGCCGGCCTGCGGCGAATCCACCCTCAGCGAAGCCGCCCCCACCATATCTGGCCCCTGCGAAGCCGGCCTCAGCGAAGCCAGCATTTGCAGCGTTTGCGAGCGCCAAGCGGCGTCATCATCCTGATGGATCATCGCCTTGGCATCGGTGAAATCATCCAGCGTGAACAGGGCCGAGGCAAACGCCACCGTCGCCTCGCGCCGCTTGGGCAGGTTGTCGATGACCCTGGTCCAAGGCGCGGCCAGTGCCAGCAGCGCGGCCGCGGCGGGCTTGCCCTTCAGGTACTGCAACTCGTTGCTGATGCCCATCACGTATTGGCAGCGCTTGGCGGGATCCTCAATGGCCGTCATGGCCGCCTTGGCGCTATCACAGGCCCCAACGGCCAATGCCAGGTCGTCGGCTTGGCGGGCCAGTTGCGAGATGCTGATCCAGCCGCTGATGCGGGCATGATCATTGAGTTTCACCGCATCCTTGGCTTGCAGCGTGTCCCTGGCCGCCGTCAGGGTGACGCGGGCATCTACCGGCCAACCACGCTGGATTTGCGTGTCGGCCAGATTCAGTTGCCGGGTCAGTCGCGTGTCCGGATCAGGAATGGCGGCGGCTTCTTCGGCGGCCAGCGCCATAATGCGCTGGCTGCGATCATTGGTGACGTCAAGCTGCCCGTTCACCGGGTGCATTTCCGTGCAGCCCGATGGAAAGACCAACAGCATCGCCCCACCACCGGCCAAAACCAACCCGAGCACCGAAAACCACAGCTTGCGACGAAACGACATAATGTGCCTCCAATAATGCCAGACAAAGCGTCCGGCTGCGGCTTAGACGCCGCCAGCGGAATATAGTTCCCTAACGCCGTCGGCAATATTACAGATGCACTTCAACTGCGTCCACCAGGAGGGCAAACGCTGGCAACCGCAGCGGCTAGCCGATTTCCACCCATGGCTCACCGCCCTCCAATAGTTTGATGGCTGGCTCAAAATGCTGGGTCAATAACGCCTGAACAGCTATCGTTGGCCGATTGCCGCAGGTTAGGCGGATGATTTGCGGCGGGACACGATAGCGGGTCACCAAATCAATGAAATCGTCGTCCTTGGTCATAATCGTGATGTTGCCAAAGCGTTTGGCGGCGGCAAAGAGATCACGGTCACTGGCTTGGAGTAAATCGATCTCGGCGACGTGCTTGGCGATGACATGAAAACGACTGCCCATCCACGCAGCCAGTTTTGGATCAAGATGGGCGTCCAACCAGAAGGTCACGCGGACACCAGACGCGGGTGGTTCAGATAGCGTGCGGCGTAATCCAGGCAGGCGTAAACGTCCTCAATCTGCAAATACGGAAGTTGCTGGACGACACCATCAGCCGACAACCCACCGGCCAGCAGTTCCAAGACGTCGGTTACGGTAACGCGCAAGCCACGGATGCACGGGCGGCCGCCACGTTTGCCTGGTTCAACGGTGATCCGTTCCAATAGGTCCATACACCGATTATAGCAAAATAACCGCGTGCGACGCTATGCCGCGATTAGTATTTGCCGAAGAGGCCGTCAATGCCGGCGTTTCTGGAACCGCGAGCCACCGCCGCGCGGGGCGGATTTCTGCTGCTTTTTAGTGAACACCTTGGGCGGCTTGGACGTTTTCTGTGGTTGCTTGGCGGGTTGCTCACCCTTTTTGACGTGCGCTTTGCCGCGCACTTCCATCACGGCCAGGTCCAATTGCCGGCGGGCGGGATCCACGCGCACGATGCGCACGCGGGTGGTGTCGCCAATGCGGATGGTTTGGCCGGTGCGCTGGCCGCGGATGGTGCCGGTGCGCTCGTCAACATCCCACCAGTCGTCCATCAGTTCTTCGTAGCGGATCAGGCCGTCGGTCAGCCAATCGGTAAGCTGTACGAAGATGCCGAAGTTGGTGATGCCGGTGACCACGCCGGGATAATCCTCGCCGATATGCTTGGCGAGCAGTTCGAGAATTTTGATTTTGCGCAGTTCGCGTTCGGCGTCGTCGCCGCGGCGTTCGGTGAAGCTCAGGTGTTTGCCGAGTTCCACCAAGTCGTCATAGGGGATGACGTTGTCCAGATGCGGCTTGGCTCCCCGCTTTTTGCCGGTTATGCCGCGTGTGGCACGAACATAAGCGTCCAGCAGGCGGTGAACGGTTAGATCGGCATAGCGGCGGATCGGGCTGGTGAAATGGCCGTAATGCCGGCTGGCCAAGGCAAAGTGCCCGATGGATTGCGGGGAATATTCCGCGCGCGCCAGGCTTTTCAGCACAGCCAGATTGACCGCGAATGATTCGGGTTTGCCGCGCACTTTGGCCAGCAAGCCTTGCAGCGCCTTGCGATCCATATCCTTGGGCAGGGCATGGCCGGCGACCAGCACAAATTGGCGCAGGCGTTCGGCGGCTTCGGGTTCGGGATCGGGGTGGATACGCCGTAAGAATGGCACATCCAGCGAATCCAGCAATCGCGCCACCGCTTCGTTGGCTTCCACCATGAACATTTCGATGAGCGTGTGCGTGAAGCTTTGATCCTCCGGCTTGGCGCCGGTGATCTTGCCTTGATCGTCCAGGATCAGGTCGATTTCCGGCAGTTCCAGCACCAGTTGGCCGGCGGCTTGGCGGCGCTTGTGGATACGCTGGGCCAAGGCGTTCATCTGCTGCAAGAGTTCCACCACGGCCGGATCGTAGCTGTCGATTTTGCGCGGGCCGTCGGGATGCGGCACCAGCGGGGCATTGTCGATAATCGCCTGGGCTTCGCGATAGCGCAAGCGGCAGGCACTGTAAATCACGCTGTTGGCAAAGCGCGTGGCCACCGGCTGGGCATCTTCATCCAGCGTGATATAAGCGCTTTTGCACAGGCGCGGCACCCCTTCCTGCAAGCTGCATACGCCGTTGGACAAAATCTCCGGCAACATGGCAATCACGAAACCGGGGAAATAGACGCTGTTGCCGCGTTCCTTGGCCTCTTCATCCAGCGGCGAGCCGGGTTCGACAAAGGCCGAGACATCGGCGATGTGTACGCCCAGTTCCCATTGGCCGCTGGCAAGCTGGCGCAGGCTGATGGCGTCATCGTAATCCTTGGCATCGTCGGGATCGATGGTGCAGATGATCTGGCCGGCCAAGTCTTCACGATCGTCCAGGCGTTTATGCTGATTGAAGCGATCGACAGCGGTGCGGGCTTGCTCCAGGGCCGCATCGGGAAAGGCGTCGGGAAGATTAAACTGCACGATGACGGTTTTGAGGTCGACGTCTTTTTCGCCGGATGCGCCCAACACCTGGGTAATCACACCTTGGGCGCGTTGGCCAGCGCTGGGATAGGCGGTCAGTTCGATGACCACTTTGGTGCCGGGCCGGATATGCCGGGCGGCGGCATCGGGGGCAAGAATCGGCTCGATGAGTGTATTGCCATCGGGGAGAACCACCCACAGGCCGTGCTGTTTGTCCAGCGTGCCGACGAAACGTTTTTGGCCGCGCGAGACGATTTGGGTGATGCGGCCGCGCAACATGGTCTTGCCGGCGCGCTGTTCACGGTTGGTGATTTTGGCCATCACCGAATCGCCGGTGATGGCGCCGTTGTTATCGCCTTCGGGGATGAACAAATCTTCGTGGGCGGAAGGATCCTGCGGCACGACAAAACCGAACCCGCGCGGATTGTGACGATAGATACCGGCGAATTCATCGCCGCGGTATTGCTGCGCGGTGACAACCACATTACCGCCCGCGCCCAGGGCCATGCGGCCGGCGTGCATTAGTTCGCGCAGAGCATCCCGAAAGGCGTGAAATTCATTCTCGCCGGTGAGTTTCATATCGCGGGCGATGCCGTGCGGCTGAGTGGGCCGATATTGGCCCGATTTAACGTGTTGCAAAATACGGGATTTTAGTTCTTCAGACATTCAGTCGTTTCCGGGGCCGGCAAAGTTATTTTGCGCGGTCCGCAAGTGATTGGGTAAATTCGGTGTGTTCGGGAGATTCCAGGCCCAGTTGCACAGTATTCAAAGCGGCGGCCAGATTACCGGCGATCAGAGCGTCGCAGTCGATCCATAAGCCGGGGAAAACCGTGCTGCGATAAATGCCATCTGGCGGAATGGCAACGCGAACAAAATCGTCGCCGGCGCGGAGGAAGATGTCGAATTCAGAATCCAAAGTTCGCCAGACGATGTACTCGCGAACGCCGGCTTGCCTGTAGAGGTCGAACTTGCGGTGCAAATCAATCGAGGCGGTAGTTGCCGAGATTTCCGCCACCAAATCGGGCGCACCCACGAGGTAGTCATCGGCATCAATTTTCGCCTGACCGCGCAGCTTGGGATCGATAAACAAGCAAAGATCCGGTTGCGGCATGTTTTTATCATCCACCCGCACCGAAGCCTCGCCTGCGCCAATCACACCTGGCGTGGATGCGCGGTAGAGGCCGAGAACTGTGATTAAATCTGCCTGTGGAACGCCATGTTCGCTGATAGAAACGGGGGGTGATACGAAGACTATCCCTCCAATCAATTCGGCTTTCTTCAGCCCGGGTGTGGCATCAAAACGGCGCTCAAATTCCTGGCGCGTGAGATGATCGCCGTTCCGCAACGGCCGCACCGTCACCTTTGTTTCCGATTTTGCCCGCGGACTGGAAGCAACCTGCAACATATCCCTCATTATACCACTTTCCCGCCAATCTTCCGCTATCCTTCCACCACACTTTTTTCAATCGGTTCCACGGTCACCCCAGCAGCACGCAGAAAATCGATCGCCCCCTGCACTTCGGCGGCGGTGCCCGTTAGCAGCACCGCCATGATGCCGATCTCGTTTTGCACACTGGCCTGGCGGATATCAAACACCACGTCGGGGAATTTGCGGCTCATTTGCCAAATGATCGGCTGTTCCACCTCCGCGCGTGTGGGAAAGGTGAACCAGCAACGCCGGCTGACTTGCGATGGATTGGTTTGGCTCATGGTTTTACCGGCCACCGGCGATGGCGGGGACGAGGCTGATTTCGTCGCCGTCTTTCACCGGGGTTTCCAGGTTTTTCAAGAAACGGATGTCTTCGTCATTCAGGTACACGTTGACAAAACGGTTAAGCTGGCCAGGCGCTTTGAACAGCCGGGTTTCGATGCCGGCGGCTTTGGATTTCAGACCTTCCAGCACCTGACCGACATTGGCGCCGTCGGCCTGCACCACATCGGCGCCATTGGTGTAGCTTCGCAAGGGCGAGGGAATACGTACTTTCGCGCTCATCTAGTTATCCTTCCTGATTTGCATTTTGGGCTCGGGGTTGTTCGCCAATTTGGTCAGTTGCGTAACGACAGCACCAAGTTGTCCCCCATCCAGCACCCCCACCGGAGCCCAAGTCAGGTGCTTGGCTTTGGCGTCGAAGGTCACGTGGTCGTAGGGTTGGTTCTTGGGATCGGCACAAATCGCCTGTAGCTTTTTGATGTCATCGGCCAGGGTAAGAAGGTCGCCGTGGGTGGTTTTGTCGTCGGCGGTCCACACGTCCACGGTGCTGGAATAAACCGTCCAGAAAGCGGTGGAGTTGATGCCGGCGCCAACACGGGCGCGCAGATCATTCAACCCGGCCAGCATGACCCGCGTGGATACCGGGTTGTGCGAAAACAACTCGTTGCGATATTGGATCAGCGGCACAATCCGAGTTTTGAAGTCATCGACTTTGGGTTGGAACGCCCCGTTCACTTTTTCGGACAAATCTTCCTTAATTCCTCTAATGGCCTGATCCCAATACTTTCTGTCCATGCCCGGATGGCTTGGATACTGCGGAACCTGGGCATAGATGCTGAACAAATCGTTGGCCTGGGCGAGTTCCACTTTGGCGGTCAATCGCGACATCAATTGCCATTTCACGTAGGCGTCGGCCATGGGATCGGGCGCGGTTTGCTGATGCAATTCCGCCAGGATGTGCTTGGCGGTGATATCGGTGGAAGGATTCTCTTGAAAGAAATTGGCGGTCTCACGCAGCTTGCCAAACTTCTGGTCTTTCTTCCACGCGGCGTATTCCCGGGACAGCGTGGAGACGGCATCCTGCATGGCTTTGATACCGGGGTCCACGGCTTTGGGCGTGGCCACCGGCGGTTTGCTGGGCACGGTGGCCGGCGTTGGATCCGCCCGGCCAATCGAAATCACACCCAGGAACATACTTCCGGTCAGCAGCAACCACAGACAGCGACAAACCGTCATGGAGTGTATCCTCATTTGAACCTCACAAATCCGCCTAGCCTTTACCTTCGCAGGCCAAAGCCAATCAGCCAACGAACAAAATCAGTATAACACGGATGGGCGACCATGCCGAATGATAACCATGCCCAATGCCGAATGGCAAATGCCAAATGACCATACCTGCGTGCGTGTTTGGCATTTCCAATTTGGCATTCGGCATTTGGCATTAGGCATTAGGCAATGCCACCAGCTTCTCAAACTCGCTCATCTTCGCCTCGATCACCGCCGGCAAGGGCAAATCATTTTGCACGGCTTCCAGCGTCTTCATGCCGTTACCGGTGATGCAAATCACCGTGCTTTCGTTTGGCGGAATCCGGCCGGATTGAATCAGCTTGATCGTCACCACCAGCGTGGTGCCACCGGCCGGTTCGGTCCAGATGCCTTCGGTTCTGGCCAGCAGTTTGATGGCATCGACGATTTCCCGGTCGGTGGCGCTTTCGCCCCAGCCGCCGGAATCCTTCACCGCGTGCCAGACGTAATACCCATCCGCCGGGTTGCCGATGGCGATGCTCTTGGCGATGGTGTTGGGCTTTTGCGGCGCGATGATATCCGTGCCATCGTGGATAGCTTTCACCACCGGATTGCACCCGGCGGCCTGGGCCGAATAAATCTTCGCGCCGCTATCCTCCACCAAGCCCAGTTCGATCAACTCGCGATAACCACGGTGGATTTTCGGCAAAATGGTTCCGCCGGCGGTCGGCACCACCGTGTGTTGCGGCAGCTTCCAGCCGAATTGCTCGGCGATCTCAAACCCGTAGGTTTTCGCCCCTTCGGTGTAATACGGACGCAGATTGACGTTGACGATGGCCCAGCCGTAACGGTCGGCAATTTCGGTGCAAAGCCGGTTGACATCATCATAGGTGCCGCGAATCCGCACCATGGTCGGCCCGTAAATCAAGCTGCCCAAAACTTTGCCTTGCTCCAGATCGTGCGGAATCATCACGAAGCAGCGTAAGCCCGCCTGGGCCGCGTGGGCGGCGGTGCTGTTGGCCAAATTGCCGGTGGAAGCACAGCCCACGGTATCGAAGCCAAACTCAATCGCCTTGCTGATGGCCACCGACACCACGCGCTCTTTATAGGAATACGTGGGATAGTTGCAGGAATCATCCTTGATCCACAAATCGGTGCAGCCCAGTTCCTTGGCCAGCCGCCCGGCTTTCCGCAACGGCGTAAACCCCGAGTGGAACCCCGTGCGCGGCTCCCCCGCCAGCGGCAGCAAATCCTTATACCGCCACAAACTGCGCGGCCCGGCTTCAATCGATTGCCGGGTCACTTTCCCCTTCATCGCGGCATAATCGTATTCCACTTCATACGGCCCAAAGCACGATTGGCACACATGCACCGGCGACACGGGCACGCGATGCCCGCATTCCTTACACTTCAATCCCAGCACGTAGCTCATGAGTTTCATTCCACAAAAAGCAAAACCTCTTCCCTAAGAAGAGGCGCGACGTGCAACACGTTAGGCGGCATCTTCTTATCTTTCCTGATCCCTCGCCGCGAACCACCTCGCAGCCCAATCACCAGGCGGGAGTTAGCACCAGATCAAACAGCCAAGGTGCCCGAACGGTTGCTGTGGCATCATCAGGCCCGACCTTCAGCCACTCTCGATAAGAACCAGCGTCAATTGTCGAAAAGATAATAGCGGCGCGTTAATGACCGTCAAGTGTATAGCCGCATCTGGGCGTGGCAAAACATCCGAAAAGTGGGTAGCTGGCGAGGATCCACCCCGCACCCTGCTGCGCACTATGCGCACGTTCATTTTCCCTAAGTGCTGATTCCCAGCGGACTTACGCGCGAAAAGTGTATTTTTCAACGAATTTTTCAGATCGGGCTACGTCGCTCAATTTAATCGACAAAACCGCATTATAATGCTAGTTTTGATTGTTGAGTACGCTTAAAACCCCCGAGATTGGCCCGAGTTTTAGGGCACTTTCATCGACTTTCATGGGAGGTTCCGCGAGGTTTCCCGGAGGTTCCCGGAGGTTTGGGGCAGGTTTCCCGGGCTTAAACTCATCTGGAGGCCTCTCGACCCCCTCTGGAAGGCCCCAAGAGGCCTCGAAAACGCCCCAAGGTGCCTCCAAAACGCCCCAAGGCCCCCCCAAAGTGCCCCAAGATTTCGGCGCAAATAATGTTGGTTAACATTGCGGCGATAAAGTGCAAAAGCATCCGCCAGGTGCTCCAATCACTGGAGTGCCATATTTTAACGCGCGCACTCCGCGTCGCCATGAAGACCGGGAAATTCGCTTAGACGGTGTTTTGGGTTTTGTCGGGTTTGGTCCTTCCCCGGAACTTTTGCCACCCCCCGCATCTTCCGGGACAATATCGTCTTCCCTGACGGTTCGGTAGAATTCCATCCATGAGACGCATCAGACGGTGGCTACAACCTCCGAGCAACTCCTGACCGCTGCCCGGAATGTGGAACCGTCACCAAGAAGTCGAGCAGGATGTCAGGCTGACCCGCGTTCATCGCGTTGCCGGGCTTGCACCGCGCATCGTTCAGCATACCATTAGGCTAACCATTTTCAGGAGACTTTTATGGCAGACCGTCCGATTCTCATCATCAGTGGCACCAATCGTCCCGGGGCCAACGCACTGCGCGTGGCAGGTTTGCTCGAAGGGCATTACCGAACGCTGGGGGTGGCGGTGCAAGTGCTTTCACTGGCGGAGATGCCGCTGGAAGTTTTCGCGCCGACTGCGTATGCCGCCAAGCCGCCGGCGATGGTGGCGATTCAGCAGCGGGTGCTGGATGCCGCCGGGCTGCACGTGGTGACGCCGGAATATAACGGCTCGTTTCCCGGCGTGCTGAAATATTTCATCGACATGCTGAAATTCCCCGAGAGTTTTGAAGCCAAGCCGGTGGCGTTCACCGGTGAAGCCGCGGGCAACTGGGGCGCGTTTCGCTCCGTCGAGCAATTGCAGATGATCTTCGGCTATCGCAACGCCTACGTTTTCCCCGAGCGGGTTTTCATCCCCGGCATCTACCAGAAGTTTGACGCGCAGGGCCAATTCAACGATGCGGAAATCAATGAGCGGTTGGCCAAACAAGCCGCCGGCTTCGCCGCGTTCGTCAAGCATTTTGTCTGATCGGCAAATGATGGGTTCCATTCAGGGAGAGGTTCATGGCACTGTCACCCGTGCAAGTGGCGCAATTGCGCTGTCTATCGCTGGTTAATCCGCTGGGCATTGACGATCCACAACCGGAATTGCGCTGGCAATTGCTGGCCGATGATGCCGCGGTGGCGGGACAATCGGCGTATCAAATCCAGGTGGCCACCAGCGCGGCGCTGCTGGCCGCCGATACGCCCGATGCCTGGGATAGCGGGTGGGTGCAATCCGCGCAATCGGTGGGCGTGCTTTATGCCGGGCATCCGCTGAAGTCGGCCACGCGCTATTCCTGGCGGGTGCGGGTGTGGGATTCGCAAGGCAACGTGAGCCAATTTTCGCCGCCGGCATTTTGGGAAACCGGTTTGCTCCACGCCGACGATTGGATCGCCCAATGGATCGCCCGGCCGGATTATTGCATCAACGATTGGCGGGCCAAGGTGCAGCCCGCGCCGCTGCTGCGGAAGCAGCTTGCGCTGGACGACGACATTGCCTCGGCCCGGGTTTATCTCAGCGGGCTGGGATATTCCGAACTTTCCATCAACGGCCGGCGCGTCGGCGATCACGTTCTCGATCCGGTCGTTTGCCAGTACGACAAATCCGTGCCCTACGTGGTGCATGATGTCACCGAGGATTTGCTGCGCGGTGAAAACGCCATCGGCGTCATCCTCGGCAACGGCTGGTATAACCCGCACACCGCCGAAGTATGGCATTTCGACAAGGCACCCTGGCGCGATCAACCGAAATTGCTTTTGCAGCTTCACGTCACGCTGAAAGATGGCCGGACCATTCGCGTTGGCAGCGATGCTTCCTGGAAGATCGGCGATGGGGCGATTCGCTTCGACGGCTTGCGCAACGGTGAAACGTATGATGCACAGCAGGAAGCCACCGGTTGGGATTTGCCCGGGTTTAACGATAGCGCCTGGAAAAACGCCGCGTTGGTCCAAGGCCCCGGCGGCCTGCTGCGCTGCCAGGTCAACAATCCCTGTAAAGTCACCCAAACACTGCCGGCTCAGTCGGCCTGGGAAGTGCGGCCCGGCGTCTGGGTTTTTGACATCGGCCAAAACATGGCCGGCTGGGCGCGGCTCACCGCCCAAGCCCCCGCCGGCACGCAAGTCACGCTCAAATATTCCGAACTGCTCAACGAGCAACGCGATATCGATCCCAAGCACATCGGCATGTTTGTCCTGGCCGGCGAATTCCAAACCGATCATTACACTTTCAAGGGCGGCAGCACCGAAACCTTCGAGCCGAAGTTCACTTATCACGGTTTTCGTTATGTGCAGGTCAGCGGCTTGCCAGCGCCCAAAGCCGAGCAACTGTCCGGCCGGGTGGTGCATTCCGATTTTGAAACCATCGGCAGTTTTGAATGTTCCAACGAGTTGCTGAACAAGCTCCAGCAGGCCACACTCTGGAGTTATCGCGGGAATTTTGTCGGCATTCCCACCGATTGTCCGCATCGCGAAAAAAATGGCTGGATGGGCGACGCCCAGCTTGCCGCTGAAACCGGGTTGATGAATTTCGACGCCGACGCCGCCTATCGCCACTGGGTGGACATGATGGCGGATGTGCAACGCCGGGACGGCCAATTGCCCGGCATCGTGCCGACCGGCGGCTGGGGATTCAACTGGGGCAACGGCCCGGCGTGGGACAGCGCCTTGCTGCAAATCCCCTGGTATCTGTGGCTTTATCGCGGCGACACGTGCGCCATCCGCCATCATTACGATGCCATGAAACGCTACGTGGATTACGTGGCCCGCCGCAGTCCCGAGGGCATCGCGCGTTTCGGGCTGGGCGATTGGTGCCCGGTGGACTGGAAACGCATGACGCCGATGGAATTGACTTCCACCGGCTATTTTCATGTGGATGCGTTGCTGTTGTCGCGCTTTGCCGAATTGCTGGGCCGCAGCCACGACCACGAAAAATACCACGCCCTGGCCGACCGCATCGCCGCCGCCGCCCGCCAGGTTTTCCAACTTCCCCAAGGCAACTGGGCCACCGGCGAACAAACCGCGCTGGGCACGGCGGTCTATCATCAACTAGCCGAGACAAAAGATTATCCCGCGCTCACCCGCCGTTTGGCCCAAGCGATTGCCGCCAACGACGGCAAGCTGGATTTCGGCATCCTCGGCGCCAAATATGTTCCGCGGGTGCTGGCCGAGAGCGGCGAAATGGACACTGCCTATCGCCTGCTGACCGACACGCGCTATCCCAGTTGGGGCCATTGGATCACCCGCGGCGCCACCACGCTTTGGGAATCCTGGGATGGCAATGCTTCCCAGAACCACATCATGTATGGCGACATTAGCGCCTGGATGTACCACTATCTGGCCGGCATCCGGCCCGATCCGGCCCATCCTGGTTTCACCCGATTCCATCTACATCCGCATTTCGCCGGCGATCTGCAATGGGTAAAAGCTCGCCACCATGCCCCGCAGGGCTGGATTGTTAGCCACTGGCACAAGGACGGCGAACACTGGACGTGGGAATGCCAAGTGCCGCTCAACACCACGGCCACGGCAGTCTTGCCCGCCAAGCCCGGGCAAACCCTGCGCGAAACGATCCAGCTTTCACCCGGCAGCCACCGCTTCACCGGCGGTTGATTGGAGGAACTCATGTTTGATCGCTTAAGTATCGTTATTGATCAGATTGCCCGCACGCGGCAATACACCTGTCTGGTGCTGAATCACACCGACCGTGGCCGCTGGTTTGAATTGCCGGCGGGATGTCCAACCCATATCGCCTGGCAGGTGGGGCATATCACCGTTGCCCAGGCCATCCATGTCTTGGCCACGGTCGCGGGGCACGCGGATACCGCACCGTTACCGGCAGGGTGGATCGAACGCTTCGGCAAAGGATCGGCAGCCGTCGCCGATCCGGCCGCGTATCCCTCGCCGGAGGAAATCGTCGCGGGCCGGGATGCGGTCTTGGCACAAGCGCTGGCGGCACTGCAAAATCTGCCCGAGCGTGTCCTGGACGAGCCGGCCACCCATGCCACCGGCATGATCCACAACAAACTCGATCTGCTCTATTGGGTGGTCCGCCACGAAATGCTGCACACCGGGCAAATCGGTTTACTGCGCCGGCTGCTGGGCGAAAAGCCTTATCGGTGAGCAAGGCACCAGCAGACCAATGGCATCCCATGGCGTGCCGACGCCTCCAATCGGTTACAATCCATCATGTGATTCACCGCTTTTCCAATCTGCTGGCCGGGCTGGCACTGCTGCTGGGTTTGGCGATGGCGGTGCTGTGGTGCCGCAGCCTGGGCACGGAAGATCAATGGCGCATGGAGCGGCATGATGCGGGGGTCTGGAAAACAATCAGCATCAATTCCCGCCGCGGCGAAGTGGCCGTCGTTTTCGGCAGCGTCAGCTATGGCGGCGCGGCCGATCCAGCACCACTGCGGGTTGAATTCAATCACCAAGCCTTGACGATAAACAGCCCGGACTCGACGGTCGTTGCGCCGGCAACGCATCTTGGCTTTGGCTACGGACAGTATTTACCGACCGCGCCGCCCGGAGAAATCTGCAAGATCACCATGGTGCTGGTGCCGCATTGGTTGTTTCTGCTGCCGGCAGTGCTGGCAGGAATCCGTTTCGCACGAAAAACCGTTCGGCACCAACGCCCTACCGCTTAACCAACGCTGACTCCAAATCCTGCACTTGTCCGGCCAGACGGAGATAGATCGGTTCCTCGCCTAGCTGGCTGGCCGGGGGAACTGGGTTGCCAAACATATCCGTCGCCGGAAGATTGGCTGGCGGCGTGTAAGCGGCGTGCCCGGGGGCGGTAGATAACACCGCCACGCTCTCGGTTTTGCCTTGAAACAAATACGCCCAGTTGCCGGGAGCAAGTTGGATCGTTTTGATGAAATGCGTGTCTTCCAAGTTCCAAGTGAGAATGGCGAACGCCGCGCCGGAAGGTTCCAAGCTGCCATCTTCGGCGACCAGGGAGGTGTACTCGAAGGTCTTGCCGCTGAAGGTGTTATGGCAGTGCATGGAATACAGGAAAATTTTCTGGCATCCTTGGGCCAATTCGCTCAGGATATAACGCGTCAGGCGATTGGCCTGATCGCGGGCATCATTGCGCGGGATCCAGGGGAGGGTGTGCAGATAGAAACCGTCGTAATGCCAATACGTGTTGACGCCGCCTTCGGTCATCCAGGCGGGCATCGGCAGTTTGCCTTCGCGGTCCACGATGGGTTTGGAAGCCGGGGTCAAGCCGGTGGTGGAAACATCATCGCCGGGGAAGCCGTTGTAGCGCGTGGTGTATTGATGGAAGGTGAAAACGTTGCAGGTTGGCAAGCCCCCGGCCGCCAGCACGCCGGTGGTCCACGCCGGGCCGTGCCAGGGGCCTAGTGTGTTGAAACCCAGCAGATGCAAATTGGGATCGATGGCGGTGGCGGCTTTCCAGGTCGCCGCCTGCAAGTCCGCGTAATCTTTCATATCCGTGGGTGAGCGGTAACGCTGCTTTTTCACCGGATCCCAATTCATCAGGAAATCGCCCCAGGGTTCATTCCAGGTTTCCCAGGTATCGATCACGCCTTGGTAGCGTTTGACAATGGTGCTGACGTAATTGGCGTATTCGTCCAGATCGCGCGGCATGGTAAAGCCAGTCCAATATTCATCCCGCTTGGACCGGTCATAGCCCGTGGCCCAATAAGGCGCGGTGCCCAGGCTGCCGAGGATTTTCAACTTGGCGTCGCGATAACGCTGAATCTCACGATCATAGAAAACCCATTGGCCTTTTTCTGGCTCGACATTCTGCCAGTGCAGAAACCTCATGCCGGCATCGTGCAACCGCACCCAATTAGCGCCGATGGCCTTGGCCATCAGCAGATGGCGCTGGGCCGGTTCGGTGTGTACGCCGAACGGCGAATCGGGGGCGTCTTCGCCCCAGTGCCGCGGCCGCGGCAAGCGATGCACGATCAATTCGACGGGAGCGGTCAACGACTCGCTGGCGGCCGATGCCAACCACGCGCTGATGCGGAACGTGCCCAGCAGCGGGCCGGCGGTATAGACCGCGGTGTTGTGGTCCGCGGGCGTGCGGTCGGGCAGGGTCACGGTCGGGCCGTCGATGGGCGTGAGCGTGGATTTCAACACGGCATCCTTGGGATACGTGCCGCTGACAACCGCCAGGAATTTCGCCGGTTCGTCAGTAAATTGCACATGCGATAAAGAAGCATCGGACGGTGGCAGACCCAACGCCACTTCCGGCCGGGCCGGCGCATACACCGACGCCTGCGGGGCATCATCCAGTTGCAAGGCGTCCAGATATAGCGTGCCCATAGCTTCGATGCGGAATGAGTGGACGGCATCGGCCAGCGAGGGATTGAAGGTAAGTTCCAAAGGCGTCCGGGCGTCATCGAGCGTAAATGCCTTTTCGGCAAGGGTGTCGCCGTCGGCGGTGATGACTAACTTTCCTTTGCCGCTGCCGCGAAGGGACAAGCTTAAGGTGTGCGGTTCAAATCGCCGCACGATGGGCAGGGGAGCAGAGTAAACCCGCATGCCATGCGGGGCGTCGATGCACAGTGCGCCGGTGTCATCCGATTTCACCGTCACGTCCAGTTCCGAATCATCCCGGCCCAGCGTCCAACCGCTGGGCAGCCCCAGGGGGAAATGTGAATACGCCAGCAGATTGCCGTCGATGGCCGGCGCAGCGGTCCGCGACATTTCGGCGATCAACTCCTCGCGGGTGTATCGCACCAACCGCACCGATTCCACATCCAGCGTGCCCTGGCCTTCGAGATTGATCCAAATGCCAGTCTGCGCTTTGGATGCCGGCAGACTGAAGGTATGCGTGGAGGTATGCCACTGCCCATCGGTTTCCAGGCGGAATTGCCACAAGGCGGTATACGGCACTGGGGCCACGCGCAGCATCATCACCGGCTCGGTAAGCCGCGAGGCCCGGTAAGTGGCCGTCCACTGATAAAACCCCGCCGCCAGATCGGCACGCGGCAAATAGCACACCAGTTGCCCGCGGCCATCCAGCGTGGGCTTGTCCATGTGCTGGAAGGTATGCGTGCCGTCTTTCTGCACCGAATAATCCAGTTGCAGTTTGTCATTAAACCCGGAATTGTCGCCCCAGCCCTGGCTAATCTGCCCGGTAATCCGCGCGTTGGCCGATACCGCCGCCGGTGCGGTGGCCACCGGAGCCGCCCCGCCGATGCCGAATTGGGCATCAATCAGCACTTCCGGCGCGGCCGAAGCAATCGAGGTTAACAGGCCAAGCAACAGCGCCGCAAGACAATCACCCAATCGCGAGCATCTAAACATGGGCAGTGACCATACGCCGGGGTCTACCTGCGGTCAAATGAAGTCGTAGAGCCGGGCCGTCCCCGGCCCAGTTGCGGGGCGAGGACGCCCCGGCTCTCCTTGCAATCAAAACAAACTCGGTTGATTCGGATCCTGCGCCGTCGATTCAATCTGCCCATCGGTCACGCGCGTCACCAATTTCTCGCCGCCTTTCACTTGCGTTTTGCTCTTGATGATTTCGCCGGTCTTTTTGTTGCGCGTGATGCTGTAGCCACGGGCCAAAACCTGTTCGGGGCCGATGACGCTTAGCACGCGGGACATGGAATTCACCTTCTCCTGCGTACGCTGCAAGCGGGTTTGGATGCTGGTGTCCAAGCGCATGCGTAATTCATCCACACGCTGGCGATGCAGGCGAAGCTGATTGCGCGGGTGGTGCTTTTCCAGCAGGACCGAACAATTCAGCAGCCGCAGTTGCAGGGTGTGGGTTTTGTCATGGATGGCTGCGGATAGGGATACGTGCCTTTCGTCCAGAAGCTGGCGAAGGTTTTGGATGCGGTCCAGCGGGCGGCGGAAGATTTCGTGACGCTGGATGGCTTCCAGGCGTTGCCGGGCGTTTTGCACGAATTGCCGGGTGCTGCGCCGCAGGGCGATGTGGTGCTGATCCAGAACGTCGGCGATGTTTTTCCAGCCGGCGGTGGCCACGCGGGCGGCTTCGGTGGGCGTGTGGGCATGATAGTCGGCCACCAAGTCGGCGATGGAAACATCCACCTCATGGCCGATGCCGGTGATGATGGGAATCGCCGAAGCGGCCATGGCGCGGGCGACGATCTCTTCGTTGAATTCCCACAAATCCTCCAGCGAACCTCCGCCGCGGCCCAAGAGGATGACATCCACGCCGCCAATGGTTTTATGCCGGCGATTGAGATGGGCGATGGCCTCGGCGATTTTTTCGGCGCTGCCGTCGCCCTGCACCGGCACGTGGTAAACGCACAGCCGCAGCCAGGGGAACGGCCGCAGCACTTTGAGCATGTCCTGCAAGGCCGCGCCGGATTGGCTGGTGATCAAGGTGATGCACAGCGGATAGACCGGCAACGGCTTTTTCCGCTCGGTGGCGAAAAGGCCTTCGGCCTGCAACTTGGCGTGCAATTGGCGGAAGGCCAATTCCAGCGCCCCCTGCCCCACCGGCGTGAGACTGTTGACGTAAAGCTGGTATTTGCCTTGCGGGGCGAAGACACGCACGCCGCCGGTGGCGATCAATTCCATGCCGTCGCGCGGGGCAAATTTCAAGCGGGCGGCGGCGTCTTTCCACATCACGCAATTAATGCAGGCGTTGGCATCTTTCAACGTGAAATAGAGATGCCCGGAAGCGCCGTGCCGATTGAAATTGCTGACTTCGCCGCGCACCGACAGACTGGGCGGAACGCCCTGCTTGACCGCTTTATCGATGATCGCGGTGACTTCGGTAACCGACAGTGCTTTGGCCGGTTCGGCCGGCGCTGCACCCGCCGCCTGGCGCGGCAACGCCGCGGCACGCTTGCGGGCGGCCAAATCGGCGGCAACGTCAAAAAAATTAGGCTTATCCATTTTCAATTCGGCATTTGGCATTTGGCATTCGGCATTGCCTGCTCACTTTTCCGCAACGCTGCTATCAATCGCCTTGACGATCCGATCCTCCAGCGTCTTGGCCACACTATTGCTCAAGTGCGGAATGCCATTAAACATAATCACGAAGCAATACCAGTTATTATCGCGGGCGCTCAGATACCCGCTCAAACAACTTACCCCTTCCACGAAACCGGTTTTGGCGATCACCCGGCCGCGCAAATCGGTGCCGTGGAAACGGTTTTTCAGCGTGCCATCTTCACCGCCGACGGGAAGACTGGCCACAAAATCCTTGTTGTTCTTGCTGTAGAACTCGTGGATCAACACCGCCGACATGGCGTTGGGGCTGACCGCGTTGGCTTTGGACAAACCGCTGCCATCGTCCAGTTTGAACTGATCGGCCGGAACACCCAGCTTGGTCAGAAACGCGCCCACCGCGGCGGTGCCGGCCGGCCAGCTTCCTTCGCCGCTGACGGCATAGCCCAGGCGCTTGCAGATGCACTCGGCATAAAGATTCACGCTGTCCTTGTTGCCCCGCGCCATGGCCCGCGGCAGCGGCGTTTCATGCACGGCCAACAGCGACCAATCCTTGGCGGCATTTTTCGCCGCCTCCGCCCACGCCGCCCGCCGGGTGCGATCGCGCCGCACGGTCCCGGTGACATTCACGCCACCGGCTTTCAAGGTTTCCGCCAGCACCGTGGCGGCGTACAACGACGGATCGTGGATCGTCGCCGAAATCGGCTCGACATTGGCGGCGTTGGCGGTGCCGGACAGCACAAACTGATTGCCATCCAACTGCTGGCGCACAGCGCTGACCGCGTTTTCGCGCCCGCCCACGCAGGTGTTTTTCACGGTGATATACGCCGTAGGCGGGTTGGTGCCATACTCCACCAAATGCCCGCCGCCCGCCGGTTTCACGTAAAAATCGATGCAGTTGCAATTCAGCGTCAGCCCGGCAATCTCGGCCATGTAATGGTTCTGGGTTTGATCGGCCGGCCAGTTGGGATTCAACGCCACTTCATCAAAAACACTGTCATCCACAATCACATTGCGCACCGATTTGATCCCCTGCTTTTGCAACGTCGCGGCCCAGTTGCTGAAAACCGTGGTGACATCCCACCCGGCTTTTTTCAGCAGTTCTGCATCGCCCATGGTGGGATCGCCATCACCGATGACGATCAAATCGCCATCGTGCAGGATAAGCTGGGTGCGGAAGGAGAAATCCGCCCCCAATGTTTCCAGCGCCGCCGAAGTGGTAACCACTTTCATATTGCTGGCCGGCACCAGCGGCGTGGCGGCATCGTGCTGATAGAGCAGTTCGACCTTATCGGCCGTGGCCCCCAGCCGGCTGATTTTGATCCCGGCCGTGGCTTTGCTCAGGAGCTTATCCTGCAACACCTCGGCAATTTGGGAATCCAACGAAGCCCGGGCCGGGGCAACCGCCCAACCCAGCACGGCGAACAAAAACGAAAACCAAAGACAACGCATCACCATCCGGTACATCCTCCATGAGCGAACCCATTTTACCAGAGAGTATATTGGCGAATGCCGATTGCCAATTGCCGATTGGAAGAAATAGCGCTGGCCACGTTCTGAATCTTCAATTTGGCAATCGGCAATCGGCATTTGGCAATTCGCCAAATTCACCTTGACGGCCCGCAACCGGCCGGTACGATATCTATCAAAGGCCTTGTGCCTGCGCGATCTGGACATTGGTCATCCTGCAATGGGAGCCTGCCGATGAATCACTCCAACCGCCCCGAACAGCCGCCTGCGCCGCAAGCAAGCGAAGTGTTGCCGCGGCGGAATTTTTGGCAAACGCGCACGGCGCAGGATGCCCTGCCGTTTTGCACGTCGTTGGTTTTTCATTTGCTGATCATCGCCATGGGTATTTTGCTGGTGCCCAAGATTGTTAGGAACATGACGCCGAATCATGCGCAGGTGCAAGACGCCGCGGTCGATTCCGGACTGGATCTGACGGAACATTTTGGCGCGATGAAATCGCCACCGCCTGACACTTTTCCCAAAATTGAAGGCGATCCGGCGCCCACTGGTGATTTGGCGCCGCTGCATAAGGGGCTGGGCAAGCCCACGATTGATTTCCCGGGTGGTTCTGGCGGCAACGACACCCTGATGGTAATCGGCAAGGGCGCCGCGGCTGGCAACGGCAGTCCGTTTGCCGCAGGCTGGGGTGACCCAAGCGGTAAGAGCTTCACCCATGGCGGCGGCCAAGGACCGGTTTTTCAACATCCCACCAAAGCCGCCAAGAGTGTGGTGTTCGTCTGTGATGCCACCGGTTCGATGTTGGAGCGCGGCAAGATGGCGATCCTTCAGGAAGAACTGAGTCGCGAAATTGGCCGTATGACTCCGGTGCAGTTGGTCAATGTGATTTTCTTCCAGGAAACGCCAGACGGGCTTGGATACAAGGCTTTCAAGCCTGGCTTGGTATCGGCCAAATGGGAAAATCAACAAGCCGTTGGGGAATTCCTTAGCGAGGTGTCGGCGCACGGCCCCACGGTTCCGATCAAAGCTCTGGACGAAGCTTTCCACCAAAGCCCGCAACTGATTTACTTCCTGACCGACGGCGAATTCGATAATCCTGACGGCCCCAACGACACGGACATGCTGGCTTATTTCCGCGCGAAAAACGCCGGTTCGAAGATTCAGATTAACACCGTGCTATTTTTGCGGGATCATCAGGATACCAACGTGGATGCCGTCACCAAGACGCTGAAGACCGTGGCCAAGGAAAATGGCGGTGATTTCAAGTTGATTTATGCCGATGATTTCGCCGGTGGCCAATAATGCCGCAAAATGATTGACTTGTGGTACGTTTTGTACTTGACGACAATTAGCGGCGAGTTAGCATGTAACCAAGGCTGAGCGCCGGCTAACCTGCCTGATTGTCGCCAGCTTTGTTTGAGGAGTCTGCACGATGAGTCAGACCAATCCGCCGGTTAATCCGGCTAATCGAGTTTCACCCGTTGCCGGCAAGCCCGCGGCACCGCAGCCACCGGCAGCGCCGGCAGTGTTAGGTTCACCGGTTCGACCGCAACAGCCGGGCGAACTCAAACCGCACATCAATTTCTGGCAAACGCGCGTGGCCCAGGACGTGGTGCCTTTCGTCACTTCCGTACTCTTGCATTCGATCATCATTATTCTGGCCCTGATCCTGGTTCCCAAGATCGCCAAGAATCTCAATCCCGACCAGCATAAGGAAGAAACCATCGTTCCGGACGTGTCGCTGGCCACCGATGACAATATTGGCGGCGTGCCGCATCCGGGCATGGGTGGCGACCCCACGCGTGATGCCGCCCAGGAAAACGATCCCAACCAAAAGGAATCGCAGGGTTTGTCGCAGCACCAAACTGGCCAAATCAATCTGGACGATTCCGCTGGTGGTGACAGCGGCAGCCTGATTCAGCGCGGTGTCGGCAACGGGCCAGGCCGCGGCACTGGTGCCGGCGACCCCTTCGGTGGCAATGGCGGCGAAGCCAAGTTTGGCCCGCGCGGTGGCGGTGGCGGTGTTGGCCCACCAAGTAAGTTGGTGGGAACCGGCGGCAACGTTCTCACCGTGGTTTTCGTTTGCGACGCCACCGGTTCGATGCTGCAAAGCGGTAAATTTGAAATTCTCAAGAACGAGTTGAAGCATGAAATCGGTCGCATGAAGGCGATCCAGCAATTCAACATCATTTTCTTCCAGAAGGACGAGGAGAACAAAACCGGCTATATTGCCTTCCGGCCGAACATGGTGCCGGCAAACTCTGGCAATCAAAGGGCGGTGGAAACATTTTTGGAAGGCGTACCGGCGCGCGGCCCAACTTTCCCTATCGCCGCCTTGGATGAAGCTTATCGGGAAGGCCCGCAATTGATCTACTTCCTGACCGATGGTGAATTCAACGATGGCATCGGTGGTTTTGGCGGCCCCACCGACGACGAAATGCTGGCTTATTTCCGCGCCAAGAGCAAGGAACGGGACAAGGAGCATCGGGTTCACGTGAATACCGTATTGCTTTTGCGGCAGCAGCAGGAAGCAGCCGACATGACCAACGTGACCAAAACGCTGAACACCGTCGCCAACGAGAATGGCGGTGTATTTAAGGCGCGAACGGCCGACGATTTTTAAGGGCTTGATGAGAACCGCAGGGATTGCCAGGCGGCGATTCCCGCGGTGTGACAAACCAAAAACCAACGACCCTGGACGGTGCGATTGGAAGGCAGCGAGATCGGCTCCAGCCCCAATCAGGCCGCAGTGGACGTTTCCGATGCTGGCGACGAGGAGCGAAAACCGGCAAGTGTACAAGCGCTGCGCGGGCAATGTCCCCGGCTTAACACTCCCCATTTGCTGCACGATGCGAGGGCAATGTCCCCGGTGCAACAAAGCTGGTTTTACGAACGTGGCTTGGCCTCGGTGTAATAGCCTCTCCCACAGTGGAGAGAAAGGGCATCCATGTTTCGTGCTGTTTCGCGCAAACGCGATTGGCTGGGCAAACTTCGCCTGCTGGCGATTGTTTTGCTGATGGCCATCGCTTCCGTGATGATTTCGTCCAAGGCCATGGCGCAAACCGCCGGCGGTGATACCGCCACCGTCGATGAAAAACCACCGGGGATTTTCACAATCATTGGTCAAAACCGCGACCCGGTTTTTTTCACCATCATGATCCTGTCGGTGGCGGGCATTACCCTGATCGTGCAGGGCTTTATTCGCAACCGCGAATCCGTCGTGCTGCCGGCGGAAACCACCCAGACCATCCGCGAGTTGATCGCGCAGCATAAGTTCAAGGATCTGATGGCCTTCACGGAAACCGATCCATCCTTCATCAGCAAGGCGCTGCATCCGGCGCTGAAGCGTGCCCCCAGTTTTTCCAGTATGAAGGAAGCGATGGAAACCGCCCTGGGCGAACAAACCGCCGAGGAATTCCGCCGCATTGAATATCTCAACATCATCGGCAACCTCGGGCCATTGCTGGGATTGCTGGGAACGGTGCTGGGCATGATCGACGCCTTCGCCATGATGCAAGCCAAGCATGGTGAAGCGGCTCCGGCACAGTTAGCCGGTGGTATTTCCAAAGCCTTGACGCACACGCTGCTGGGGCTAGCCTTGGCCATTCCGTGCCTGGCGTGTTTCGGCATCCTGCGCACCATGGTGGACCGGTTGACGGTTCGCGGCGCGCTGCTGGCCGAAGAACTGCTGCTGCTGATCAAGCCTGCCGAAGCCAAGCCTGCGGCTACCGCGGCGGCGGCTACGGCCCGTCCCGGCGCGCCGGCGGCACCGGTGGTGCGTAAAGCCCCGGTGGCGATTCCTGTTGGTGGCCAGGCCTAAGGCCAACGCCAGCAATCGGCAAGCATACTTTCCACCTGGGGCATTGGCCGGTTGGCGCGTGACCGCGCCGCCGTGGCCAGTGACCGCAGGCTTTTGGAGGCAGCCATGAAAAGACATTCCATGCCGGAAGTCAAAGAAGGCGGTGTCAACGTCACTCCCCTGATTGACGTGGTCATGTGCCTGATCATCTTCTTCATGCTGGTGGCCAAGATCGGTGTCACCAGCGGCGATGATAATTCCATTACCATACCCTCGCTGTATTACGGGCAGGATTTGCGCGCCAACGCCAATCTGTTCACACTCAATGTCACCCGCGCCCTGGGCGGCAGCGAGGCCCGCGTGCAAGCGTTGTGGCAAGGCAAGTTGCAGGATTTGCCGATTGCCGACGAAAAGGGCGTCCCGATGCTGCGGAATGTATTGACCTATTTCCGCAACGGGGACAAGGAAAAAGGCATCCCGCCCAATGCCGATTTCAAAGTGGTCATTCGCGGTGAAGAAGCCCTGCCGTTTTCGGCACTGGCGCCGGTGCTGGTCGAATGCACCGCCGCCAACTGCAAGTCGATCGCTTTTGCCGGCAAGCCCACCACTAACCTGCCGGACGAAACCAACGACAGCACGCCGGCCGGCCCCACCAACTAACGAGAAAATCATGAAAGTCCAAGGCGCAAAAAAAGTTCATTACGATTCCGGTCCCAACATGACGCCCCTGGTGGACGTGGTGATGGTGATCCTGATTTTCCTGATGCTGGCCGGCAGTTTTGCCGCCAACCAGCGCTACCTGATGAGCGACATCCCCATCGGCGCCAAAGGCGCCGGCGGCCCCCAGGAACACTCCGGCGTGATCCCCACGCGACTGGAAGTCCGACTCAGTCAGCGGGCGCTGCCGTATGAGTGCATCATCGGTCCACAGAAGGCGACGAATTTTGCGGGCGTCTCCACGATATTCAAAGAACAAGTGGAACGCTTCAAGAATTCCTCCATCGACCCGGAAACCGTGCAAGTGACGATTTACCCGATGCAGGATGTGCGGCTGGACCATCTGCTCACCGTCTACCAAGCGGCCTTGACTTCGGGATTCAAGAAAGTCGGTTTTGGCGTGCAACAATAGGCCGGCGGGATCATGCAATCTCGCAGGGAACGAATTATGAAAAGCTCTCGTGTTACCACGTTGGCGTTAGCGGCCGCCTTGGCGATGCCGAATGTTCTGCCCATCGCCCGCGCTGCCAACCCCCCCGCCGCCACGCCGGCCACCGGGTTGGATTCTCTGGCCAATGATGACAAAGTGATGGCCGAACTGGCCAGCCGCGGTTTGACCACCTTGCTGGACCGTGCGTTCACGGTGAACAACGTACCGGCGGACCGGCAACAGGCGATCCTCTCGCTTGGCTCGCTCCAGCAATTGAGCGATCCTTTGGTGACCGACCAGCAAAAACAGCAGTTGATCGACACCATCGTCGCCAACGTGCCGACGCTTTTACCGGCGCTAAGCAGCAACCCGCAGACGGTGTTTCAGCAAGCGTACATCATTTACACGGTCGCCGCCGAGCCGCTGGTCAGCACCCTGGAGAATCTTCCCAACGATCAGGCCAAGGCGCGGCTGCTACCGATCGCCACGGCGATCGTGGCCATGGACGATGCCGCGTTCAAGGTGGAAGACGCAATTCGCACCAGGCTGGGTAATAACATGCCTGCCGCCAACGCCGCAAATTTCCAAGCCGTGGCCAATCAGTGGCAGGAAGCCGACGATTTCTGCGGCAAGGTGCTGTACATGAAATGCAAAGCGGAATACGCCCAGGCTCTGGCGATGGAACCGGCCGATCTCAAGCGGACGACCATCATCAAGGATGCGCTGGATAACCTGGCCGGCTGGGATTCGCCGGATTCGACGATTCAGCCGGCGGTGCGCATTCAGATGGCGCAGTTGGATATCGCCAAGAACGATGCCACATCGCTGGGCGAGGCCCGCAAACTGCTCCGGACGATCATCGATACCAAGACGGATGTGTTGCCGGCCCCCACCGATGGCCAGAAATTCGACGCGCGGTTTTTCCTGGTGCTGGAGGCGATGACCGAAGGCGATGCCGCCACCGCCAAGATCCTGCTGGGCGATCTGGCCACGTTCCAAAAAGCGAATCTGGCTGGCGACACTGCCGCCGGGCTGTCGGTGCAGTTGATGAATTATCGGCTGCTGGCAATGAAAGCCGACAAAGCCACCGGCGAGGAAAAGATTGCCGCCAATGCCGACGCCGTGACGGCGCTGGGGCAAACGCTGAAGGACTTTCCGCAGTACAAGGGGCTGATTCTCCAGCAGTTGGCGGCACGTCTGCCCGACAACCCCGACATGACCAAGCTCGATCCCCTGCTGCTGGATTCGCTGCAAATGCAGGCTTGGGCGGCCATCAAGGATAAGAAACCCGAAGACCCGTTTGACAAAGGCAAGGTTCAGCGCGGTCTGGCGGCGGCACAGGAAGTGATGCGCCGCGGCGCCAGTGAGAAGATCGACGCGCATATCTTGCAAAGCTCGTCGCTCATCATCGGCCAGTTTTACCGCTATCTAGGCAAACCAACGGAATCGGCCACGGCGTTTCTGGATCACGCCGAAAAGTTCGCCAAAGCCGGTCCCGACGCCAAGGCCGCCGTCGCCCTGGGTTTGGCCGCCGATGTCATCGACGGCATGAACAAAAGCAATCCCGGTAGTGAAGATGTGGTCACGCTGCAGGATCGTTACCTGACGCTGGCGGTGAATCCGCCGTTTGCTCACAAGGAGTATGCGCTGCAACTGGCCGGGCGTTTGTTCCGCAAAAACCAGTGGATGGAGGCGGTGAAGTATTATCGGCTGGTGGGCAACACGGCCCCCTTGGCCGACCAACTGACCGCACGCTTTTTTGAACTGCTGGCCACCAAGAGCGAACTGGACGAAAACACCAAACTGACCGCCGGTGATCGCAGCCAGTTGGTAAGCAATATCCAGGCGACGGTTCCGTGGGTGAACACGCTGGCGGACCAGATCGTCGCCGCCGCTGGTGGCAGCGACGCGGACAAGAAGCGTGCCCGATCGGACAAAGCGCAGACGGCGTTGATCGCCGCGGATATTGTTCGCCGCGAGCAGAAGAAACCCGATGCGGTCTTAGCCTTGCTGAACGGGTACGAGGATTCAGTCAAGGACTTGCCCAATGAAAAAGCCCTGCTGAGCCGGGCTTTGTTTCTGCGGGTGGATTCCTATATGGCGTTGAAGCAGAACAACAAGGCCACCGATGCCCTGGTGCAGTTTCTACAAACGGCCGGCATGGATGAAGGCGCGCCGACGGTGCTGGCGTTGCTCAAGAACCTTAACGAGGACGTGGCCCACGCCGAAGCCGCCGCCGAAGCCGCCCGCAAGGATAATAACACCGCGGCATTGGATGCGGCGTTGAAGTCCATGCACGACACCGCCGACAGCCGCACCCAGTTATGTGAATTCCTGGTGAAATGGGCCACTGATAAAGCCGCCACCGAAACCAAAGATCCCCTGAAAGCCAAGATCCAGCTCTATTGGTTCAGCCGCTTCCAGGCCGACGCCAAGCGTTTGTCGGCCACGCTGGAGACGGTTCCCGAGGATCGGCAGAAGGAACTCAGCGATGCCCTGGCGATGTACCAGGCACTGCAATCGGAGCAAAACGTGGCGGTGTACAAAGAAATGGTCGCCAAGCAGAACACAACCGCCCAGCACAAGATTGATCCGAAGTATCCCGATCCCTTTGTCACGGTGGGATTTGGGCTGATCGCCTTTGAGTTACAGCAATACGATAAGGCTCGCGATACCCTTTTTCCGCTGATTAAGGACGGCAAACTGGGGGAAAACAACGATCTGTCGTGGGAAGCCACCTACGATTATCTCTATGCCGCGCACCAACTGGCCAAGCAAAGCAATTCCACGGTCGATGAAAACGATGTGAAACAGTCGCTCAAGGGTTTATATGCCGTCTGGCAGGAAAATACCGGCGGTTTGCAGTTCAAGCAGAAGTACGCCGACCTGTGCCAGGAACTGATGCCTGGGTGGAGTCCGATCACCCAACCGACCACGCAGCCGTTGCATGGAACCACAAACCAGTAATTGCCGTATGCCTGGAGTGATTGGTTTGCGGCGGAGCGAGGCGGCATGGGCTTAGTGCCAATGCCGATTGCGGCGTGTTGTGTTGTTGGCACATTGCTGTTTTGACTTTTTGACAACCGGGCCTATATTCTATTGACCATCCACCGTTATGGTTTCGGCCGGAAATACGGAACAGGCTTGGAGGTGAGCCGGGATTGGGCCTGTCCAGGTTTTCCGCAGCCCGTTTGCGGTCAAGGAGAGCCGATGCGCCCGTTGCCATGTCGTCGCTGGTTGTTTGCCATCCGCGGCAAGCTGCGCCGGCAGGTGGATGCCGCCAAGCCGCTCTTTATGGCCGAGCCGCTGGAAGCCCGGCGGCTGCTGAGCAGCGTGCTGACCACCTCGACCACCGTGCCGGCGGCAAGCGATCCGGCCGACGTGCAGGCGACCCCGATTGCCGACCCAGTTTTTTTGACCAGCTCCGATATATCAGGCTCTTCCACTCCCTATGGGCTAACCCCCCAATCAAATCCGCGGTGCTTATGGCATGGGCAGCTACACCGGCGGCAACTTGTCCAACGGTATCAGCTTTGCAGGCATCACCGGTGATGGGCGCGGCCAGACCATCGCCATTGTCGACTATTACGATGATCCTTATGCCACTAACGACTTGAACGCCTTCTCCAGTTATTTTGGCCTGCCACAATTCAACGGCAGCGGCGAACCCACTTTTCAGAAATTCAACCAATCCGGCAGCACCGCGCCGTTGCCGAGCACCGATCCCGCCGGTAAGAATAACCAGAACGGCACTTGGGAGGAGGAAGAATCGCTGGACATCGAATGGGCCCACGTGATGGCGCCCATGGCCAACATCATTCTCTTTGAAGCCAGTATCAATAATCTCTATACCGCGGTATATACCGCCGCCCATACCAACGGGGTGGTCGTGGTCTCGATGAGTTGGAGCGCGGCGGAATCCACCGTCGGCGCAAGCGGTGAGTCAAGCGATGACACCAACGATTTTGTCACCCCCTCCGGTCACTTGGGCGGTTCGGCCACACTCGGTGGCACCGATCTGGCCGGGAACATCACTTTCCTGGCCGCCACCGGCGACAGTGGCGCTTACGGCGGCAATGCCGCCACCGACACCACCATTACCCCGCAGTACCCGGCGGCATCACCCAACGTGGTGGCCGTGGGCGGAACCACGCTTACGGTCACCGGCAGCAACCCAAACTACACTTACGGCGGCGAAACCGCCTGGGGCAATGGCAACAGCAGTGGGACCACCGGCGGTGGGGGCGGCGGCATCAGCAAATACGAAAGTCAGCCTAGCTTCCAGAGCAGCGTGGTGGGTAATTTCAGCACCAGCAAACGCACCTATCCCGACGTCGCCATCGACGCCAACCCCAACACCGGGGTGCCCATTTACGATTCATGGGACTTCGGCAATACCACGCCCTGGATTGGCGGCTACGAGGGCGGCACCAGCCTGGCTTGCCCGCTGTGGGCCGGCTTGGTCGCGGTGGCCGACGAAGGCCGCGCCATTGCCGGTAAAGGGTCGCTCGACGGCCACAACCAAACTTTGCCGACGCTCTATAGCTTGCCGTCCACTGACTTCCACGACATCACCAGCGGCAGCAACGGCCCCTCGCCCACGTACTCGGCCGGCACGGGTTACGACTTAGTTGCCGGCATCGGCAGTCCGGTGGGCAACTTGCTCGTGCCGGCGCTGGCCGGTGATTCACAATTGGCCTTCAATCAACAGCCAACCAGCGTTACCGCCGGCAGCACGATCAGCCCGGCGATTACCGTCGATGTCGAAGATGCCGCCGGGAACATTGTTACATCCGATAATTCCAGCGTAACCCTGACCATCGCCAGCGGGCCGGGAACCCTGATTGGCACGGTAACAGTTGCGGCGGTTAATGGCGTGGCGACGTTCGGTAATCTTTCCCTGACCATCGCGGGGAATTACACGTTGAAGGCCACCGATGGTTCGCTGGCCAGCGCCACCTCCAGCAATTTCACCGTAACCGCCGCGGCCGCGGCCAAACTCGCCTACGCGCAGCAACCCACCAGCAGCACAGTTGGCGCGGCGATCAGTCCAGCGATCACCGTGGACATCGAAGATACCTACGGCAATATTGTCGGCAACGCCACTTCCAGCGTGACCCTGGCCACCGCCAGCGGGCCGGGAACACTTCTCGGTACCACCACGGTTGCCGCCGTTGCCGGCGTGGCGACGTTCGGCAATGTTTCCCTGAACGTCACCGGTAATTACACACTCAAGGCCGTGGATGGCTCGCTGGGCAACACTACTTCCAGCAGTTTCGCGATCGGCAAGGCCGCCACCAGCACCGTGGTCACCTCCAGCAGCGGTACCGCCAACTACGGACAATCAGTGACTTTCACGGCCAACGTGACCCCCGACAGCGGCAGCGGTGAAACCGGCACCGTGCAGTTCCAGATCGACGGCGGCAACATGGGAACTCCCGTGACGCTGAGCAGTAATACTGCCACCTACGCCACCGCAACGCTCAGCGTCGGCAACCATTCCATCGTGGCGGTCTACAGCGGCGACGGCAATTTCACCGCCAGCACCAGCACCGCGATCACGCAGACCATTATCCCCGCCTGGCTTGCCGTAAGCAGTGCCGCCACTTGGAACCCCGGTACGCAAACGCTGACGGTAACCGGTGCCGCCACCATCATCGGCAACCCCGCCAAATTCGGCGATAACCCGATGATTCTCGACAGCAGCATCGCCGCGAGTTTGACGGTGGACACGCTGGTCACCGACGGCGGCGATGGCGATGCGGTCGCCTACATTGCCGCCATCACCGGCAACGGCGCCACCACCGTCAATGCCGGCAGTTCCCTGGACGTCGGCAACTTGACCCAAGCGACTTTGCTCAACAACGGCGCGGCCGAAATCGACAGCAATGGCACGGTCGGCAACCTTACCGGCAGCGGCAACCTCACCATTGGCAACGGCACTTCCACCAACACGCTGGCACTGGCCACCCAGGCCACCTCCGGCATTCTCAGTGGGTTCAGCGACACGCAAACCGCGCTGACCATCAACCTCGGCGCCACCCTGGACATCACTAACAACCTGCTGCTGCTGAACTATGGTTCGGGTGTCTCACCGTTGCCGGCGGTAAACAACGCCGTGGCCTGGGGTGCCGCCAGCGGCGGCAATAACACCAACGGCACCATCATCAGCAGCACGGTTAACGCCGCCAACCTCATCTCCAACACCGACGGCAAGTATGCCGTGGGCTATGCCGATCATACCGAGATCAGCACCGTGCCCACCGGTAATGTCGAGGTGGCCTACACCTTGGCCGGCGACGCCAATCTTGATGGTACGGTGGACATTCTGGACTATCAGCAGTTGGCCCCGCATTACGATGAAGCCGGGATCTATGATTGGTCGCAGGGGGATTTCAATCACGATAGCTATGTGGACATCCTGGATTATCAGGCGCTGGCCCCCAACTACGACAGCCAATTAACCGCCGGCACACTTGCCGGCGCCGCCCCCCCCCCCGCCCCCCCCGCCCCCGTTCTCCCATCCTCCGCCACCGCCCAGCCCAGCAGCGCCGCCGTGGCTCCCGCCCTGTTCTCCAACACCGCGATCACCAGTGTCACTGCCCGTGCCAGTGCTACGACGGCTCCGCCGGCCACCGCCGCGGCCGTGCCGCTTTACCGGCTCTATACCCCCCCGCCGGCAACTTGGCCTTGCTGGGCCGGCGACCCCAGCGCGGACAACCCGCTGGCCAGCCAGTATGGCTGGACCGCCGAAGGCAGCCGCAGTTGTCTGTTGTGAATTCGGTGGCGGTTTTCGCCGCTTCGAGGCTCACGCCGAGAATACCGGATCAAGCGGATGGCATTCCCTGCCATCGTTTTCGATTAACCGCTCCCGTCCGGGTTCCATTCTCCCCAACCAGCCAATGCTGGCGTGCGTGGATCTTAAGTAGGACGGGCTTCAACCCATCGATTGCTTTGTCGAAGGGAAGGTTCTCCCCGGGCTGAAGCCCGCCCTACGTTGCCGGCGCGGTTGGGGCCCAAGTCGGCCGACTGGCAGGTGCATCCTCGATCACCTTGATGACCGGTTCGCCATCACCAGCAATGGATTTCTCAAAATGGATGGACCGGCCGGTTTGCTGCTTGAGGATTTGTTCCATCCCGCGCCAAACCGCGTCCGACGCGGGAGTCTTGCGGACCAGCCACAGACCGCTGTCGTCGCGGATGACCCAATCACCGTGCAAGATGACGTCGGTCACTTCCGGCCCCACCACCACCGCCGGCTTGAGACTGGAAATGTGGAGATCATGGAGAAGCGTGGCAATGCTGCCGCCGCGATCCTTGGGGATGTACAGGCCGCAAGTGAGTTCCACATGGTTGGTATTCTTGAGCAGGAACACCATGGACGATGGCGCGTGCGATGGTGCCGGTGGATCGCCACCGCGCTCGACCGCGATTTGCGTCAGCCGCGCCGTCCAGTAATCATCACGCTGGGGAAACGGCGCGGGGATGAACTTGATCACCTGACCGCGATCCAACCGGTAGGCTTGGAAAAATTCTGTTTGCCAATCATCGGGCTGGGTGGCTGGCGTGGGAACCGTTGACGAAGCAGGGGCGGTCGGATCGGCCTTGTCCGTGCTCTGGGCAAGCACCACGCTTGCGGCGCTTAGGGCAAGGACCGCCACAGTAAGGATCGCCATTCTGGCGTGGGACCAGGTAACCATGAGAATTCCTTTAGCGGGAGTCAACGCAAGGCCCGCAATGCGGTCGCTACTTTTGTCCCTCCCCAAACCGAATGCGATACCAATTGGCTGGGTTCTCCAAGGTTTCCATGCCGGGTTTCCATTCCATGTATTGTTTGCGCACGCCGGTGTCGTTGTCATTGACCAGGAAATTCAAATAGCAGTTCTCCGTGGTCAACGTGCGGCGGAGAGCCACGCGGTAAATCGTGGTGGTCGTCGCATCGTCGCGGGTGACATCGGCACGGATTTCGTTGTTGTCGGCGGGCAACACTCCGGTCGGTAAACCGCCAGTGGCGCGGAATTTCACGATGGTCGGCTGACCGCCAACCAAGCCGATGCGATAATTGGTGATATCGTCTTTGCCGGTGGGCGAGACGGCCACGCCAATCGAATCGAAATCGTTGAGTTTCGTGGGATCGGAGGCGGGGCGATGCACATCGTCGGTCACTTTGATAAGCAAATAGAGATTGTCCTTATCGGCCCGCAGCCAGGCGACGGCGGACAGGTCGCCATAGCCTTTCCACCACAGGGATTGATCGGGATTTTTGAAGTGGAGGTTGGTCAGATTCTTATCGTCCAGAACAATGTTGGGCACGAAGCGTTCCCAGGCATCCAGCGGCGACGCAAAAGTGAGATCGCCCAGCGCCTCCACCGGACGCAGGAAATTCAGGTCCAGTGACTGGCTCACCGTGTTCGTGTCGTTGTAGGTGTACTTCAACTGCACGCCATTGCGTTTGGCCGCGCCGCTGGCTTTTTCCAATTGCTCGGGGCTGCCGATGGCCAGGGTGAATCCCTGCGAGCCGGCCAAAGCACGGCACACCAACAGGTTCTGGCCCTTTTTCAAGTTGATCTTAAAGGGATGGTCGAGCATGGAATAACCCGGGCCGTTACCGGCCGCCAGATCGTCAAACGCCGGCTGACCATTGACGAACCACTCCATCCAGAAATCGGCGCCGGCGCCCATGGTCACGGTGCGGTCAGCATCGGAATCGACATAAGCCATCACAATCGCAGGCGCTTTTTCCTGGCCCCATTTATAGTTGCACAGTTTGGCCAGATCGATTTTGCCGCCGCGTAGGATTTCGTGCGTGGGGGTTACCGGGCCATTATCGCCGGGCAGCGTGTCAGGAATGCTGGTGATGCTGGCCAGGTCCACCGTCTTGGCGGGACGGCAGAAAACCGTCCACTGATCAGCCCATTTGATGGGCGGATGGAAATCGCCAACCGTGGCGACGAGCGCCACCTGCCGCACTTCATGCGGCTGGAGCCGGAAAGCCGACGTTGTTGGCGCGATCGTCAGCGGGACATCGCTTTGCGACTGCACTTCCAGGCTGGCCGACACCGCCCGATCCAGCGGATTGCGCACCTGCACCGTCAGCGGGCTATTAGTATTGGCCTGTAGATCGGCCGCGGGCGGAGCCTGGATCAGCGGCGGCTCGACAGCCACGTCGAACGGCTTATTCGCCGACCAAAGCAGCCAAACCGGTTCCTCGGAAACCGTCAGCGCCGCGATGTTGCCCTCCAGCAAATTGAACGGATGATGATTGCCATAAATATCCCCGGTGGCCACGTTGGCCACATCCGCCGGCGCGCCGGCAAGGTGCAGGTAAGCCTGATGGCGAACATGCCCATTCACCCAAAGCACGCAAGCGCGGCCGGGGCCGTCGATTTGCTCAAATTGATAAGCCTCGGTATCCGAGTAAGGCAGTTGCAAGGTTTGCTTGAATTTATAGCCGCGCAGGGTTTCCACGGTGGCGCGATAAGACAGCACCGCAGGCCGCGGCTGCGTGTACCACCAGGTGCAGCCATAATCGCCCGGTTGCTCGAACCGCAGGCGGAACCAGTGCAAAAACGGCTCGTGCATCGACTGCGCGAAGGCAAACTTCTCCACGCACACCCGCGCCTGGATTTCTTCTTGCGGCAGTTCCTTCGCCGCGATGCCCGTTTCCGTATCGCACATTGTCTTATCGCCAAACCCGTGTTGCGTGGCGATGGCCTTCACCTTTTGGTACGCCCGTTCTTCGCTAGTGACATCGCCATGGCCGTGGTAGGCAATGACATCAACATCGGCGGGCTTGACGATGCCATAGAATTCATCGATCCGGCTGGTCTCATACGCCCAGCCGCCATTCACTACCACCGCATCCGGATTGCCGCGCTTGATCGCCGCGCGCATCTGCAGATAGTCGTCGGCATACAAGGACATCGGCCCCTGGAAAAAGCCGATGTCCGGCTCATTGCCCAACTCGAAAAAGGGAATCATGTCCTTGTATTCGCGGGCCACCATCTCCAGATGCTTGGTGGCCACTTGCAAATAGCCATCGCGATCCTTCACGCGGTTGTCCGGCGGATCGACATCGTAAGCCAGCTTCAGGTTGTACTGCTGGTAAATCGGCGCGGCCTTCTTGATTTCAGCGTCCCAAGTCTTAACCCGATCGCCCCAGGAGGCGATGCCGCCGCGGATAATGTCCGTGCCCATAAGCTGCGTGAACCGGAGCAAGCGCGGATCATGGAACGCCGGATCGAGGCAGGCATCCAGCCCGAAAAGGAATTCGCCCGGCTTGGCCTTGGGCAAATCGGTGGCACTGATCACGCCGACATAAGTGGCACTGCGGGTGACTTCCTTGTCGCCGTCTTTGAGCATCAGCCGGGCGGAATACTGGCCAAACGGCAAGCCCTTCGGATCGACGGTAAAAGTGATATCGGTGGTCGCATCCGCCGTCGCCGGCACCGGCAACTCCACCGTTTGCGTCTGCGTGCTATACGCCTTCCAACTGCGGTCGATGAAGGTAAAGTTAGCCGTCAGCGTCACCGCCTTGCCGGAGGCATTTTTCACGCTGTAGGCCACCTGGATCGGCTTATTGACCTGATACATGAAGATGATGTCCGCCGGATTGACGACCTTGCTGATTTGGATCGGGGCCGCATTAGCCGGCGCTGCCGGCGGCGCGGCTTGGACCCGGCTACCGATCAGCAGCAGCACGAACATCGCCGTGGCAATTCGCAAGTTGAGCATTGATGTTGTTCCTTCTGTCGGCAAGGTTAGCACACCGTAGCGCGGCCAACAAGTTCAGCCGCGCCCCGCAGGCCAGCGTCAATCCCAAGTCCGCGTGCAAGAACCACCCTCACTTTACAAAACTTTACACTTTTCGATGAAAGTGTAAAGTCTTAATGTGTCTTGCTATCACGGTGGGCGGGAAAAGTTGACACGATTTGAACCCCTTCCGACACGCGCCCAGCCAACTTTGACC